>JAAUYL010021852.1_pt1 | contig 14136 bp, 6 predicted proteins | sample 7278011 | NCBI WGS metagenome assembly JAAUYL01 (sample SAMN14350225, study PRJNA611818) | marine sediment metagenome | isolation source: surface marine sediment (1.8m) | place: French Polynesia: Moorea | collected 2018-08 | reverse complement strand
TAAGAACGTGCAGGCTGATCCTGAGGACAAGGCAACATCCTTCGACCTATCAGGAGGGATTCGCCCTAGAAAAAGGCAAAGCTCAAGTTCAAACAACCAGGATAGGCTTACGTCACGTGTAACGTTTCAATGTACTCGTAAGTCGTGGTTATAGGCCATTTCGGCTTGGGCGAATGTATTTTTCTTTGATGTAAAATTACATTAACAAAATTCATTCTACTTTTTAGTAGACGTTTTCTTCTTTTTCTTTGCACTCTTCGCCTCCTCCTGCTCCTCGTCCTCCGAATCTTTCTCTTCGTCAACATCTGACCCATCCTGGAAGTCCTCCTCCAAATTCTCCTTCGCCCCACCTTTAACGCGAACCGAGCCATCAGGGTTGACCGTGACCTGCGCGTTCAGGATCGTGCTCAGCTCGTCCGTGACCGACATCTTCTGGCGCTTGGCAGGGGCGTCAGAGTCGACAAAGCCGAGGTCGTTGGCAGACGTCAAGCTCACGTGCAGTGGCAATGCCATCGAGGTCTCGGTCTTAAGACTGAGGGAGCGAATATTCTTGAATCCACCTGGATACCTTTTGGCCAAGACTTCCGAAGCACGAAGGATGTTGTCGACAAGAAAGGACGGCTTCATACTGGTGTGCCCAACTCTCATCATGGCGCAAGTCCCCTTGTGACTCAGCGGCAAGACCACGGAGTGCGCGACCTTCTCGAATTCTTTCTTCAAATCTGTGGCTTTCAAGTTCACCGCCATCGGGAACTTTTTCCGCTTGTAGAACGCGTTCCCCAAAAACTTGGGCAACAAACGCATGATCCGCTCGTCAGCGAAGAAGGCCTCGTGGCTGTGACACAGTGCCGTCTTCGATTCGTACGTTTTGTATTCAACTTTGAGCTCTCTGAGGGACATCACTCTGCTCACTTCCACGCCCTTGTCACTAAGCAACTCCTTGAAATGGTTCACAGTGGGCTCGTGATCGACCTTCAGACCCTTTTCCAAATCTTTGACGATCAGGCACACGTCGTTGACATCAGTCATAGTAGTGTGAGGATAGGTGCTGTAACAATAGAAAATGTTGATATTTAAAAATAATCAATCAGCCAAGAAGGGACACTTGCATACGACTTACATTTTAATGAGCTGTTGTCTGCTTTCTTTTGGTAGCTTAATTCCAGCAATCTGAATATGAACCGGGGTCTCCTCCTCTCCAAACAATTGCGAAGTTTTGCTTTTGCCATCGCTTGGCTTAGAGTTGTGAATCGTCAAGAGTGTGTCAACGATTTGAGAGACCTAGCAAGACCATCGAGCAATGAAAAAAACGGGTTTCACATCATGATCAGTGATCACACTGACTACAGGAAACTTACTTTTGATCTCTCCAAGCCAGAGCAATCTCCAGACACAGGCTGTAACACCAACTCGTCCTTGCCCTTTTTCACTGGAGTCGGCTTCTTGGCTGTAACATTCTTGTCGGCCTTTGGCGTCTTGATCTTTTTTCCCTTGTTCGAAACAGCCATCGTCACTCAGTGGAGCTTAATTTGGTTGTATTCCTTAAAAGTTCGAAATCTATCAAAAATTAAAAAACATTAACTTAATTTTTCGCTTTTGAAGTTTTCACGTGTTTTTATTTTCAAGCTTTGTTTTGATTGAACCTCAGTGTTACCAGATAATTGTCGATTCTAATGGGCAAAAAAGAAATCTAACAAAACCACTTGATTTTTAGCATGAACACAGTTTCCAATTTTTCTATTTTTTTACTTTGTATCGATATGAAAGATTGTAAATATCAATGCCAAATGCTAAAGATTCAGCGAGCTAAAATGGCATCAAAGTGGCTGAACCATTGAATACTTGGCCATAAGATTTTTTAGTTGTCTACCATCGACTTTTGTATAAGCACTTTAATGAAAACTCAGGCTTATCCTTGAGAAACGATTAAGCATTAAGTTAATGCCATTAACAAAATTTATCTCTTATCCAATGAATTTGAAGAAACGACTTAGAATTCTTTAGATACCTATATTTTTTATCCCGTTCAATGCATTAAAACTCAGAGAACGTGGAAGTGGAACAAAATGTTCTTTTCTGTTGTTGGATTGACTTGCTCCTGTTTTGTTTCGTAAACAAAAGTTGCCTACGGCAAAGTCTCAGTCTCTTCAAGTTCACTTCTCTGCTGAGCTGAAATCTGACTGTCGAAATGTAAAAAGAAAGCCCTCGCCAAGAAAGACGAGTCTTCTTTTTTTTGTGCTTTTCAAGTAAACTCGTAAACAGACACCCACATTTTCCAGTACATGACTTCAGGGATCAGGGTATGGAGTGAAGGAGGAAGGAAAACTTTATCGTCTCCGTCATGTTTCACCGCAATTTGAGAATCTTGTCGAACGGCTGCAGTTGTTCAAGACATTTTGCCACCACACATGCCTTGGCCAAAACGAACAAGGAATGGCTGGCAATGCAACGTGAGAAGCAACAAATTCGGGAGAATATCCAACGTAGACGTGAAAAAGCGTCTCCGTTCAAACGAAACGTTGGTTTTGCTCGACAGGTAAAGAAAACAAAACCACTCTGAATTTCTGAATCAAGTAATATTGCAAGGTGGATTTCATAATATTTCAGCTGCAATTGACAGAGATCAAAGACCCCGACGATCCAGCCGTAAATCGCTACCACCACGAGGGCGACATTTCTGCCTACTTTGATTCAATGCGTCACGAATCAAAAGCCTACACCAAGGCGGTGGAAAAAGGCATTCCCCAGAAGAAGTTGGTCGACAAGGAAGAGGTTCGTCGGCACATTATCAAGAAAAAGTATTTTCCCGAACCGGAGCAGCCGAATCTCTTGACATGGATGGAGAAGCAGATGATCAAAAAGTTGCACGGTGATGATCCCAACGAGTGGACGGTGGCCGCTCTGTCAGAGTGTTTTCCAGTGACTCCGAAAGGAGTGAAGAAGATTCTGAGAAACAAATGGAAAAGCGTCAAGCCCGAGCACATTTCCGGGCACGACGCCCGTGTGACTGAAAATTGGAAGCTGCTATGCGCCGGCAAACTTGAAGACAGCGACGAGATCCATTGCCATTTGCAGAAGCAAGGGGCCAGTGTGTTCGAGGGCCTCACGAAGGTGCTGTCAACGGCGCAGCGACAAGAGCTTGAGCAGAGCATCCTGCAAAATTATGCAGCCAGCCTCGAGCCGCCCAAGCCTCTGCTTCAAGGGAAATTCGGATCCATCCTGGCGAGCTACAAGAAGAAAGTGGACGCCTTACAATTGGAAGCTGGTGACGAAGGGCAGGGGGGTAGAGCTCAGATTCTACCTGCGAAAAACATTGTCGAAATCAAAAACTTGCTCGACGCTGAAAGTGATTTTCGAGACTCCCTCCACGAGCCGTCGCCCTACAAAGGGACGACTCTGCTCAATGTTGATCCGACGTCTCTTCGATCGAAAACGGATCGGAAACATCAAACTGTTGATGAATTCAGAAACAGCTATGCTCGGGAAATGTTCAAGAAACAGAAAGTTAGTCCTGCTGCCAAAGCCATGCACGACTGGTTGCGAAATGAGAAGTCGAAAGATAGGGCTTTGAACATGCCCTCGCAAGTGTCGACAGAAAACATTTTGGCCGAAGTGAAGTCTGAAGCGGCAAGTCGATATGAAAACTTGCCGATGGAACAGTCAAAGTCAAAACACAAACGGACAGTGACCAAAAATGACAAATCCTCAAAATTCAGGAACTTTCGAAGAGAAATTGGAAGACGTAATTTTTGTCGTTTTGACGGAGCGAGCTTTATTGACTATTCCGGTGCTGTAACAGATAAATTCATTCAGTAGATTTTGTTTTCCTATTTTCAGGCTCACCATCATGTCGAACATTTACATCCAGGAGCCTCCCACTCACGGGAAAGTCTGCCTTGAGACTAGTGTTGGTGACATTGAGATCGAGCTGTGGGCTCGCGAGTGTCCCAAAGCATGCAGAAACTTTGTCCAGCTATGCATGGAGAATTATTACAACAAGACCAAGTTTCACCGCGTCGTCAAGGACTTTATTGTTCAGGGCGGGGACCCGACGGCGACCGGCGAGGGGGGCGAGTCAATTTACGGGCAACCGTTTCGCGACGAGTTCCACAGCCGATTGCGTTTTGTCCGCCGCGGCCTCGTGGCCATGGCCAACGCCGGCAAGGATGACAACGGCAGCCAGTTCTTCTTCACGATGGGCCCGACCCAGGAGTTGCAGAACAAGCACACGCTCTTCGGCAAGGTTGTCGGGGACACGATTTACAACATGATCAAACTACAGGAGGTGGAAACCGATCCAAACGATCGCCCTGTCGTGCCACACAAAATTCTCCGAACCAAAGTGCTGATCAACCCTTTTCCCGACATTGAGCCGAGGAAAGTCATTCAAATGGACGATCTCGACGACGAGGCCAGGAAGAAAAAGAAGCCCAAGAGCAAGATGAAGGCCACAAAGGACTACAAGCTCCTGTCGTTCGGCGAGGAGGCCGAGGACGACGAGGAGAACCTCGACTCCGTCCAGAAGACATTTGCCTCCAAGCCGAAATCATCACACGACCTGCTGAACGATCCCAAGTTGTCGAAAGATGTTGGCCTTAGTGACAAGAAAATTACCAATGAAGATGAAGACGAGGAGCTTGACGGTGACAGAGCTGCGAAGACAAGTGAAAAGGACGAACGTGAGTCAGAAGTTGCCACCGAAGTGACTGCCGACAGTGTTCGTGAGAAGCTGAAAAAGGCCAAGTCTGCCAAAAGCGCTCTCCGATCTCCGGAGCGAAAAAAGGCCAAGTATGACGAAGATCAGTCAGACAACTCAGATAGAGAGGAAGATTCGGAGGCCAAGAAGCGTGCTGACATCAAACGACAAATCAGGGCCTTAAAGAAGGAAATGCTCTACGATGGCAAGGACAAGTCTGACGAGGCAGACTCTAAGAATGGCACTGCTGGTGGCAAAGGGGACAAGAAAGGCAGGAAGGCTGTCGTTTTATCCGAGGAAGATCGGTCGAATGATATGCTGGCCAACTTTCACAAGGAGCAGGAGAAGTACGCTTCTAAAAAGACTGTGCCCAAGAAGGGATCGGCTCGTGAGGCCATGACAATGGCGCTGTTGAGCAAGTTCAAGTCCAAGCTTGAAAATGTCAAAACAGACGAGCCATCGACAGCCTCAGGATCATCATCGGCTGATAAACGAAATGACGACGAGGAAGAGGAGGAACTCAACAGCTCGGACAACTGGATGGCCAACACGCTCAAATTCGAGAGCAATGATCCCGTGCTGGCAAAGGATGCGAGCACCAAAGACGACGACTGGTTTGACATTTACGATCCGAGAAATCCTATGAATAAACGACGACGTCAGAATGATGCAAAAAGCAGTGGCAGGAAAAAATAATGAATTCTGATCCTAATTTATTTTTCCACCTTAATTTTTCAGGTACGCAAAAAATAATGGCTTCGGACAACGTGATCGTCAAGAAGGAGGTGGGCGAAGACATGCCTTTAGAAACTATTATTAGTGAACCTCCTGAGGCTGACCCTCTGGCGATCGAATTGCCACCGACAAAAACAGTTCCATATGTAGACTTGGCCGAAGTGCAAGTTGGTCGACGTTCGAACAATAAAAACAATTCCAGCAGTAGTGCTCAGAAGAAAATCGACGCCGCCAACGAGGTGACCTGCCAGAGATGCAACAAGAGCATGGCGTCCATCAACGGCCTGATTAGTCACATCGGCAAGTCGGACAAGTGCTTGAGGTTCTACGGGAACGACGGCATTGAGGAGTTGCGCAAGTTGGCCGGAGACGCCGCCGGGGTCGGGGTGGAGCGAGCCCGAAACCTTGTCGACAACATGGCCGCTTCGTCCTACTCTGGGGATCAAGGTCAAACAACGTCGAACGGGGTTGCTCCGGTGTTAGAAAAGATGGATCCCGAGGACGTCAAGATGAATTTCGCCGACAACTTTATCCGGCCGTGTTATGTTCCCGACGACTGCAACAGTGTGTGCTGCAAGTTGCCAGCCAACGAAGGACTGTCCAAATTAAACTGTGATGCGGAGGATGACGAAGACGACGACGATTCGAGCCCGTTGGAAACCATGCCTGATGGTACATATTTGTTATCCAAACAGATGCCGTACAACTTCCACGAGAAGGTAGACAGCATCGTCGGCATGACCCTGTCAAATGACGGCGAGAGCATCGAGGTCAGGCCGCTCATGAGCGAGGAGACCATCTCCGTGGACAACCTGAGGACTTTGTTCCATTCCATCATGGCAGTATTAAATCTAGATATCTGCCAGGTAAAGCAAACAGAAAACAAGAGGGCAATAGCTTCTTTTCAACAGGCTTTTGCTTTATTCCAGATAACCCACTACAAAAATTCTCCGTTCTTTCTCAACCCGACGGAGAACACGGTCGTCGTTCTGAGGAACAAGTTCACCAAGGAGTTGATGGAGGCCGGCGAGAGGATGCCGAACCCGCCTGCGATGGCATGCGAGCCAGACACAACAAGGGAGACGCATTTCCTGTCCGAAGAGATGACGGACGCCGTGCCCAGTGATCAGCTTTTAGTCAATCGCAACCTTCAGCCTCGGGACATGGCCGCCGTCGGGGTCCTGATGGAGAGGGCGGCCGCGGAGGATGGAGACAGACGTGAGTTGAGGCCGTTGTTCGCCGTGAACATGAACGACGACTGGATGACGCACATGAGAACGTTCACCCAGATCCTCTTGAACTGGTTCGGCTCCAAGGATCGGCTCAACTCGGTGTTCAAGCAGTTGCCGTGCTACACGAGCGCGACAAACAAATTCGTGTACGAAGTGTACGAGGATTGCCTCCGCCATATGCGAGGCCCCAAGACTGTGATGGCGTGTCGGTATTGCGGGGTGGAGTTCCAGTTCAACTCCTACCTGTTTAGTGAGAAGAACAAGTTCAAGCATCATGAATCAACCCACGACAAGCAGTGCAACGTCTGCGACGCGCAGTTCGACAGCATCGCCGGCAAGAAGTTCCACATGAGGCTACACAAAAACGTGAACTTTCCTTGCCCCTACGGGGGCAAGTGCATCTTTGTCGGCAGCTCGCAAAAGTCCCTGGACAGCCACATCAAGTACAAGCACGTTGAGGCCATGTGTGAGATCTGCGGGAAAAACTTTAGCTCGGGCGCCACTCTCGACATCCACGTGAAGCAGGTCCACCAAAAAATCAAGCCCAAGAAGTCGGACGAGAAGTTTTTTTGTCACATATGTGGCAAATCCTATGCGAGGAAGACGGTCCTGCGGAAGCACATCCGCAGCCACTCGAACAAGAAGAGCACCATCAACAAGCTCATGTTCGACGACCCCAAGATGTACAAGTTCAAGTGCACGAAGCACGACAACTGCAAAAAGTACTTCAAGAAGGCCCGCTACTTGAAGCGTCATCTCGAGACCTACGCCTCCCGGCCGTTCCCCGACAACCCCCATCCCCAATTCATGCCGGTGATCCCGCCCGACCAGAAGTTTATAACGGACGAGGACCCCGAGTTCTGGGCTCAAGCCGAGCGCGAGGAGAGGGCCAAGTCGAGGCTGGAAAAGATTCAGGCCAACGCTCCTGCTCAGCGATTCGTGCAGCCTCATAAAGGCGCGGTGCCTCTGGCCTTTCCCTGTCACCTGTGCTCTAAAAGCTACGAGAGGAAGGCCACCCTGGAGAAGCATTTGGCCGGCCACTCACGGGGCGACTCCATCATCAACCGCGTCATGGGCGAGGACCCAACCGAGTACAAGTACATGTGCACGCGTCATCCGAACTGCAAGCGCTACTTCAAGAAGGCCAGATACCTCAAGAACCACCTTTACAAGTTTGCCAAAATCCCCTATCCCGAGCACGTGAGCAGCCACTACATGCCCGACATACCCCCGGGGCAGAAGTTCATCACCGATCAGGATCCAGAGCTGTGGGACCACATCGCCAGCGAGGAGAAGGTCAGGCGCGAGAGTGACAAGGCCAAAAGGATCAGCCGTAAGAAGGCCAGGGAAGGCGGTGACGACGACAATGCTGGAGAAACAAACCAACAGCCGGAAGTGCAACCCCCGCCCCAAGCCGTGTCCCCAGGGGCAGAATCCGACGTGTCGTCGATTTCTGCCGTCCCAGGAAATCCATCTGGTCTTCAGCACCAAAGTATGCAACAGCAGCAACAACCACATCAGCTTCATCGCCAAGAGAGGCCGATGTCCATCAGTTCCATGAGCTCGGAAGAGGATCACCAGCGTGCTTATGACTACTCAATGCGCATGCATTTTCTCAGTGCACACAATCACCCAAGCTAGTACATACAAGAAACGGAAAACATGTGAAACAAGTGAATCAAGATCTAAAGCCAAAGCTTACGACACACATTTTCAAATTGTCTATATATATTTCAGTTAAAGCAGATATAAAATCATGCATAGACCCATGTGTAAAATGCATGCTACAAAAACCTTAAAAATAATTCTGATTTCTTCTTGGTTTCTTTCAGAAATGGATGGGCAGCCGCCAGGGTACCCACCCGATTCGGCCTACATGCAGCAGCATCAGCAGGCCGCCGAGCTTCACGCCCACCGTGGTCAAGAACAGCAACAGCACCAACAGCAACAGCAACATCAAGTCATGTACGGCGGGCCTCACCAACCTCCCCCGTCAGATCACGACACATCCCTGAATTATAGCAATCAGGACCTGAACGAGACCACGGAGACCGCCGACGAGAGTGTCTACTCTGAACAAGGCAACCAGCAAATGAAACTGATTCCAATAGACAACAATGAACAGCAGCAGCAGCAGCAGCACGTCACAGACAATAGCGGAGGATCTGCTGCTGGTGGCGTTGCTCCCGGTGAGGTCGGAGGCCAAGGTGATCAAGAGAGCGATAGTGATAGTTCGAGCGTCGACAGCTCTTCGTCCTCGGATAGTGATTCAGACAGTGATGGCGGCGAGGATGGAGGAGAAGGAGACGAACCGGTGAAAAAAATCAAAACGGAGGTCATGGACGCAGAGGACCAGCACATGGATCAGCAGCTACAAAATGATCCGGCCTCTGGCCAACACCAAGGCCAAGGTGACGACTACGATTACCACATCGGCTACAGCTACAACAACTACGGCCAGTACTACGGGACTCCCATGGGACCCCGCGTCAAGAAGAGGTTCCCGTGCGAGTGCTGCAGAAAAAGGTTCAAGTCCAGCCACAGCCTGAACAAGCACCTTGGGCAGAAGGCCGAGTGCAAAGACTTTTACAAAGAGAACGGGATCTTGCCCAATGAAATTGATCGTTCCAACGACGAATATGGCGTCCAGCAGGCCATGGTCGTCTTCTGCAAAAAGTGCAACCGGGGCTTCAGCTCCGACGGCAGCCTGAACAGGCACATCTCCAAGAGCCAGCCATGCAAGGATCACTACGACAGCAAAGAGAGCGGCATGATGGGGGCCTCCTCAGGGGGCGGAAACAGCAACCCCGCCGGCGGCCCGCCCCCCATGCCGATGCCGGGCTTGACCCCGAGGCAGTCCTACTACCAGCGCAACCGAGAGAAGGTGATCGAGCGCCAGAGGGCCTACTACCGGCGAAATGCCGTCAAAGTGCGTCAGAAACGGATCGAGCTGTATCGGAGCAGGACGAGCGGGATGCTCGACTACGACGGCATGAACAGATCTGGCTACCTGGAGCGACACAAAGATTATTACGAAAAGAACAAAGATGTGATACGAGAAAAGCGGCGAAATTACTACCAGTCGAAGAAAATGGCCGTGAACCAGCGGGTCGGCAAGTCCGAGTTCGCCGTGATCTCCGAGAGGGGGAACCTGGCCGAGATTCCCGACCCGTTCGAGGCCCTGGGGGTGGTCAAGATCGAGCACATCCCGCCCCCGTTGCCATCGACCAAGGTGATACAGAAGAGCCTGAACGAGAGTGATAACGACGAGAGCGACAACGACGACGAGAACAACGTCGTCGGCAAAGGCCCGAAGCAATCCGTGATGGGCACCTGCGAGAACTTGGAGGTATCGAAAATTCCAGGTGGAAGCAAGATTGACCACGACGACGAGGAGGGGGACGACCTGATCACCATGCCCGTGGGCGCCACGTTCAGCGGGTCCTTCTTCGACTACGACTTTGTCAACTGTGCCGAGAGCTTTGTCGGGCTGACGCTGAGCAACGACGACGAGAGCATCGAGGTTTGCCAGCTGTTGCATCGGAACGACATCACCCTCAGCTCGATCCGTCGCCTTGTCCACGCGGTCCTGGCCGTGCTCAGCATCGACTTCAAGACCTTCATCATGGAGAAGCCGGGCCCGGTGGCCCTGTTCGAGGCCAAGCACATGCATTTGTTGCGCGACAAGCTGACACGCGACCTCCAGAAGAGGCACAACCAAAGGCCCGAGCTCTCGCCCCCGACCTGCCACCCGATGAGCTCGAACGAGCGCCAGTTCATCTCGGAGGACATGACCGACGAGATCGGCCACGAGCAGCTCCTGGTCAACGAGGAGCTGAAAGCCACCGACCTCGGGGCGGTCGGAATCCAGTGGCGCGACCCTAGCGATCTGAGCGTCATCCGCATCAACCCCCTGTTCAGCCTCAACTCGGGTTACCATTGGCGCAACTACATGCGCCACTTCTACACCCTCCTCGTGAACTGGGTCGGGGGCAAGGTGCTTCTCAACCAGATCTTTCACATGCTGCCGTGCACCATGACGGCCGTAGACTCCTTTTTCTTCGAGATCAAGTTCGACTGCCACATCGAGCTCATGAAGCCTATGGAGACCAAGATCTGTGAGCACTGCGGCGAGAGCTTCCACTTTGGCAAGTACACGCTCAAGGCCAGGCGCGGGTACAAGCGCCACGTCCAACTTCACGAGCTTTCCTGCAAGATCTGCGGCGAGTCGTTTCCCAACGGGACCCAGAGAAAGTTCCACGAGAGAAGTCACAAAGAGTGCGCGGTCAAGTGTCCCAAGGAGAATTGCCACTATGTCGGCAGCAGCCAGCAGGCAGTCGACACCCACATCAAGCACGCTCACAGCATGACCATGTGCGACCTCTGCGGGAAGGAGATCGTCTCGCAAAATCTCAAGCTCCACATGAACGCCAACCACGCGCCCAAGACCCTGGACTTCATCTGCGCGGTCTGCGGCAAGGGCTACTCGACCAAGAACATCCTGGACAAACACGTGAGGCGCCACGACAACCCCGACTCCCTGATCAACAAGTGGATGAACGAGCAGGGCGAGTTCAAGTTCGAGTGCAAGGAGCACGAGAACTGCAAGAGGTACTTCAAGTCCGCCAAGAGGCTGAGGGAGCACCTTCGCAAATACGGGGGGCGGCCCTACCCCGCTAACCTGGCCAGACAGTACGTGCCCAACCTGCCCGAGAACTTCGAGGCCGCCCTGGACTCGACCAACATCGACATGAACCCGCCCGCCAAACAGAAAAGGGAGCGCAAGTCTCTCAAGGAGGCAGGCAACAAGCTACCTCGAAAGCAGAGCATGGCGACCGCGTCGTCCGCGAAACAACCGGGGTCTTCGGCTGCGCCAACCGCGATGGCTTCTAACCGATTCTACAAAAAACGCAAAAAGACCTTTGAAGAGGCAGACCTCGACAAGAAGCTCAAGGAGATGGGCATGTACAAGCCGCCGATGCCGCAGCGCGACCCCCACACGGGCCGCTTCTTGAAAGGCCTCAAAGCTGACCACCGGTACACGATCGGCCAGGGCGACACAGGTGGCGGCGTTCGCGCGTACAAGAAGAGGGACAGATCTGACCACAGCGACGACTACCCGCTCGACGTCAAGGTGGAGTCGATCGGCGAGCCGACCTCCTCGTCGTCAAGGATGGCCTCGTCGGCCTCCACGGCCGCGGCCGTGGCCTCCATCACGGGAGGCGGGGGCGACGACAGCAATGATGCTACGGGTTACAGACCGAGCGTCAGCGGCCACCACTTCATGAGCGAGATGCAGAGGAGGGCAGCCGAAGAGGAAGAGATGCGACTCCAACAAGCTGCCGCCGCCGGGATCCATGCCCCCGTCGCCCATCCTCAATCCCTGATTCCTCACCATCACCACATGCTTTCGGCCGCTGCGGCCTCCGCGCAGAACCACCCCTACGCCGCCCACCCCCGCTTCAAGATGTACCCACCCGAGCCGTTCTCGCCTACTAACTCCCATTCGTCGTACTAAACTTAATTGCCGGTGATGACCTTAGAAACAATTATTAAATATTAAAGTATTTTCACAAGTAGCCCTGAGCTTCTTGAATGCTTTTGAGAGCAACAAGTAACTTCAAAATCCAAATGTGTAATAGTTTTCGACCGACTCTCAACTTCAAAATCTAATGTGTATGAGCTACAAAACTTCTCCTTTCTGCTTCTGTCGATGTTTTCCAAAAGCAAAAGCCATTGTTACAAGAGTGTTTCTTCGTTCAAATTAAAATTGAGATTACAAAAATATAGAAAGATATATCTGCGTATGTTGTGAACTGCAAGCCTCTGAGAAGAAAATAATTAACAGTAACACGATTAACATTCAGGAAAGCAAAGTAAAAAATCTAAAAATGCATAATCAAACTAAATAGCTAAAAATACGAGCATTTCACTATAGAGCCTTAAATGTGTAGAAGAATAAACACAGAAAGAGTTTTAAAAAAATGTTGTATGACCAGGATATATTTTTCAAGGTTGTTTTAATCTGAATCACCGCCTCTCTCCTCCTCTTCGGACATGTCCTCTTCACTTGTTATGTCGGGATCGTTGATTTGTTCAAGACATTTGTTGCAGTCGCACGAGAATAGGTAGTTCTCTCGAAGAGCTTTGTGTCGGGAGTGACGACTGCGCTCAAGATCACAGCAGTCTAAGTACGAGATCAGGATCTCCTCGCCAACCTGGATGCTTTTCGTGGCGTTAACCACCAACTCGTGGTTGTTGAAGGGGAACTCTACGGATGCATTCGGATCGCAGCTGTGGTTGATGGTGCTTTGCAAAGAAAAAAGACCGGAGCCTTCATTGTTCAGAAATCCGCCGCCCACGTGCTGTTCAAATGCGTCGTAGACCGAGTTGATCAGGGTGTCCAGCTTCGACCGATCATCCTGATTCGTCGCCAGTTTTTCGGCCTTCTTTGCCCAAACAGCAAAGGCCGACGTTCCAATACCTTGGCTGTTCCTCCCGATCAGAGCCAGAAGGGTGGCAAAACCCTCTGGATTGTCAAGGAACCTCTGGACGACAGGGTAGGATGCAAAAGCATTTACCGTTGCCAGCCTCAGCTGCTCGATCTGGCTCGCGTACTCGTCGCCCAACAACTTGTGCACCAGGCCCTCCTTGACGTTGTTCGTCTCGTGGATCATTTGAAGGTAGTCTGCTATTTTTCTGTCCGGATCTGACGATTGGACGATCGAGGCCAAGATCCGACAAACCAGCATGATACTGGTTGTCTCTGGCGGGTAGTGGATGTTCCTCCACATTTCGTCCAACACTTTGAGCGGATGTTTCGGATCGACGTGACACAGTACTTTGTGATAGCTGTTCCATGACTCCTCTTGGCAGCTGGCCGAACAGTAGACCACGTCACAATTTGGACACTTCACGTGAAACGACGACCTCGAGGCGCAAGCTTCGTGATAAGGCAGCACAATGTTGGGATCGTTGGCCAGGCGGACGGCGTTCTCGTTCGCAGTTTCCAAGGGCTCGAGACAGTGGTGACAGGCTCTATACTTGCACTCGACATTCCAAGAAAACTGGACGCTGGCGATGGGTTTCTCTTTGAAAATGGTCTCGCCCTTGACAAAGTCCCTCGTGGCGAAGAGCCCCCTTCCTTTGGCCTCGGAGATGGCCTGTACAATTACTCCATCAACTGCACTGCACGCCATGGCTGTTTAAAATGCAAATGTCGATGAGTTCTGTCACTTGAAGAATCACGAAATTTATGTTAAAGACTTTCCTTAGTTTTGCAAGAGTTTTGCTGATATTTTATTTTATTTATATGAACTGTATTTCAAAGAAAACCCGAGGGTCGGCAGGCGATAGCACCTTTAACCGTACAGTGCTGAAGGTCAGTTATAATATATTACAGAAAAAACAAATTTGAAGAAACTTTGGTCACGCAACCTCCATGTGTTGAGGGTTCTTCTCCGGATAATCGAG
>JAAUYL010019974.1_pt1 | contig 14137 bp, 23 predicted proteins | sample 7278011 | NCBI WGS metagenome assembly JAAUYL01 (sample SAMN14350225, study PRJNA611818) | marine sediment metagenome | isolation source: surface marine sediment (1.8m) | place: French Polynesia: Moorea | collected 2018-08 | reverse complement strand
AGCCAGAAGATGTCGCCATCCTACGTTCAGCTTGTTCATGGATTTCATATCCGGTTCGTCAATGTCGTAATTCCAAACCTGGTTGTTTTCAATGATCCTGCAAACAATCAACAACAACCACATGAAAATGGACGGTTGTGATGGTCTGTTCTATTTATTCTTGATGGTAAAGACAAAAAACAATCAGATCCTTTGTGAGTCCAAGATTAAAAATGTGGAATTTATTTGGCTCCAGCACTGGATCCCTTGCCAACAGTTTCCAGAACGTATCCATAGGGAATGTCGTTCTTGAATGGAAAGTCGGGATGCATGGAACAGTTGGCCCAGATCAGATGGCGCCAGCCAACATTCAATCCTGACATCTTGCGCATGTCAGCGTCATCCATTTTGAAATCCCAGACGTTGTAGTTCTCCTGGATCCTGGTATGGATTAGCACGGACAATGTTAGTAGGCGCCCATACCACAATGATCCATTTTCTTACCTTGATGGAGTCACAGACTTGGTGACAAGGGACCCTCCCATTTGGAGATGCCAGCGGATGACCACATTGGCAGCGGATTTCCCGTACTTCTTGGCCATGTCCAAGATCAAAGGATGCTGGAGCACCTCATATCCGGTGATTGGCAAACCGGAAGTTATGGATCCCTCCTTGAGCCATGGACGGTCAGCTGATCCAAGGGCGCTGTAGGCCTGCATAGGATATCTTTGAGTATTTTGCTTTATGGTAAATACAACGGTGTGGCCTTACCTGGAATACAATCCCATGAATTTCGCAAAAGTCCCTCAAATCCTTCTCTTGCAAGTAAGGATGGCTCTCATTCTGAAGTACAGCTGGCTTGTGCTTCAATCCTGGCATGGTCAGGATTTCCCTGATCTGGGTCCTGGTATTCGAATAAACATGTTAATCACCCCAATTGAATGGCATTCAAAGATTGCTTACCTGTTGAAATTGGACAGTCCGATGGTCTTCGCCTTACCCTTGTCCACTAGTGCCTCCATGGCCTTCCAGGTCTCAATGTAATGCGATTCATTGTCAGAGCAGTAATATCCATTTTCGTCACAAGGGAACATGGTGTCTAAATAGAGAACAGGATCAATTACCATGCATTGTAATCAATGCTGTCCAATGTCTTACTCTCAGAGTGATGAGCAGGATAGGCTCCGTTTGGTCTCAGCAAGACCTGCTTTCCCGTGGATGGAACAGCCATGGCCCAATGGATGACAAACGAGTCTACATAGTCCGTTTGCAAATCCTTGAGGGTGGCGTCCAAGTCTGGTTCAACATGCTCTTTTCTATGGTTGGAGTTCCACAGCTTGGCCTGGATAAATAGGTCAGACCTGGAATAGATTATTGCATTTATCAATTTCAGTAGACTTTGTAAAGTCAATGTCATTGGATTCAATTGGTGTATTTCAATTTCGTCTTGATCAGATTGACAAAGTCCTGAAGTGTGGACAAACACGAAAATCCAAGAAACAATCCCAAACTGCCACCGAAAGCACTGACAAATCCATTAAATGTCATCAACTGAACCTCCTTGCTGACCACGACTGATGTGTCAATGTAATAGAAAAATATCAACTTGGCCTCGTCCTTTCCAGTTAGCAGATTCTTGCCACTGTACATGTCGGTCTCTTTCATGGCAACTTTGTAGCTGACATGCTGACATTGTTCTAAGCACGTCAATAAGGAAAATATATTTTGCTGAGTGGATATTTTCAGAAATAGTACATGCTTACTCGAGCAATTCCCCAACTCCCCTCTGTAAGCTATTATCCACAGTTCCTTCAGGAGCCACCAGTGACTTTTCTCATCTGATTTGGAACAAGGCATCTCGAAAAAATCCTTGTCATTTCTTAACAAGTTCTGGATCCAAGCCACAGTACAATTCGCAATTGTTCCATTTGCAATGGCAGTTTTGTATTGAGTTATCATTTCTTCCCTAGCACACACTAAGCAAAGTTTGCTAATAAAGTAAATATATTGTGGATCAGAAATATGTCACCTAACATTTTGTAGCCCTCTTCTTTAATGCAATCATCCGTTTCCACGATTGAAACAGACTTCTCCACCTGGATATCTAACATTGCAGTAAATGGATCTATCTTTAGAGTTGGCTGTGTGTCAGACCAGTAATCCAGAAAAACTCCGAATTCAGCAGCAGTGTCATGAATAAAGATTTTGACCAAGGCGCTATTTTGTAGTTTAATGAAAACATCCTCCTGACTCTTAACTGGTGCCTTGTGATAATAAGTGTAACAGCGGCCAACATATCGGCTGTAGGATTGGATCAAACTGTCAATGACTTCGTCTGAGACGAAGATTTCCCGAGGTTCAATTGTGTTCCTGATATAGTCATCCATGGCAGTGACACTGCCAAGAGTCTTAAAACCACTATAGTTGCAAAAAGTCAATCCTGGAAGGATGCCAGTTGTCTGGTGATCTACTCTCTGTGTCATAGTTTTCTCATTGGAAAAGTACTGGAGGGTGTTTTTGTAGCTGTTGAAGAAAAACAAGCTTAAGCAGACCAGCGAAACTGAAGCATGGATTGCCTTCCACCAGTTCCAATCCATTTTGAATACTAAACTCAACTCATATTTTCCAACACTTCGTAAATCAGGAAACGCCTACCATTAATGGATCATACGAGTATTTAACTATTTATGGCCTTTGTTTGATATTTGCTCACCGTTATAAACACTCCCACCAATTGAAACAAGGTCTGACAGTAGATCATAATCATAATACCTCTTGCAAACCCCCTCAGCGTAGAGCTCCTGGAGAGCCTCTCCGATGACATGCTCATTGGAATAGTCGTTGGCACAATCAATCATTCGGTATCCGGACTTGACGGCAGTCTTGACAGCTTCCTTAGTCTTCTCCGGGGGACTCTGGAATGACAATTATTCAGTCATTAAATGTAGCTTTTGGTTTCTCATGTCACTAATTTACCTTCCAAGTACCCAGTCCAAGTCTTGGCATTTCCATGCCATTGTTGAGCTTGATTGTTTTCGGAACAGACATTTTCTTGGGTACAACACCTCTATACAGTCCAGGGGTCAGAGCAAACAGGAACGCTAAAATATATGCATCGATTGTTGAAACTTGTTCCCTGGGAGATAAAAACCGGATTGTTACGTAACGTCAAGAAGTGTTCTTTTTAAAAAAAACGAATCTGGCTCTTTTTGACTTTTTGAAAATCAGATCTGGTAATATGACGCATGCCCAAATCGGCTTGGCCCAGGCCGGAGAAATTCAAAACAAAAACAAATGTCAAATATTGTCAAAAGACAAAAAACAAAAAAAAATGTCCGAATCTGGTGTTCCGTTTTGAATCAAGAGATTTGACATCATGCCGAGGAAATCCGGCCAAGGCACAGGCAGTGGAAGGCCTGCCAAAAGTGAAGGAGGCGGGCTTTGCGTCAAGTTGGCGGAGGATTTCAGAGTCGAAATAGAATCCTCTCTCCGAGACTTTATGCGATCGGACTCGGAAAATGGCAAGAAAACCAACTTTCAATCTCAAATTATCCATTAAACATTGTCATTTCTTTGTAGAAAAGCCGTTTCCGAAGACGTTGACGAATGTAGAGAGAGCGTTTATCCACGAAAAGTGCATTGAGTTCGGCTTGAAGTCCAAAAGCCAAGGCAAAGGATCCGACAGATTCCTCGTGGTTTACAAAACTCTGGCCACCAACGCCGACGACCATTTTGAGGATTGTCCTCCGTTGAAGCTGACGAAAAAGTCCAAGAGTCAACTCTTTGAATACCTAAATCGTTGTCCGTTGTCAAAGGATGAGACCAAGATCCTGGACGAATTTTCCACCAGCGACAATGCCGGTCGGGAAAAGTCGACCTCCAGTAAGTACAAATGTTTTAAAGCTAGTTCAAAACTAAGATTGCTACTTTCAATCAGACTTTGGCTTCGGCCGATTAGCCAAGGGAAGACCGAAAATTCCCAAATTGGCGGCTCCAAAAGAGTCGAGCTTCATTCAGAGGCACAAGGCAAACCTCCCGATCACCAAGTACAAGGATGACATCATCGAAGCAATCAAGTCCAACCAGGTTACCATGATTGTCGGCGAAACCGGAAGTGGGAAGACCACGCAAGTTCCACAATACCTTTTGGAAAACGGCTCGACTTCCGGTGTTCCAGTTCGGATCATTTGCACCGAGCCAAGGTTAGCCTTAGCTGTATACTCAAACGAACCATTTCAAATCACCTGAGTCTGTTTGATCATTCGATTTTATAGGAGAATAGCTGCAATTTCAGTCTCGGAACGAGTTGCCGACGAGACAATGACCAAGATCGGCGGTCTGGTCGGATATCAAATCAGACTCGAATCGAAGTCTTCGCCCGAAACCTTGTTGACATTCTGCACGAATGGAGTTTTATTGAGGACACTCATGAGCGGACGCCAAGTGCTCAAAACAATCACTCACATCTTGGTCGACGAGATCCACGAGCGCGACAAGTTCAGCGACTTTCTTCTCACTGTCCTCCGGTATGTCAAGCTTGACCAAATTAACATCTATCCAAAATATAATTAAATCTTAAATTATTTTCAGGGAAGCCTTAAAGGAACATCCTCACTTGAAATTGGTCCTCATGTCGGCAACCATGGACGTCGACAGTTTCTTGTAAGTCTAGGTGAAATATGTAAACAAACACCAAAAATCAATATCTTTGTTTTATGATTAGGAACTACTTTGACAAGCCCAAGTACTTGAGGGTTCCTGGGAAGTTGTTTCCGGTGAAAGAATTCTACCTTGAAGATATGTATCTTGACAGTGTTCGAAAATCCTGACCATCAGGGAGCAGAGGCTAACAATCTCGAAGCTCTTGAAGAACAGTATGATTTAGAGGAATACGAGGAATCTGAAGATACATCATCCAAACTTCAAGATGCACTTGGCTTCAATGACGAAAATTCGGACGGTCAAGACGAGTCATTTGACGTAGTCGTTGAACCGAAGACTGAACTTGACACAGAGACCAAAGATTCTGCCGTTTCCAAAGCGTTCACAGGTGACTTTCAAGCACTTTCCCAACTTCTGGAAGAGAGCCCGGACGAGATAATCAACCACAAGGTGATTCTTGACCACAGGTTTAAGTAACTCTATTCTATAGCTATCAGGCATTTTGTTTTGTAGCATTCTGAAACGGGAGTCACGCCGGCGATGGCTGCAGCTTGTCATGGAAACATTGACGTCCTGGAAGAGATCTTGCTTACGGGTTTGTCCGATCTAAGCCTGACAGCCAATAATGGGTGGTCTGTAACCGACTTTGCCATGAACACCAACCATCCCGAAATCACAGAGTACATCCGCAATTTGGAGGAGTCTGCTGGCGACGCTACTACTGAAACGGAAACGGATCAAGATCAACATGAGGAGGACGAAGAGGAAGAGGAGATTGTTATTGCGGAAGATCAAAAGCGAATCCTTGAGCGGTATCTCAAGACCTTCAACGACGACCTGGTGGACTACAGCCTGATTTGTCGAGTCATCGATTACATTGCCAATGTTGTCCAAGCTCCCGGAGCGATCCTGGTTTTTCTCCCTGGATATGAGGATATCATTTCGGTCAAGTCCCGGATCAGAAATCCGGAGGACTACGAAATCTGCATGCTCCACTCGCAGATGCCAAGCCAAGAACAGCGAAGGGTCTTTCGAAACTACCAGGTAATCAAAACTTTGGAATCTTTATTTATCATTTACATACCTTGGTTGCTTTGTTTCTAGAAACGAAAAGTAATCTTGGCCACAAACATTGCTGAGACAAGTATTACCATCGATGACGTTGTTTTCGTCATTGACTGCGGAAAGGTGAAGGAACTCTGCTACGACAGCCTCGGTAGCATTTCTAGCCTGAAGACGACTTGGATTTCAAGAAATTCAGCAACTCAAAGGTAGAATATCTTGTAAACCTTAGTTAATTTTGGGAATCAATATCGTTTGGATTTTCAGAAAAGGCCGAGCCGGAAGGACAGATCACGGCTACTGTTTCCGCATGTTCTCTCGCTTCCGGTTTCAAAACATGGCTGACCACAATACACCGGAAATACTCAAAACTCCCCTGATGGAGCTATGTCTCCAGACCAAACTCTTGGCGCCATCCGATATGAAAATTGAAGAATTTCTCGCGTTAACTCCCGATCCGCCTTCGAGGATGGCAAGGTAAGACTTGACTATGACTTAGAAGTTTCCAACACTACGTTGTCATTGTAGCAAATCTGCAATCAAAAACCTGATTGGTATGGAGGCCCTGGACAAGAGCGAAAATGTGACAATCTTGGGCAAACATCTACTCGAACTTCCAGTTGAGCCGCACCTTGGAAAAATGATCCTCTACGCGTTGGCATTGAAGTGTCTGGATCCGGTTCTGACCATTGTTTGCTGCTTGGGATATAGGGATCCTTTCTTGCTATCGACAAATCCGGCACTGAAATCAGAGGCTAAAGCTTCAAAACAGAGACTTGCCAGTGATTCCATGTCGGATCACATGGTTCTCGTGCGCGCTTTCAAAGGTAAATCTAATTTGATATATTATTTGAACTGTAAGTGCATTCTTTGTTTGTTTACATAGGCTGGCAGAACGCAAGAAGAAACCGAGGAGAGAGACACTTTTGCAACCGAAACCAAGTATCGCCAGTCATCCTGGAGATTGTGGATGGCATGCGCAATCAAATCCTGGGCCAGCTGAAAAATTCTGGATTCATGAACAGCGATGTCAATAGCAATTCTAGAGAGTGGAGCATCGTCAAGGCTGCCCTGACAGCCGGATCCTACCCCAACCTGGCGCGATTCGATTGGTCGGCCAGCCAGCTAAGAACAATGTGAGCCAATGGGAGTCCAGCAATCAAGCTGGATGATGGAATGAATATCTTCTAATTTTAGGCAAGAGAGCAAAGTAAGACTTCACCCCAGTTCGGTCGTCCTGGGAGCGGGTGCGAGTTCTAGGAACAAAGTTTCAGCTGCTGCAAACTCGTCGGCGATGAAAAAACAGGGAACAGAATGGTTCTTGTACAACGAAATGACGAGGCCTGGAAGGATACCCTTGATCAAAGGCGTCACTGCTGTCGGTCCACTAACAGTTTTGCTATTCGCTGGCAGTATGAGCCATGGAAAATCAACTCTAACTCCACTAGGTAAAACTCAAAAGTTAATCTTGTTTTCATTTATGTGTTGATGTTGACATTTTAGACGATGACTTTGCCAATCTCAAGCTTGACGAGTGGTTGGATTTCTATGGTCATCATAAACTTCTGACGGCCCTGCTTGAGCTCCGCCAAAAATGGTTTGCACACTTTCTCGATTCCATGGAATCCAACAATCAAGAACAGGATCGGAATGATTTCCTGGGGACCCTGACAAAGATCCTGGTCCAGGAGGACAACAGCATGGGCTTCCAGACGACGATTGACTCGCAACAAGATCGACAGTTGGATTCCAAGCATCGAGGACAAAATCCTAATCCCGGAAGGACTTTTCGTAATAGTGTACAATCTTTCGCTGGAAGGGACCAGAATTGGCGCGGGCAAACGCAATTTCATTCCAATGCTCAGCAACCATGGCAACGTTTCAAAGGCCCAAGATTTCATCAAGGAGGATACCAGCAGCAGTACAATCCTCGTTTTGGATTTGCACATCCAGGATCGAATCAACCGCCGCGACATTTTGCTCAAGCAAATCCAGGATTTTTTCCGAATCAGCAATTCTACGGTTATCAAGATACTTATCGACAGCCTCAATGGAACCAAGGCTATCAACCACATCCTGGACAAGGAATGCCAATGACGGAACCACCCAATCCAAAACCAAAGAAAAACAAACCGAGACATCGCAGACGAGGCAATCAAAATCAGGGACAGAATTGAAGACGGCTGTGTACAAAGTCCTGTGATAAACTGAGTTTAATTTTCTATGATATTTTGTGTAAAAATAAATTAGCTATTTCACATGCAATTGAGGTGGGGAAAAATTGTAGCTATTGGCACTTCTTTATCAGTAATGGTGATATTGCTGTTGCTCGCGGACAAATCTTGGAAAAAAGTCATTGCGACGATTTTGTTGCTGAGGAGGTTGCGAGAAACGGAAATGGCGATTCCCGGCATTTCCGTTTCCTGTTGAGAAATCCATGGGGTTCCAGATTACGTATTGTTCGTTTTGTTCACGAAATGCTCTCCGATTTCCAGGTTCCTGAAAAATCGTGTTAAAAACTTTTCAAATGCAGCTTATTTAGATAGTAGGGCTACCTTGCTAAAGTTGTTGTATCCAGTTGGATTTTGTGGTCTTGCCTGCTGATTGTTCTGCCAGGGCCAGCTTCTAATCCTGGGTTGATAGGGGTCAATTCGCCTGGGAGGCCTCCTGGCTCCAACAATCAAATTCTGACTTCCTGCTCTCCCTGAAGTCACTTCCGGTGTACTAGGTTTGCTGCTTCCGGTAACGAATTGGGGATTGAATCGCCCAAAATCTGCTTGTGTGAAGGGGATTTCCAGGGGAGGTGTCTCTAACCATTGCCTGGTACTGTCTTGGAAGTGGAGCTCAGGCGGGGGTTTTGTGACCACTACAGGTGGCCGGATGTTACGCTTCAATTCACTTCCGGTTTGAGCCACGTGGTTGGACGTGACTACATTTCCGGTTTGGATCTGTGACTGGACTTGAACTTCGATCTGGGAAAAGCTGGGACATGTTTTAGGCATGCTGTAGCCTTGGTCAGTAAGAGACTGGCAGACGATGGCTCGTATTTGATCGCCGATCAAGATCTGATCTTGTGGAGCAATTTCAGCTTCGTCGATGATGTCCTTGATGACATTAACAATCTTGTCACTAAACAAAGCTGTTGTTGGGGTTGTCGTTGCTAGTCCAGAAAAAGTGTCAAGTTGAGGCTTTTGCTTAGGATCAAGGTAGTTGATGTTGTCAAGATTTTCTTCAGTGACAGCAACCGTGTTTCGCTTGTCTTGTTGACTAAGGATGTCATTGGATGCTTCGGCATTATCAGAATTGGGTGGTAGAGGTAATGAAGGGAGTGGTTCAGCAGATTCCAAATCAATCTTGTCGTTGTCGTGATCACCGATCGCTAGATCACTTTTTGTGATCCCATCAGCTACGGTCATTTCGGTGTGATCCTCTAGCTGATCATTTTGGTGAGCATTGCTATGATTTCTCCTGTTGTAGATGCTGTTTTTGAGATGGAAATTGAGAAATGGATTTGGTCGATCCTTGAAGATCTTATTTCGATCAGTCTCTCTTAAACCATTTTGATCTCCGTCTTGTTCATGAACTTCGATCGTAGTACCATTCAACTTTGTTGCAGAATCCTGATGAATTCCTCGCTGCTTCTCCAACCTGGCTTTAACCAAATCGTTGAGATGCTTCTGGATCTCCAAGATGCCATTTTTTCGTTTGCTTCGAATAGGTCGCCAAGGCTCTTAAAAAAATGTGAAGCTTGGATTTAAAATAAATTATGATCATTCATTTACCAGTGGTAGTCTGATGGCTTGGAGATTCTGTCGTACTGGAAACAACATTAGGTCTTGTCTGCTTAGTTAGGTAATTCGCTGGTTTGTCACTGTTTTCCTTGATTGGCTTCCATTGCAGTGATTTTGCTATGAAATTAGTTTCATGAAGAGGAGATATACAATGATTAGAGTACCTTCTTTATGAGCGAAATCCTCGACTGTAACGTCAGGAGCGCCCTCTATTGGAAAATTCTTAAAAACCGACCGGTATTCATTGGCAGAATTCCGTTTGCGCATGTCTTCGAAAAATCTCTTGAGAACGGTGTTGGCAGATTCTTTGACAATCCTAATGTACTGAGTAGGAGGCACATCAACATTGTTTTCTTCAGTGTAAAAGCTTTAAAATAACTTATTAACCAATTATCACTTAATTTAGGTAATTATACGTACTCATTCTTGTTTCTTAAATTTGCCTTCCGTCGACGGATTTTCCGCAGAATTTTTCTTAGAATATATTTCCGGTTTTTCATTTGCAACGCTTCAGCTCTAGGCATATCGTCCGGAAACTAAAATATCTTGTGGTTTAATTTATTGACGAAATTGGTTCTTTTTGTGCCTACCTCGACATTTTGCAGCTCAATGCCCGGAAAATCAGCGTCGCCATCGTTGTCTGGAGCAACGTCGTAGAGGTATTCGTAGTCATATTCTAGCGGATAATCTTCTGAAATTTCCGGTTTTTCCTCATTATCCGGGATATCCGGATCTAGGAGCGGTAAGCTCCATTCTTCCGGTTTTGATTGCACGCTAACAGCCAGAAGCAAACCCTATAGATATGGCAATCAATGAATTATAATTGATTAGTCACACAGGCAAGTTTTGTGCATACCACTATTGTAATTGCCGTTATCCACATGTCTTTCATCCTTGTCCATTTATTTGGTTAGATACAATCGTCCAGATTTCCAGGATAAGACTGACAAATTGGGTACCCCTTGTAAAACAAAGTGAAAAACTATAGACGCAGCTGTGCTACAGAAATTCACATTCGAAGCAACTGAAAAAGTAAGATCTCTGGAAGAGACTGTGCTTTTTCCAGCTGTGAGTATTTGAGCATTCTGAAAATTCCGATTTTATTGCAGCACACACAAAAAGCATGCAGTGGGCGCTATTGTTCTGTTAGTTTTTAGTTTTCACCTTTGGAACTCCCGAAATTTTTTTCGCGGGAATGTTTTACTTGGTTCGGTATGCCGGCACTCTATGAGAAATTAGTGCCCACAGAGAGCCCTCATCTATAGAGAAGTGCTTTGATACGTGTCTTGCCCCACTCTTATAGCAAAGGCGTACAAGTCTCTCTGTTGAAAGTATATTGGTCAAAATACCCGAAACGCAGATTTATCGGTTGCGCGCGAAGCTTCCAGATTTTCACATCCAAAAGAGCTATTTGTGCTCAGCGTTTTATCAATTGATCTAAGAAATTGCTGAAACGTCAGAGACAATCCTTGATAGTTTTGATGCAAGAAATAAATTCATTACAGTAAGAAGATGCCTATGAATGTTGATTTTTTTTTCTCGCGAGCTAACCTAACCCGGTCTGAATTAATTTTTGAAAAATATTTATATTTCCAAGAAAATTGGTTAACAATGTTGTTAGTTGTCAATGTAGGCATGCGCAGAGTAAGAACACAAGAACGTTTAAGTACTAAAATAATTGCCATAAGCTTTCCACGAGTTACTGTCCTTTGGTTAGTGAAATATTGGTAATTTTAGAGAGCAATTGCCATCACGAGAATATCTACGTAAGTAACTAAGTAGATTTGTACCTAAAGAGGAAAACGCTGAGAGAGGAATTTTCGGAGAGAAATCAGCTGACAAGCCAATTTCTCGTTCTCTTTTGTGTAAGATATATTCTACACTTATTTAGGTATAGGCATGGTGGTCTTGCCTAGACTTTCCGCTATATTTTTTAAGGGTAAGAGAAGTAGTTAGATTGTTTTATTTAAAAGTGAGGGTACAGAATTGTCATTCCTTGAAAGAAGTACTTGTTAAAGTTGTGGCACGCTCTAATGCGCAAAAAAAGGTCTCCTGATGTTTTGTGACACGATATTTTAACGGCGAGTCGCGCCGCATTCCCGGTCAAAACAAATGTGGCACAAAACATCACGGGACCTTTTTTGTCGCTTTAGAGCGTGCTATATCTTTACGCAAAAAAACAGGTCTTACATGTGATATAGAAAAGCGTACAAACTAACAATATGGAGACGAGCATTTGCCTTGTTTGTGGAATATTCCACCAAGATGGAAAAAAAGATCCAAAAGTCCATATTCATTATGGAGCATTAAGTTGTATGGGTTGCAAGGCCTTCTTCAGGAGGTGCGTTCGCGAAAAATCCACGCATACCTGTAAAGGAACGGGGAACTGTGAAGTTGGTGGTAAACAAAGGATAAAGTGCAAAAAATGCCGGTACGAGAAATGCCTTACAATAGGGATGGATCCTAGCCTGGTTCTGACTGATGAAGCTGACAGACTCAAATTCAGCCGAATGTCATGCCGTCCAAGCAAGCAACCTTCAGTGGAACGTCCAACTCCAATCCTCGAATCCAACCCTGTCAAAGTCAATGACATTGGAGAAAAAGAAGAAGAGACCGATGCCATTGTCTGTGAAAGGATAAGAGAAAAATACGTCCTGGCATGGAGTGAAGTTGATATTGGCCAAAACGTTGTCACGGACATAACAAATTTGCAACAGGATCCTGTCAGTAATTCCCTAAAGGATGAATCCGCCTGCTTCAACGATCTGCTGATAGCCTACCAATCTCAGTTTAGGGTATTCTCCAGGCACATTGAATCCTTTCAAAGCCTGAAGAAGGAAGACCAAAAGATTCTGATAACAAGAAACGAAAGCCTGGTTGCTCATTACTGTCTTGCACGCTACCTGACAGCAACAAACGGTTGGGATCAATTAACATGGATCCTGGGTCCCTACACTCCAGTCTTAGGTACACTCTTACGATTATTGTTACAACAAAACTCTCTTTCAAAACAACCTTTAAAATGTTCCAGGCATTGATGAGATCAAATGTCTTCAGTTGGTCAACTTTGGACAACTCTCAACTAGGACTGGATTGTTTGCCAACCTTCCAGTGACAGCACGTTTAACCTACCTCAATTACTGTCAGCTCATCTCGCGATACTTCCACTACCCTCAATTCCACAATGGACTCCTTGTCAATGTCATTCTGTTTAACGTCCAATCATTGACGGTGGATGACAAGGAGGCTCTAAAGGATCCTGGTCAAGTTTATGACAAGTACACCAGATCCAAAAAGCTACTTCAAGTCGGCTGCGATGAGTTCAAGGACCTACTGGGTGTCACCAAAGTGGATCAGCTGATGCACACCTTGGCAATCATGCATTGGTTGACCACCAAAACAATTGACCAGGATGATCAAGAAGCTGCCGATGAAGGATTTGGGGATTACCAGCCCGCAACCGGAAATGAACTTGTGTCGGTCAATCAGCTCCTCCTGGTTTCCTATGACACGGAAGAAGAGCTCTGGCTCCGAAATCAGTTTACCCTCATTGACAATGCCCTGGTCAGCATCACACCAGGACCTCAACTGATAGACCTGTTAATCCAGGAGAAGAATCAAGCCATTCAATCACCAAAGGATTTTCTCAATTACATCCAGATTCGTGTCAACCTTATGCACGGCCGTTTTATGTCGCTGTTAAACATCCATCCAGAGCTCAGTCTCTTATCCAAAACTCAAGAACAACAACTGGTCAATGTCAACTTCCCTCTGGCAATCTTTTTCTTTGCCTCAAGAAACATATTCTACTCTTCATTAGTGGAGCAGTTCGTCGCAATCCTTGGATGTGAGGGGTCTTATGATAAAGACAGCATCTCCAGAGAACTTGTTGGCAAGGTCAATAATATGAAGCCAACAGGGGTCATTCTGGATTATGTCCCAATGCCTGCCAAAGACAAATGGAGATTCCTTTACCTGATGAAAGAATTGTCTCAATACACCAAGGACCGATTGACATTCTGGCTCATGATGCTGGTCATTCTTCTGGATCAACCTGGATCAGGATCAGGTCCCGGACATGATGTTGGAGTCAACAAAAGAGTCAGAGACATCCGGCAAACGTATCACCACGTCTTTCAAAGGTAAAATGACAATTTGCACTGCATATTTCTTAATGCAATTGATGTTTCTTAGGAGAGCCGAGCGATCAGATTTAGTTGATCCTGATGAATCTGAAGAGGACATGCATTCAACCTACAATAAGATCATGTCCTACATCAAGGAAGGCATGACAATCCTGGAGAGAAATCACCTAACACCCCTTGTGGTGAAAATGGATCCGGATACGCTTCAAAAAATGCTAGAGTAGCCACAGTTCTTGTATCGTCTACGTAATTTATAACTGTGATTAAATTCTCATTGTGATTCGTGTATATCCAAATGTTTTCTCGTAAGAGACTTGAAATAAGTACCTAAATACATAGAAACTCTAGCCTCAAGAGCAGGTCTACAAGTGAACAATTCAGAAATTCCTGAGTCTCATCTATGATTAAAATAGATGTATGAGTTCACGCTTGCTGAAAGTTCTGAAAGTTTTGTGGCGTGAAGTGGAAGGAAAGCAAAATGCTTTTAATGCTTTTTTT
>JAAUYL010021946.1_pt1 | contig 14156 bp, 8 predicted proteins | sample 7278011 | NCBI WGS metagenome assembly JAAUYL01 (sample SAMN14350225, study PRJNA611818) | marine sediment metagenome | isolation source: surface marine sediment (1.8m) | place: French Polynesia: Moorea | collected 2018-08 | reverse complement strand
GGGGGATCAGTTTCAAAATGGGGGGTGTTTTAATGGAGCGAGACCCCTCCCCCCTTAAAGGTAAAATAAGTAAAGCATTTCAAGCGCGTCTCCTACTCTGTCATTAGCAGGTAAGACCGAAGAAATGTGGTAGTGGTCAATTTGCGAAATTTCTCGACCTTAAACGAGCGCCCCCTTTTGCCCAAATCAAATGAAAGTAGAACACAGTGTCCAAACTTGCAAAGCAACAACATAATTCTTTTCTTAGTTTTTGGCAATTGTCTTTGCTTCCACTTATCTGTTGTAGCCATCTTTACTTTAAGAAGCCTGTCCCCATTTTTTTCCAGGGGGTAACACAAAATGTGCGCGCATGCATAATGAAGAACACTAACTGTTGCTGAGTGCTGGGGTCTCAGAGGTGAGCCAAAGCCATTCACCGCGCCAAAATCAACACTCAAGAATGGAAAAATCTGCTGAATGATTTTCTTTTATTTGAACAGCTCTGGTCACGGATATCCTTTTAGCTGTTTGGCTTACCTGCAGAGGAGAAAATTAGAGAATTTGCAAAAATCTGTTTATTTTCACGCGCGTTGAAATCACTTTTCAGCAACATTTTGCTTGAAAATGTTTTTGCAAAATTGGGTCAGAAATAGCCCGCTTGCTTCAAAGGGAGAAAAATGCTTAGAACGCACAATTATACCGAAGTATTTACATCCGGCATTTCAAAAGAAATGCGAGGTTAGCGGCGAGCAATTTTTCCCTGGAAAAAAAGCTGGCGAAGAGCTGGGAAGCATGAGCTAATAAAAAGTTATTACTCAGAAGTGTAACTGACCGTTACAAACTAGCTATAGCTGCCTGCTCCAGGACATGCATGGAAATCTCATGTGATACGTCTGGCCTAGGTTTCTTTTTAAAATTGATATTTGGATGAGAGCTGAGGTAAGAAATGTAAAAGGGGTACCGACATGCTCCAGAAGAAAAAAAACATGAATTACTTATACAGCAGCATTCCCTACTAGACATTGTATAGTTACAGTACAGGGTGTCCCTGGCAAAAAGTAAACAAGCTATGATAGAGCCTATTGTATTCATTTCTTTTCTTATTTAACACCTCTTTTTTGCTCATGTGGGGGACACCTTGGTAACCAAAAAAACTTTTCATGTTTAGATAAAAGCTCACTTGCTTGATAAAACATACAAAACATGGACACATATTTTTGTCCTCCAGCCTCCTTATATGGGGGTGGTTGGCTTAAGGTATCACAACTTGGCAGCTGGGCCCAGATTGGGCATCCGTCTTGCAGCATGAAAATTGAGCAAAAAACTTCTAAGACTTTCATAAGGGGAAGGAAGAATGTTAATTTTAGCCATGGAAATATCTCGCACCTAAGGCCTAAGGCACTAGGATTGAACAAAAAATAATTACACCAACCTACCCCTATCCCCATCACAAACAGGGTGGTTCTAGACTGGTGGCAATTTGTATATTCAATTTGTGACTAAACTTTATTTAGTAAATATCAAGGCTTAAAAGGAGTTTTTTGTCCCTTAGTTGGCAACTTTCTTATTTCAAGTACACACTGACAAAACTAAGGAATGACTGAAAGTAGGTCTGTAGTTAGGTATCTAGTTTTCATTTTTTGCTGGGCTAGAAAATACCCCACACAGACTGACTTACATCTATCTCGTCAGATGAGAAATAACAAATGAATGCTTGTGAAATTGAAGAACTGGATTTTAATTGAGCCCAAGCACTTTTTCTCCCTTCCAGCTCTTTTGAAAAATTAAGCCATTCTGGCATTTTTTGTCTGGAAAAATGTAAGTTATGATCGCAACTGTCTCGTGCAAATCAGAAATCAAACAAAGCGGAAACGACATTAGAATTCATTAGGATAGAAAAAAGGCTGCAGACAGAATAGTAAAATATATGGGAGTTGTTCGCACATATTTTTCAATTTTTCCTAGTGGTAGCAAGCTAGGTTAGGTTTGTCCATAGCGCGGCATAGAGACCACATACGGGGTGATAGGAAGATTTATACGCTGCAAGCATTAAGCTACAAGAAAACTCCAGGCACAACAGGACTCCTTGTACACAAAACTGTTGGGGGTTCAGCCCAAATATTTAATCACTTGAAAGGAGTAACTACTTGGCGAGAGCATCAATAGCCGTGTGGTAAAAGGAGCTGATTTTTGTTTTAGGAGGTCGCGGGTTCGAATCTCGGCTTAGCCAACTCCCAATTGCAACCTACTCTTACTAGGAGTGAAACCGAGACTAATTTTGGTCAACGGGGAAACGGAAAAATTTATGAACATAACAGACCAAAACAAAACGCATCTATCATTTTCGCGGCTTTGTTGCACGATTCGAATTGCTGCCTGCCTTCTTTTGGAGAAACGTTTGATTCCTGTCATCGCTCTCCACGGGGAAGATAGCTCTAGGAATTACTTGTTTAAACTTGTCTAAGTTTGTTTTGCCACTATTATAGACCAGACAGGGCAAGGTCTTTCGTTTGAGGAGAGGCTAAAAAAATCATGAAGTCACGTACAAAATGGCAAACTGCGAAGGGGGTCCCACCATTCCATTTCATTTATTTTCACTCTCTCAGAAATATTTACTTTTGTTTCTCTATTTTTGAGAAATTTTAATTTCCTCACTTCACTACTTTTCTTGCATGCCATTAATTACAGGAATTATTAAAGGCGAGGATTGCAAAAATAAATAAACGCTTCTCCTCTTTCTTCCTTTTTTGTGTATAATTGATCTGGGTCGACATAAAACGAACAAAAGAAAGTGAGAAATAAAATAATCAAATATTTCTACGCATTTTTAACTCAGGCGCGAGCATTTCACCACAATAGTAAGTAAGCTCTGCATGGCGTATTACTGAATTACTACATGTAATTCAATTCAAATTACCAATTATTTATCAATGTAATCAGCAGAGCGCGAAGAGAGTGAACCTGAACTGTGAGCGTAATTTCACAGAGGTCTCGTATTTTCCAGAGTAAAACATGTCGAAACCAGTCTAGGAAAGGAAAAAGTTTCCGGAGAATTATGTAGAGGAAGATATACGATTATGGAAAAAATGGACGAAACTCCTTACTAAAGGAATCTTTGGATAAAACTTACGCATAGATTTTTTTCTATTTTGTGTCAAAAGACCAACTTTCGCGCGTTAGTGAGTTTCCAAGTTAAATAAAGCTTGAAAAGCTCTGCAGGAATCACAATATATAGTCCATTATTTTATGCCATGAATTGCACCTTGGCACCAAGGTCTTACCTGCAACCAGAAATGTAAACAAATATTTAGTTAAACATGTCCAAGTTTATTTCCTCAGTCTTAATGTTTATTGGGAGAATCGGGAGTTGAGCAAATTTTGCTTGGTGTGAGGAGGATCTCTTTTGCCTTAACGATCCCCACGTGCAGAAAAGACATGCTTCAATTGTAATATAAGCCATTTTCCTTACTAAATAAAAAGGCTAAGTAAAAAATAATGGCACTGGTGGTGCCTGAATGCTCAGCCAGTCAGCAAATTTCTTCGTGTGTCTGGAGCCAAGAAATTTCAGTGGAAAATGAAATAATGCCTGACAAAACTGGCAATTTTTAAATAAATAGCCTTCCCTCTGTTAAAAAATAGAAAGAGAGACACTTAAAAGGATCCTGATATCCTGGAATGGAATTTCTATTCTGGGCCAAATACATAAATACTTTTGGGCTCTAGTAGAGTGAGAGTGCATAGGCAGAGTATGCTAATTTTTGAGTTTTACCAGAAATTTTTAGTGGGAGTGGGGAGGGAAGATATGCCCTAAAACCGCATTTTAAATAGGCAGGAGCTGCAGCTTATTAGAGCCAAGATATGGGGTTCTCAACAAAGGTTTCCTTGTGCTCAAATACTTTTAAGACAAGTCAGCAGTATTTTCTTTTTTTGCTATATGAATGGAGTCTGATCATGGACAGGACACCAGAGTCAATAGTCTATGATAGATTGGTATATGTATTGACTATGTTGCCAATAGGAGAGAGATGAGCATTGGGGGCCCACTTGTAGAATATATTTTTGCTCGGTTGGGTGAGAGATTTCTTGAAGTGGACTTTCTCCAGCAGTCAAACTAATGACCCACTTTTGAAAGGACTAGCTGCTGAGCTGTAGCCAAAGCTATGAGCTGAAGATTTTTCCCCCACACTGCTCACAAATTCCCCTATGAGATTTCTTGCCAGTAGGCATGTTTGGTCACTCAAGCCTGAATAGAATTAGTATCGCTGTCGATATCCAGGATACACTTCAACGCAGTGCATAGACTCACACAGTCCTCCAAAAATGTTTCTTCATTAAGACAATTTTCAATTCTATTCTGTTCTTGAAGATAGATCATATAATGTTTTGCTTATCTCATAAACGGGTTCCAATTAGCATGGATCACATTTTAGTACAATGCCACCAGCAGCGCCATCTATGGACAGAAATTGGAAACCGAGATCAGCTCTCAATATTATGTAGAACTTCCTTGTGAGAGGGAGAGTGAAATGAAGTGAGTGAGTGGGGGAAGGAATGAAATCTGATTTCTGAGGCAGAAAAAGAAACCACATGTTTGACCACTTTTACTACTCTACCTGGACTATCTATGTACTATCCACAAATTGGCTGCAACTACCAACATATTATACACTCCAGTGGGGAGCCCCAATCTAGCAGAAAATTTGAAATTTTCAAAATGCTACCATCAGGGGGAAAATTTTCAGTTTCACTGAGCTTGCAGTCCTCCTGCTGGTTGCTGACTGACATTTTTATGGTAGTGCATTCTAGCTAGCTAACTAACTAACTGAAAATGGCTAAACAAGCCATAGATTGTGTGCAGGCTGCATTAAGTGTTGACAGTTTTTTAAAGGGAGACCGGCAACGCCCTCTGTCGGGCATTTTTACAAACAAGAGCTTATTTTCTTCCTACTGCCTATTGAACTAAAAGCAAACTATCAACCTTTATCTATTGAGAAACACATGTCAAACAACTAGAATTCCAGTAGCACCATCACATCAATGGCAATAGAGTTGATTGTGACCACTTTGGAAGAGATGTCAGGACTGTGAGAGAATCTCCCTTTGCTAGAAATATCTCTGGTTCAGCCCACCTTTGAGCTATCCTATGCTATGCTGGTTCTATGAAAAGATAAAGGATGACTGAGCTCTAATTGAAATGAAAACAGATTTTCTCAGCTTTGAACTTTTTTGCCCTTTCCTTCATAACTTTTTTCTCTATAAATTCCTTTTACAATCTTGTGTTCACAAGGTGAATTCTTAAGAAATTAGCAAAAACCATCATGCTTTTAATTGGCATAATGGAGAATTCTACAAATTGTTTCACTGTTTTTTTTTCAAAGCATCAGCAAAACATAGTGAAGCAAAATGCTTAACATTAAAGCCCACATGGGAGAAAGTCTGTGTGGTGGTACAAAAACCCTTTTTTTGTTTGGAATCAGTCCAAAATCACGATTTTTTGGCAAATGCAGCTAATAAAATCCTCCTAGAAGTGTAGGTGGACCTAATTGCCCTATCTATTTAGTGTACATACAGGGTCTTCCAAATATAGTGCTATTTTTTGCACTCTTGTTGTGGTGTATTTATTTTAATTTTTACTTCCACTCAGGCACAGAAAAAGTGAAGGTAACTCGTGAGAAACCGTGCACTTTTTGGAAAGTGGTCAGATTAAAATTTTGTTTTGTCAAAAATTTGATTGATTTTCATGTAGATTAAACCAGAGACCAGGCAGGAGAAGGAGGTGCATTACTAAAACAGAATAAGAAAGTTTTACTTAACCAAAATAAAATTGCAATTTTTTGCCAACATTCTTCACGAAGAAATGCCTGATATCCCTAAGTTTAATTAAGCCTACATTGCCCAAGGAAAGTATTTACTCTAAGCACTTCTAAATTGAGTTTACATGCAAAATGGACTAATAACAGGGGGGTGCTCAAAAAGTATGTAAACTTTTAGCTGGCTGGTACAGACTGCATGAAAATGCATTTAACATTAACATTACCATAAACAATTAAGCATGGCCGCCTAAATAACGAGTACAACCAGTAATTACAAAGAGGAGAGGGCCTGAAGGGACCAAGGCAAAACCCAATAATACCAATTCTTCTTCTTTTTTTAAAAAAAAACTTTGGGTGAAATTCCATTCAGAAGCTGCTCCAATTTTTCGGCTGGCTCTATGAACGTGCCGAACCACCGCGAATGGATTTTTAATTGTTGCTTTGCAGGCGAAAATAGAATTTGAACTCTGCCTCATTGTTGTTGTTTTCTAGTCTAGTGTACTACCTGGTTGTGGTGTGTAGCAAAATCACTGCATAAAAAGGTCAGGGGGGCATACTAAGCTCAGACACTTTTCAAACACCCGGTTGGCTGTTGTTGTTGTTGTTGTTGTTGTTGTAAACATGTGTGTAGGCCTGCGAAATTCTACAGGTTCTCCCCCATCAGCTTATAATTTGATTCAGAATGCAACAGCGACACATCTTTTGAACGACCCTGTACTCGAATAGAGAGCAGTAGCAACAGGAGCGAATTTTCAATTTTTGCTTCCTGTTATTCCTTCTTTGCAAGGCTCAGAAAGATTGTGAAATCAATTTCTCTGAAAAAATCCCTTTTTCGCCAGTTTTCTGGCATTGAAAAGGGAAAAAGTACATGGGATTTTTGGAAAAATTTGGCACTTGCAACAACACGCAGCAGTATGATTATGTCTCGATTGAAAATGAAAGTTTTCCATCATGCCACAGTACAACAAACAACTCTTTGATATTTTCCAGAAATATAAAAGAATTAAATTAAATTGATAGGCTTCAATTATTCGGGATTCTTGGTGTTCAGACAATAATGGGAAAAATTGAGAAAAAGAAGCGGCTTTTCGCGTGCAGAGCAATTCGCGAATATGTGATTTTACACAATACTTTGTTTTTTGATGCAATACAGGATGAACTTTGACAGTGACCTGAGACTGGGAGCGAAATCAAGGACAGGGTGGTTCACAAAAAGAGAGGATATTTTCTCTGCACGAAATAGCAAAGCTTTTAGTAGACACCCTGTCACTCAGCATGTGATTTTGACATTGCATCAAATAAAAGTTAAAACAAAAGGGGTGCACATCGAGATTATGTATTGCATGTTAAGGGAAACACAGGGAGTTTGGAAATGTGTGAAATTTCTGTGTCCTGGCTGAGTTTTCCACTTGCTTGTGGTGACTTTCAGCAAGTGTTTCCAATTGAAACAGGAATACAACAAGTCGTAAACGACTTCGAAAAAGTGTAAGTTTTCGTACCATGTTTCAAGTCATGCAGAAAAATGTTGCAATAGATAGCTTGGTGAAAACTGTTGACATTCAACTGTTTTTAAAGTAAGCACTTAGAGGAAAGTGTTTTGGAATTGGAATTCACTTTTATGACTTCAAAAATGATTTTGTGCAAAACTGAAACTGGTAGTTTTCTATTGCATTATCGACACTCTGTTTTCACTGAAAGTATTATACTGTTTTATTTTTGGCATCGCCACCTTTCCATCCAAAAACATGTTGCAAAAGTTCAATCCGTTCAATTTAGGAGCTGCTGGCAGTTTATTGCTCGATCAACCACAAAAATCATGCTTTGCTCTCCGCTAAGCACAGAGCCGCCACCAGAATCAATGTTTCTAATCTAATCCAGAGTGTTTCCGGTTCATATACCATCAACGTCAATGACTGTTGTGTGAAAGTTAGAAGCACCTCTGACTTAGCGCAGATTGATTTCTACTGTAAAAAGCCTGATGCCTAGCTTCTTTTTATTAGGGATGCAATGATATAAAACTTTTAAAAGAACACGAGTTGTATGCGGTTTCGTGTCGACTGATTTCTCAGACTTTTTGCCCTGGCCACAAAATTGTAGTTGTTTACAATTGACGCTGGCTTTTATGGACCTGAACTAAACGATGTTTTTGTTTACAAAATTGAAAGAGGAACACCCAAAACAGTCTCTTCCTTTGTTTTCTGCCAATAAGCCATAAAACATCGGTTTCTTTCGAATCGGGCAGTGACGGACAACCGTCTTGTTAAGGGTTATATGGGGCAGTAAAGTCACTCTTTCCTACAATGGTCATAAAAAGAGCTGAAGCTCTTGGCTTTTTAAGGGAAAGTGCCAAGTAATAGAAGAATGCATAAAAGCTTTGTTTTTTGTTCGCAGTGTAACCTGCAGCACTATCATAATCCATGTTTTGCTTGAAATCTGACCCAAAATAATAGTATGACTTGCATGTAGGTAGAGCATTTTGTGACATGCCATAAAAACGTGTGCATTTTTTCTGAGGTGCATCAGGAAGGAAATCTGCCTTGTTCTCCAAGTAGTTATATGTGAACCTATTTTGTATCCTCCTTTGTATGGTCTTCCTGTACCAGCCAATTTGAGCACCTCTTTCACAAAAGTCTCCCCCTGTCTCCCTGATTCTATTGAAGCAGACATAACTTATCATTATACCATCATCACATTGTGTAGAGACTAGGGAATGAGAAAAGTCATCTATCTGTGCGCCCTGCAGTGACTTCCATCTTTGAAACGTTGGTTATAAAAACCCATTGACTGTCAACCTTTTGCTACGTCTTGATATTTCAACGTGCAAGGAGATGACTTGAAACGGTGCTACTTGACGAAAATTAGCGCCAAGTCACTTATCGAGTGTTGCACCAGTGTTTCAACTTAAAATGGTGAAAAACGGTTTACGGCAAGAATTGCTTGAATAGTCACTGACACAAAGATGACTTGGTTCTCGAGAAGCAGCATTATTTTCCTTTTGTCATCTCGGGTCTCACGATGATGTTACATGTAGACGAAAAAATCCTCACCTTCAATGGAATGGAATCGGAGGAGGAGAGGGAGAAGAATAGTATTGATTCCTGTCTTCAAACTGGTACAACCTTTTGTTGTGAGTTTGTAGAGCGCAGGAAACCTACTTGTCTACTTCTATTACAAGCTGAAGACACCATAGGCCGCGCTTGACAGAAGTACAGTTCTAAGTTTCCAAAACATTGGGAAGGGAAGAAAAATCTGTAACATGCGATAGCTCAGTTTGCTAGCTTTTTGGTTTGGATGTGTGATAGTGGGTAGGCGCAGCCTAAACACGTTTTTTCCTGCCATGCTTCTACGTAGAAAATATTTTTCCACGATATTAAAGGTATAAAAAGGCACAGGTTTTCAAGCCTAATTTTGCTAATTTTCCTCAAGGACTCACATGACATTTTACTTACTAAGCAAGCATTGACATTGCTTTTGTTCCCATTTGTTAAGTCATACCTAAAGCCATTGAAAACAGTGCAGAGACAGATTGCGCAAAGCGCTCCTTACTTCCCATAGTAAAGCCTAGAACAATGATTACACACCACTGAGTAAGAATTTTGGTAAGAAAATAGCGGCAGCTCACGTAGAATAATTGGCCCTCATTTTAAGGCTGTAAATCCCTTAACCTCAACCGGGCCAGTCCCATAGCATCAAGCCTATAAGGGGGTGGTCGACGGCAAGCGAATTACATCCTTATTGATTTTGTGAATTTGCACAAGGGGGCATATTCAATAAATTAATTACAAGTGTAGCCGAGAGGGCGGGGCCGGTTTGGCGCGGCGACTTTTAAGAGGGGGTAGAGAATTGGTTCACTTCACAAATAATCGCAGTCATGATGGTTTTATGAAGCGCGCAATCGTCTTAAAGCCTGGCAAGTTTAATTTGCCGTGAAATTGGGCTCTGCTATTTATAATAGTACATACAAGAAAATGTCAAGTATTTAAATATGTACATAGGTTAGGTATACAAAAGTAGAGAAACTGATGCTGAGAAGCCGGAGCTTATAGGATTATGCCTTTACAGAGCCAGAGAGCCCATTTTGATTCTGTGAGCAACGCCGCAAACGTTAAAATTCAAGCAACAAAAAAAACTATTGGAATAAATTCTAAATACGATTTCCTTACATCCGCGCGTTGAAATCACTCGATAAATAATAAAGATTTTCTCGTCTTACCTATTTGACGATATGGGAGAAGGATATCTAATCCTTGTTGAGAAATAGGGGGCAAAAAATTGCCAACCAACTTTGAAGATGGAGAGTCTTGTTTCAGTTCCTTGAACTGAACACACTCAATGGATGGATTGTCAAGAAATATTTCTAACAAAATATTTCTTCTGGACGCCAGCCCCTCCGCGAAATTTGGGCTATTTTTGCGCGGGGGGAGAAAATACACGAACTGATTTCACTCCTGGCCTCTCTCCTCTCCCTCGAGTGAGTGTGGCCGCTTCTTATTAATTATCCAATTAACCAATTAATTAAGTGTCAAGACACGAAAGAAACACACAGGTTGATATCACTACAATGCCAATAATAGGGCTGTATATAGTGCAAAAATCTGTGAACGTAGTCTGTCTGTCCCTTGATGAGCGTTATAGGCAAACTGAAACTAAAAGTTAGGATTCATATGTTGGATGGTAGGTAGGTACATGTGGAAAAGCAGGGATATTACTATATAGAAGCAAAAATGGATGTATGAGGAGGGAGCGCAAGTATCCTAACATGCCTTGGCTATAGAACAGCGAGCGCTTGCTTGGATTTTCCTATATAGGAATACTGACTGTATTTTATCCTGAGAAAACCACTCTCCTTACACCCAGCGGGTATCAGAGAAAACGCGCTTCAGCTCAGCTGTAAGGCATAGATTTTGTACACATATGTGCGACTGGATTGTCAGGGGGTCTGTTTGTTTACCCCCACCCCCTTCTCCTCTTTATTTTATGGTACTTGTCGACCCAGGTTTCTCCTACGGGAGAACTGCCTTAACTTTGCTATTGGCACAAGATTTTAAAAGTGAAGCTCACTCTCGCTCTCGCTCAAGCTAGGGGCTTCAATTCAGATGCGGTGCGAGAAACCTACAGGTTAAAAAGTCAGAAAGCATGCAATTCCAGGGCATTTTTTGCCCCTTTTAATAAGAGCGGCGCGAGAATTTGGAATATATTTGTGTCAATATTGTAAAGCCAACAATTTTCCGCTTAGACTGACTCCATCTGGATTTTGGAGTAATTTGTTAACGATTTTTTTCTATGAAAATATGTGAGATCCGTCGAAATTTCAGGGTTGGTTGGGTTTTTCGCAGAAGTATTTTTGATAAAATCCTGTCGGGACCGCGGTCAAATAAATACGATAAACAAATGGTAAATTCGAATTGAGATCACGCGAATTTTTTGCTCCAAAAAATAATTTTGATAAAATGGCAAAACGTCCATTAAACTGATAATTCGATAATTAATGTTTAAAAACAATAGAATCAATTCACTATAATTATTTTCCCGGCCGACGTTTTCGCGTCCATTCATGATTTTTTCTAAGTGGATTTTGCAAAGTTCTCGCACTGTTTTCGCTACTCGAAGTACACGTAGAGTGTAGACGAGAAGAAATTTTTCTCCAGCTTCTAACTCTCGTATGTGCAGTTCCAGAACTCCAAAAGGTGAAGTTTCACCAGAATATTTTTTACTATTTTTATTAGAGACAAATAATTCACTTTTCTGTATTATGAGGCAAAAAATGGACAACAATTATTCTTTCTAAAAGAAATAAACCAACTAAAGTGCGAAGTATTAAAGTTTTGGTCTTAGCGAGACAAAAATGGTTGAAACTCTGTTAGACAAGAAGTTTTGAAGGCATCCGCGACTTGGAACTATCCCACTACTGTATGTACTTAATATTTTCCTACAGATCGTCGCTGAAGCTCCTAAAAGTATTTAGAACCAAGTAAGTAAATACAATTTTTAGCTCTCCTCCTGACTGGCTCAGCTCAAATCATATTATCATCGTCTGTAGACGAGACAAAAATGCAACACCAACAGCAAAAAATATTTTTAAAAGGACAAGAAACATTTATTAAAAATACATTTTTGTACCTTGCAACGATTTCATTTTATTTTGGAAACTTCTGCAACAGAGTTGCAACATATGGTAACACACTATTCATAAAAGGCAGTATTGGTTGTTATAGAATCAGGACTTTCAATTTTGTTTCTAGTTCAGTCATGCACGTTTTCCAAGCAAGTATTATTAGTTGAAGTAGTATGCTTTTTCGTGCATTTGTAGGTTGCTGTCACATTTTCATATAGGTTGGCTAGAAATTCCCTGAATGCCGAGGGCAAAATTTTGAGGCCTGTCTGGTCGAGCTTTTACATAAAAAGTGATACAAATTTCTCTGGTGTCCGGCAGAGAAAACGTTCGTCTTCACTTTTTTTTTCTATATTTATCTTTGGTACGACAACAGCACGCTATCTTCAAAAATATGGTATCATCATATTTGTCTTCAGAGAAAAGTAATTAATAAAAATTAGCAAAAAAGCGACATTTCTTTGAAATTCGCAAGTTGTAACAAGATTTCGCCACCATCAGATGGCGCTACGAGTTGTTTATTTTTTAGAGTGTCCAGTAAAATAAATATGTATTCCTGAGATGTTAAATTAGAATATTTTATTTCCCCAGATTTTTTGCATAGCAAGCTTACATGAAACCATTAAAAATCTAATTATTCCCTAAGTGATATGGACTAATTTAAAAATTGCCGAGCTTTTTTCTCCATTTCACTTTTGCTGCTCCAGGCAAAACTTTGCCGAAAACTTAAAAAAACCTAGGAAAATCGCAATAGCTTCTTTTTGCTTTGATGTATTTTTTGCTACAGGGTGCTGCATATTTTCTTTATTTTTTACATTGTTAGCAGGCATATAAAAGGTCCGTTTTTATAGAGCAGCTCCCGAACTACGAGAGAAGAAATCTTGACGCAAATTAGTTGAAATCAAAACAGATGAATAGAAAATCCTGGAAAAAATGGTAAACATATTTTTGGTTGGAACTTTCTGTAAAGCAGGGCCAATTTAGAAAAAAAAATATTAATTCTTTTTGTAACACCCTGTAGGAATTTTAAAGTGGCCAACTTTATTTCCCATTCAATTTGGTAAAAACGCATTTCTTAAATGCACATTTTTGGCCAAATGCCCTGCACTAAATGCACCAGTTTTCGGCGGAAAAAATAAAGAAATTCCCACTTATTCTGGTCGTAAAAATCTACAAAAAAAGAATTTGCATTGCATTCTTTGACCTAAATAAATTAAAGATTTTGAAACCCTCGTCGTAAAATGGCCCATTTTTTTGTAAAATTTCCAGGTGAACGGACAATTTTTACAGGACATTTCACAAAAGAAGATACTCTTTGCTATTGTCGTATAAATGTAGAAGGAGGCTATTATTGGCAGTTGAACCTAAGATTTTTGGGCGCTCACCAAGCCAAAATGACATGGCAATTTTTCCTACCCAGAGCTTTTTTCATGGGATCTTCTCTTTTGAATTTTTACAAAAAAAAGATTGGGAGACCCAAAAATATATTGGTGCATTTTTGGTGCGTCACCCCTGTTGCTATCCTTGAAATCGTCAGCTGATTTTCATTAAATAACTTATTTAGCAAACTATTTCCGTTAGAATGACGCTGTAAAATTACAGAAGCTCTCTGTATGACCTACCAAAAGCAATAAGAGCTAGGTTATAACCTAATTTTGAAACTTTCCTCTCTCTGGAAATTATTGTTATTAAATATTTTATTATTGGATTTTCAGCTACATAAAATCCCAAGAAGCCTAGAGAATTGACACTTTCATGTGGTTGAACTAAGCATTGCCAATTTTGAACCTTTGGTAAGACATTGTTAGATATTTTCACTTAATAAAACCTGTCACAGCTTTGACACCTGACAATAAAAGTCATTGGATTTACAAAAGGGTTAGGTTGGGAGAGAATAATAATTATGCATGTCAAAAATGTTTTTTCAGCCAGGGTGGAGCTCTGTTAGAATCTTAGAAATATAAACAGATTCCTATTCGTAAGATTGGAACTAAAATAAATGGTTAAGATTTTTTCACCGCAAATATAGCCAAAGCTTAATCACGCAACCTCGTAATACATTTAAAAAACTGAGTATTTTATTTATGTTTTAGTTACAATTTTTTCCAGAAAATAATCTGACCAAGCTTTAGTTTCTTTGAATTCATACGCCTTTTACTTCTAATTTATATTCATTGTTTTATTACACCTAATCAATCTTCCAGGCACACATCTGTGACTCTGTGACTCAAAGTGGACACCACGCCCAAGAG
>JAAUYL010022600.1_pt1 | contig 14162 bp, 8 predicted proteins | sample 7278011 | NCBI WGS metagenome assembly JAAUYL01 (sample SAMN14350225, study PRJNA611818) | marine sediment metagenome | isolation source: surface marine sediment (1.8m) | place: French Polynesia: Moorea | collected 2018-08 | reverse complement strand
AGCGTGCACTTCAAGAAGAACATTTTTTATTGCGACAGGTGTAGCTACAGCTGCTATACCAGATCGGCATTGATCACTCATGTCCGCTACGTCCACGACAAAATCAAGCCTCACTCCTGTGAATATTGCGAGATGTCCTTCACCTATAAAAGAGAGCTAGTGCAACACAAACAAAAAATTCACTCCGTGTATTGAGTACCTAATGAACCCATATTTTATCTAATTTTCCAGGTATGCCAATGATGGCAGCCGCAGAAACCGGTCCTATCGAGCTTAAAAATAACGATGTCGACGATCCAATGAGCTTGGAATCCGTGGTCAGCGATCACCGGTACATGATCAATCCTTGGCATGTCCAATCCTTGGAAGAGTACCTGTTCTACTGGTGTCCTGAGTGTGATTCCAAGTGTCAAACCAAGGAGCTCTTTGTCAGCCACGCCATCTTTGAGCACCCCTATGCTCTGGCGACATTGTCACAATCCGTGGACCTGGAAAAGTATCTGGTTCCAAGCGAGGACATCGACGAAAAATCGGACGGTGGTTCGGTCTCCTCCGTCTCTGACATTGAATGGTCTGGAGATGAAAACAACGATGATCATGAGGAACAAAATGATGATGATATTCCAGATGTTGAAGAGGGGGACATATTTGGCGCAGAGCCTCTGGAGCCTCCTGCCAAGAAGAGAAAGTATAACTTCAAATCCAAGATCCCCTTCAAGGCTGACGACAATAGCATTCTCCCTCCGCAAGCTGAGAAGAGCTTCATCAGCACTGGTAAACCCTGCTACCAATGCTACGTCTGTGGCGACATGTACTCGTCCAAGATCAAGGCGTTCAAGCACGTGAAAAGCAGTCACGCAGGTCGCATCAGCCAATATGCCGAAGGATTCGGTCCTGTCAAGGAGAACATTCGTGACTTGCAGTGTTACTTCTGCGGCGACCTGTTCACCATCGCCGAGATCCGTTCGCACATCAGGGAAAAGCACAAGAAGAAACCAAACCGAGAATACTTTGGACCGGAGAGATCGGCGGAGCCGAACGTTCAATGCTACTATTGTGGTGAGATGATGACTGCTCAACAGATCCTTGGACATCAATTGGACAACCACCTTGTCCGACGAGTGCGGCACGACATGTATGGTGATCCTCGTCCAGTTCAATGCCCGAATTGCAATGCAACATTCCCGACGGAAGAGAGAATGCTTGGTCACCATTGTCACTTTGATGGATTCATCCATATCCAGCCAAATGCAGAAGGCTACTATCAGTGTCCCAAGTGCGAGTTCAAAGCCAAAGACAAGCGACGCTTGAAGAATCACTACACCCCAGCTCACAGTGAAAGAAACTTTGGATGTGGCGAGTGCACCTATAGAGCCAAGACGGCCGCCTTGTTGAAGAAGCACATTCAGCTCTTCCATAGGAGGGAGTTCAAGGTGTTTTGTGAGTATTGCGAGAAGGGTTTCAGTGACAATCATGTCAAGAGCAGGCATGTCAATAGCATCCACCTTGGCGTCAGAGACGACACCAGGGCTCCGACCTACACCTGCAACATCTGCGATGCAAAGTTCCCCAATGTCTGGCAGCACAACATCCACTTTGAAAAAGACCACAAGCCGAGCCATCGGATGTTTTGCAACGACTGCGACCTTCAGATCCCTCCTTTGTGGTTTGACGTCCACCGGTCCATGGATCATCCAAGTGACAAAGAATTGGCCAAGATTAAAGGGGGCAACTGTGTCGAGTGCCGAACATCCTCACATACTTTGACGGACGAGCAGCCAATGTTCAAATGCAAGTCTTGCGACGTCAAGTATTGCAATGGGGACGCCTTGAAGAAGCATGTCGCCGAAACGCACAAGCGCTTGATACTCCTTTGCGAACAGTGTCCGTTCCATACCAAGTTCAAGAGCATCCTGGATCAGCACATTTTTAAGTGGCACGACACCCAAGGGACTGGCATCATCGATCCCGGCAAGAAAAAGCCTCACAAATGCGATTTGTGTGGGCTTCTAGTGGCCAAGCTGGACAATCACATGTCAGACATGCACCCTGAGCATTGGCGCTGGTGTCTGCATTGCAAGATTATCCTTGAGGGAACGATGGAATACGTCCAACACATGGTCCTGATCCATGGCATTATGGAGGAAAATGTGGACTTGACAATCCAATCCAAACCCGGTCCATATATCGCTAGAGAAGGCAACTCTGAAGAATTGACACCTGAAAAAATTGAAGAAACAAATCCTGATGGAAGAAGGAGGCGGCGACGGGTCAGAGAGAAATTCGTTCCCTTGTGCACGATCTGCAACAAAACACTGAGTAGTAAACAAAGCTACGACCAGCACATGAAGAATGTCCATCAAAAAATCAAGGACTACAAGTGTGATTTGTGTGACTTCACGACCGGCAGAGAGGGAGTCCTGAGGAGACACATCAAGTCGAAACACGAGCAGTCAGAGATATTCTACTGCGAATTGTGCTCGTTCAAGTCTTACATCAAAGGCTCCGTTCAATCTCATGTGCGATACGTTCACGACAAGATCAAGCCCTTTGAGTGCGACATGTGTGACGCTGCTTACTCATATGGACGCGATTTGAAAAAGCACAAGGAGCGATTGCACGGTATTTTTGAAGTGGCTGTACAATCCGCTCCGGTGCCATTATTGTGATAAATGCTGTTTGGCTGTAATTCCGAGAGCCCTTAAAACCAACTGAACGAAACAATTTAATTTTCCTGTTAAAATTTGGTTGGTAAAACTATTTTTTAATTTTAGTTACAGGTATGGATCCCTCCGTGAAAATGGAGCAGCCATTGGATATGGCGGGAGTGGTGAAGCAAGAAAGCGCAGAGGATCACAGCACAAACACAAACATCGCTCATGTTGGCCATCCTGGAGTTCCTCAGCATCATCCACACCAACAGCTCCCCCATCAACCTCAGCCACAACATCACCATCATCAAGAGATTTATCCTCAGCCACAACAGATGCATCAACATGTAGTACAACATCCTGAAGTACACCATCATCCCCTGCCTGCCCATCAAGAACAACCACGGCAACACCAAGACCCTGGTGGTGGTGCCATAGTCGAAGATCAGTCTGTGAAAACAGAGGACAAGCAGCCTCCTAAACCGGAAGTGAAAAGCAATCCATGGTCCGTCAAATCGTTGGATGATTTCCTGCATTACTGTTGTCCCGAGTGCGATTGCAAGAGTCAGAACAAGCAATCGTTTATGAACCATGTCATCTTGTCACATCCTGAGGTAAGAAAAAAGTTGTTATGACATTGATCAAACATAGATCAAACCTTATTTTCTAATTTCAGGGAATGTCAACGTTGTCACAAACGGTCAATGTGGCTGACTTTATGAACAATGAAGACACCGAGGAAATGGAGTGCAAGCCTGATGTCTTTGACGACGAGTATGGTGACGGAGGGGAGTATGATGAGTACGACGAGTACGATTACATTCCACCCATCAAGAAGAGCAAACCGACAAGGAGAAGACGTAAGATCGACAACAGCGGTCCTACTGACATTCAGTGCTATTTTTGTGGTGAAATGCTGACCAAAGGACAAGTGATTCCCCACATGAAGGACAAGCATGGTTTCGGGTTCGTCAAGCCAGGAAATGGCTACGGTCCTCCCAAAGACTATCAATGTGACAAGTGCAAAGGAATGTTCGACACGGACGAGGATCGCAAGACTCACGTCTGTCATAACCTTTTCGAGCTAAAACGTCAAGCAGACGGTCTTTTTCATTGTCCAGAGTGCAAGACGAAGAAATGCAAGCGGAGATACGAGCTTGTGGGGCACTTCAAGACCGTCCATAGCACGGCCAGGAATTTTGCGTGTGACCAGTGTGACTACAAGTTCAAGTCGATGCAAGTGCTGAAAAAGCACGTGAAGCAGGTGCATTTAAAGGTGGTCAAGCATGTATGTCCCCATTGTGGAAGGGGATTCTTTGAAAAAGCTGCCATGAACGCTCATGTGGAAGCCATCCACTCACGTTTGAACATTGCCGGCGGAGTTCGTGCGACAAATGAGTCAGGAGAGACGGTGGAGGAGTTCAAGTGTCCCGATTGTCCCAAGGTTTGCAATTCGTCCAAGAGCTTATCATGCCATTACAAGGTCAGGCATTTGCGATACCAGAAGAACGACGACCAGGAGGATTGCAACGTGTGCGGCAAGAGGATCCATGCCCTGTGGATGGAAGAGCATAAAGCAATGGATCATCCTGATCCAGCGTTCATGGCCAGCTTGAACACCAGATGTCACGAATGTCACAAGACCTTCTACTCTGCCATGGAGCTCTCTGTTCACATTGGTCGCGAACACAGTTTGTCAGATGTCATCACGTATAGGTGTCATCTGTGCCGACAACCTTGGCGAGGATCCAACGCTCTCAGGAAGCATTTGGCAGAGGCACACAAGAAACAGATCCTCCTGTGCGAAGAGTGTCCGTTCGCGTCCAAGTTCAAGACCGTCATGAACGCCCATAGGGAAGAGAAACATGGTGAACAGCAGTCTGGAAGTCAGTCGCATCCTTGTGGAATGTGTGGATTACCAGTCATAAGATTGGATCAGCATATGGAGCGAAAACACCCAGAATACTGGAGACCCTGCAAGGAGTGCCGTCTTGTGCTTGAAGGACCCGAAGACTACTCAGACCACATGGTCACTGTCCATGGCATTGACAAGGACGACGTAAAACCGGTTATGCCAATCATCCGACCTAAAAAGAAGCCCAAAGAGTCCAAACCGTGCCTGTGTCCGATCTGCGGGAAATCTCTGTGCTCGGAATTCATTCTTCAAAAGCACATTGAGGGCATGCACAAAGGCATTAAAGAGTTCAAGTGTGACATGTGTGACTTTAGCACGAGCTACCACGGAGGACTGACGCGTCACAGGGAGGCGCAGCATTTGAAGTCGGTCACCTATTACTGTGACAAGTGCTCTTTCAAGTGCCATCACATAGACAACTTGAACAACCACGTCCGGTTCGTTCACGACAAAGTGAAACCGTTCAAGTGCGAGTTTTGCGCCATGGCCTACAGCTATTCGAGAGATCTGGCAAAGCATAAAACGCGAGTGCACGGACAAGTACCACAATAGAATCTCAATCATCATTTTAGTCCAATTCTCATATTGTTTTCTTGTAAATAATATGGATATATTTATCGAAACAACATCTGCTTTTTAGTGCTAGTAGTCATCTTGAAACTTTTTCTTTTTCAGGTATGGATGACGACGGGGAAGATCCAGTGCTCATCAAGGAGGAGAAGGAGGATCCTGTCAAAGTGCAAAATCCATGGACAGTCGAGTCGCTAGAGGACTTTCTCCACTATTGCTGCCCTGAATGTGACGTCAAAAGCAAATCCAAGGAGCTGTTCGTCAACCATGCTGCCCTGCAACATCCAGAGGCTCATGCCACCCTGTCCAATTTTGTACTGTTGTCAGATTACCTCGTGAATGAAGATGACATTGATGTAAAGGAGGAATATAGTGAGGATGAAGCTCTTGAGGATCACCTCAATGACAATGACATTGATAGCCAAGAAGATTGCCTATCACCTCCTGAGAAAAAGCCAAAGGTCCTAAAGCAAGATGATGAGCCAGTCAAAATCAAGCTGAAGAACAGGGATCCACCTGGTCAGTCTTACCAAGAGCAAGTTCAATGCTACCTCTGCGGGGATTGCTTTCTAACGGGATTTCGCGTTCGAAAGCACATCAGAAACATCCATGGACGAACCGGAAGTCAAACGCTTTACGGTCCCCCAAAGGAAAACGTCAACGACCATCAATGCTATTATTGTGGTCATCTGACGACCATTTGGGAGATAAGAAACCACATCCGGTCAAAGCATAATGTCAAGGGAGCAAGTAATTACGGTCCTCCTAAAGAAGAATATCGAAGCGACAAGGAGACACAGTGTTACTATTGTGGCAAGATCATGCCATTCGAAGAAGTCATTGAGCATATAAAGATGGAGCACAGCAAGCGATACCATTCCTACATGTTTGGACCACCCAGAGAATTTCAGTGTAAGCCTTGTGGTGCTGCATTTGAGACCCAGCTCAAGATGGACCGTCACACTTGCATCAAGGTCAAGAGATTGGAAAGGCACGCTGATGGTCTTTATCACTGCACCATCTGCGACAAAACCTCACCGAAACAACGGACAATGAAGGTTCACATCCAATCTGTCCACCATGAGGAGCGAAACTTTGAGTGCAAGCTTTGCGGGTTCAAGACCAAGGGCGGGCAAACCCTGATGCGACATGAGCGGACTGTGCATTTTAAAGAGGTCAGGCATTTTTGCTCCGATTGCGGCCATGGATTCTACGACAAAGCTCATTTGAAGAAGCACATGCGTACACATGTGACTGGTGTTCCAGATCATCCCAGTCGAAGAAAGAGGAGGAACAATGGTGACTTTAGTTATCTGTGCTCTGTGTGTGATCAGATCTTTGACTCCGTTTGGAAACGCAATGAGCACATGAAGGAGTTGCACGGCTTGGGTAAAGCCAACGTGAAGAAAGAAAAGTGCAACAATTGCGGGTTAATGATTCATGCCCGTTGGATGGAATGTCACTCGTCCATGGATCATCCAACAGATCAAGACCTTGATCAATTTGTTAGCAACCTTCCAGTTGTCACGGGACGTCGAAAGGCAAATCCCTATACGTGTCATTTGTGCCCGTCCAAGCATGAGACATCCACTCTATTGTCAGCACATGTGGCCAAGGAGCATCGGAAACTGGTTCACGCTTGTCAACATTGCCATTTTAGAACCAAGTATCTCACCTTGTTTCAATATCATGTTGACAAGCAGCACACTTCCGGTCCTGACAACAAGGTTGTTCGGGACTTGTGCTGTGATTTGTGTGGAAAACTAATTACAACGCTGGAATATCATATGAATATTCGCCATCGAAGCAGGTGTACCATAGATCAATGCAACATGATCCTGGAAGGCCAAGAGGATGCTCAAACTCATTTGATGACTTGTCACAATGTCAGCCAGACAGAAGCTGAAGCGACAACATTGCCCTCCGCCTACACCAACCCTCAAGTGAATCCAATTCTCTGCACGATTTGTGGCAGGACGTTGCACAGCAATCAAGCGCTCACAATTCACATCAAGAGTGTCCATGCTCCCGCTCATGCAAAGGAATTGTCCAAGAACCATGTATGTGATCAATGTGGCTTCAGAACAGCACACCAGGTAGTTCTGAATCGGCATATTAAGGCGAAGCATACCAAAAGCCAGTTGTTCTATTGCGACCGTTGCCCCTTCAAGAATCACATCAGCACGTCCGTTAAAACTCACATCAAGATGGTTCACGAGAACTATCGTCCAAACAAGTGTGACCATTGTGACAGTGCGTTTGGGTACAAAAGAGATCTACAAAGACACATGGAAAGAGTGCATGGCGTGACAATTGAAAAAACAGTTACCTGAACTCAACTTATGCTGTGACATTGCTTTTTCAGGTATGGATGGTGATGACACTAATCCATGGTCAGCAGAGTCTCTGGATGACTACAACTTCTACTGTTGTCCAGAATGTGACTTGAAGAGCCACTCACAAGACATCTTTGTCAGCCACGCCCTCCAGACCCACCCAAAGTCCTACTCCTTTCTGCCCAAGTTCGTCAGTGTGTCAGAATACTTGCTCCAAGATTACGGGTTGCCAAAGTCGTACGAAACTCTGAAGCCGAAAAAGCGAAGAAAAACGAAGAAAGCAGTGGAAACGATCAAAGCACCTCAACCTACTGAAAATGTTGTCGAGCCTGTTGTGATCAAAGAGGAAGATCCTTTGAACATTCATCCTCAGGCTGATGCTGAAGTTGTCATTGACGATTGTCTGAATGATGGAGACGACTGTTCTCCACCTGATGCAAAGCTTCAGAGACTTGATGATGACTGTGTACCGGAAGCACATAAGGAGGAAGAAGATTGCGTTAAAGAAGAAGACGAAGAGCAACCGACAGAACCGGAAGTGCAATGTTATGATTGTGGCGAGATGATCCAACTTGGGGATGCTCGTGATCATTTTCGTACGAAGAAGCATGGGCGCTTCAATCCCGCTCGTTTTGGTCCTCCACGGCCTCACCAGTGTCCGAATTGTAAAGCCACCTACAAAACAGAAAGAAATATGGCCACTCATTTGTGCAATCTCATTGGAAAACTGCCGATGAACAAGGAGGACGGACTTTACCATTGTCCCAAGTGTGAAAAGACGAGCAAATGTGGTAGTACCATCAAAAACCACTTCAACAATGTGCATGTTAAGGAGAGAAACTTCAAATGCAGTCAGTGTGACTTCAGCGCCAAGACTGCCGTCGTCCTTGACAATCATGTCAGACAAGTGCATAACCATGAGAAACGACATTATTGCAAAATCTGCAGAAAGGGGTACTTCCACAAGAACGATTACATGCATCATATGACCACTCATGGCCCCAAGGGATTAGGCGAACCGTCTTCCAAAGCTGATGGCTTTTTTCCTTGTCACGTATGCTCGCAAATATTCACATCGTCGATTGCTCGCACACATCACCACAGAAAGTCACATCAAGAGAGGGACTACACAACAGAAAAGTGTGACAAGTGTTCCGAGAGCATTTCATCACTCTGGTTTGATCAGCACCAAGATCTGGATCACCCATCTCAGGAGGAACTCCAAAAGATCGCGGATGAAACTGACGGTGACAGTGACAAAGCAGAAAAGATGTCCTACGCCTGCAACTTGTGTCTGTCAAAGTTTCAGTATAAATTGGACTTCAAAAAGCACCTGGCAAGCACCCATGGAAAAACTAGGCTTTTCTGTGATAACTGCAACTTTACAACGAAGCTCAAATCAGTCCTTGATCGTCATGTGCATTTCAAGCATTCCGAAAAGGGATCCTTGATCAAGTTGACAGAGTGTGATTTGTGCGGTGTCAATATCCAAAATCTATACCAACACTTGAAAGTCTGCCATGCTTCATTTCGGAGGTGTTGTGGCATTGAGTATTGCAAGTTTATTCTGGAAGGTCTGGACGATTTCAAGGCACATATGTCAGGCCATCATGACAAAAGTATGGATGACATTGACAAACATTTGGCTGAGGAAGAAAGCAAGAGAGAAAACGGAGAACCAACGTTATGTCCATACTGTGGCAAGAAAATCAGAACACCGTTTTATTTGCAAATCCACATCCGCCTGGTGCACGAAAAATTACGACCCTACGCGTGTCCTGAATGTGATCGAAAGTTTTCGACCGAAAAGAATCGAGATACCCACGTTGATGCAATCCATAGAAACATCAAAGAGTATCTGTGTGAATTCTGTGACTTCAAGACCGCTCGAAGCAATGCTCTTGCCAAACATCGAGAGACTAAGCATTTGATGACCAACACTTATTACTGCGACAAGTGCCCATTCAAGAATCATAACTCGGACACAGTTAGGACCCACAGGAAGATGGTCCATGAAAATTACAAACCGTTTCTGTGTGATATTTGTGACATGGCTTACGGGTACACAAGAGAGTTGGTGAAACACAAAGCTAGAGTCCATGGCAATCCTGTGAAGTCGAGTGCAGAGTGAACTTAACAGAAAATATATTCTTGTCTACCTTAATAATGTGATACATGAATATTTATCATGTTTCTTATATTTAGATTGCAGGTATGGAGGCGCAAAATCCATGGGCAGCAGACTCCCTTGAGGACTATCTTCACTACTGTTGCCGTGAATGTGATATGACTAGTCATTCCAAAGACATTTTTCTACACCACGCTCTGCAAAATCATCCCATATCCAATTCGGTTCTGTCAACGTTCATGGATGTGTCAGAGTATGTTGGCGATGGTCAGACCCATGAAGTCATGATCAAGCAGGAAGATCCTCTGGGTATTGACTATGATGAAAGTGATTGCTATCAAGATGACTCTTCTTTGCCTGTGAGCTGTGACTTCTGCGGAGTGGAACTATTTTCAGATCAAGTGGCCAACCACATGTGCGACAATGAACAGATTCAGTCCAGTTCTGCAAGCTCTTGTAGAAAACAAAAAGGGACAAGTGAACTGGATGATCATGTTGAGGTGATGATCAAATGTCGTGCCTGCAAGAAGAAGCTGATGGAAAAATCACTCCTACGTCACTTGGTGCACAAAAGTGATTGTCAATCTGCTTACAGTCCGGAAGAGTTCCAACAAATGAAAGAGGATGGCAAAGCCCGGGCCAATAAAAAGCACAAGCAGAGAAACAGAGCCAAGATCCTCGACCAAGGCAGAGATTATTACTACAAAAACCGGGAAGCCATCCGTTCTAAGCAAAGAGCTCAACATGCTCGTCAAAAGGTGCAACGGACTCAGTACAAACACGTCTTGCGAGCTCTGTTTTCCAAGATTGAGGTTGTGAACAAAGACATTAGTAAAACTGACATTTCCGCCGATCCACATTTGCTCCAGGAAGCGATCTCAGAATTGAAATGGTGCGGTCCTGGCCAACAAGTTCCAGTTGACGCAAAGTTTTTGGACAAAGAGACTGATGACTTTTTGGGTGACTACGATGAGGATGGAACACCAGTGCTAGATATCAGTGACATTGATTTGAGTGCGTCAGTGAATCCAGACCTCCTGCAGCAAGTCATAGGCAAAATCCAGAGGCACATCGAGCTTGGAAATCGTTCCTTGCCAGCGACATTTATGAGACGACAGATTGCCACTCACAAGCGAGACATCATTGACTTTGTCCACAGTCCCGAGGAAGAATTGTTGGGCGTTCTAGAAAAATATGCCGGTCTTTCTTGAATTAAAATATTTAGTTAGATACATTGACAAAATGTGGAAGTATCACTAGGTTCAACAGAAAAGTAACTGGATTTCTTTAATGCTATTCCAGGTCCATAATGGATGAGAAATTGGACCAGAGCTCTCTAAAGGTGGAGCATCCAACCACAGGACAAGATGTCTCTGGTTATGACAATCCGTGGGCAGTGGAATCTGTGGAGGATTTCCTGCATTACTGCTGTCCAGAGTGCGACGTGAAAAGCCAGTCTCGGGACATGTTTCTTGACCATGCCCTCCTCAATCATCCAATGGTAAGACAATACAATTAATCACAATGCTGGTCATTCTACAAATATATTTTTTGCAGGCCAAAGGTACCTTGCCAACCACAAACAATGTCAGACCAGAAAGGGATCAAAAGACCGACTCCTTAGAAATCAAACAGGAGGAGGGAGACTTCAAGATAGAAGATGGCCACGAAGGATGGGACTATAACAATGTCATGGATTACAGTGATGATGACGATTATTATTATCCACCCTCAAAGAAATCTAAATCAAAGAAAGTTAGAAGAAAAAGGGCGCCATCTGACGAAGAGGACAAAAACAGGCAGTTGTCGAGTGCCAAAGGTGATCCAGACGCTGAGACCCAGTGTTACTTCTGTGGAATCATGACCACAAATGGCGAAGTCTTTCAACATATGCGAGAAAATCACGGACGACCAAGCGGTAGGATGCACGGTCCTCCCCGACCCTACCAATGTCACAATTGCAAATCCACCTACGAAACGGAGGAGACACTGGGCACTCATTTGTGCAACAACTTTCATTTAGGAAGACCCTCCGAAGAAGATGGCCTTTATCATTGTCCCAAGTGCGAACGAACCTTCACCCACAAATCTGGTCTCAAATACCACATGAGCACCTTCCATCAGGAGTCGCGAAACTTCCCCTGCAGCATGTGTGAGTTCAAGGCCAAGACAGCGATCGTTCTCAGCAAGCACGTCAAACAAGTCCACACTAAGGAGTTCAAATTCTTTTGTCCCCAGTGCGGCAAGGGTTTCTTTGATTCGTGCAACATGACGCTACACATGAACACTCATGTGAAAGGAAGCTCTAGAGGCCCCAGAAAAGTCAGGCGACCTAAAGTTGAAGGTGGAGCTGCTGGACCTGTCAAAAAGGAGTGGAAATGTCACGAATGCGACGAGGTCTTTCCAACGTCACAAGGAAGATCGCTTCACCAGAGTCTCAATCATATCGTGGAAGGCAGTGATGTCCGTGTCAAGTGTGGCATTTGTTCCAAATGGACTCATACTCTATGGATGCCAGAACATTTGAGGCTGGATCACCCTTCAGAACAGGACCTTCAATCCGTGGAAGCCAAGTGTGACAAGTGTGACACATTGTGTCGAAATGCCCAGGAGTTGGATGAGCATTATGTCAACAACCACAATAAACCAAGTGATCATTTGCTGGAGTACAAGTGCGATGAACCAGACTGCAAGTCCACTTTTCATGGAAAGCCGTCAATGTTGAAGCACATTGCCGATGTGCACAGACGATTGATCTACGCTTGTGACCACTGCATATTTTTGACGAGGTACAGAAATATTCTCGCCTATCATGAGACCCAGTTCCATACAAAGGTCCTTGACGAGAGCCAACAGTTCCAGTGTGACTTATGTGGCCAGATGAAACGAGATCTCCAGGGTCACATGGACAGGGTGCATTTGAGAGAAAAAGTGCCTTGTGACAGATCTGGATGTGACGTCCTTTTGGAAGGCACCGAAGACTATCACGAACATCTTATGGTGGATCATGGATTAAGGCAGGATCAGGTCCAAAAGATTCCCTTCCCTCGGAAGCGAGAAGAGGTGCTGTGTCCAACATGTGGCAAAGGTTTCGGTAATATTCAGAGCCTGAAAGCTCACATTAGTACCATCCATGAGGACACGGGCAAGTTCATGTGTGACCAGTGTGACTTCCGGACTGGTCACAAGCAGACGTTGAAGCGACACCAGGAAGCCAAGCACATCAAGAGCAACACCTATCACTGCGAATTGTGCAACTACAAGGCCCACGTCCGTGACTGGGTTCGAACTCATGTGAGACTCGTGCACAACAAAGTCAAGCCATTCAAGTGTCAACAATGCGACATGGCGTACGGATACTCGCGTGACTTGCAAAAGCACATTGAAAAAGTCCACTCTTAAATTCTTCTTATTGTTAAATTGTTGTACTGAACTCAGTAAAACGCTGTGATCTAATTACTATGATATTGTAGACTGACTCAATTAACCTGTTTCTCATTTTCGTTTATTCCAGGAAATCACGAAAAGAAGTATCTATCTAAATACGCTAATTAAGCTATGGAGGGCCAGACGGTTTTGGCAAGCGCGGAAGACTTGGCTGCTCACGCCATCAACCCTGCTCCCGAAGATGTGCCCATGGTGTCAAGTCTGGAGGAGACCAAAGGAGTGACCACCACCTTGGTCCAGAGCCAGGAGATCCAGCAGCACCCTCAACCACAGCTGCAACCGGTTCCAGTAGTTGTTCATCAAGATGTAACCAACAATGCTGCCCCGGTCAATCATCCTATGGAGATACTGGATGTCAAGATGAAAATGGAGAATCCATGGGCAGTTGGATCTCTGGACGACTTTCTCCACTATTGTTGTCCCGAGTGCGACACCAAGTGCCAGTCCAAGGAATCGTTCATCAATCATGCTCTGGTTAACCACCCCCAGGCCAAGACTGCCATCCCCGATCTTGTCCTTCAAAACGAGGAGGCTGAACAGCAACGACATTATGCCAGTGTCAAGGCCGAACCGGAAGAAGACCCTGATTTCACACTTGACGAAGATCTCGACTACGAAGTGGAGAAGGCGACCAAGAAGCGCAAGAGCTCTTCGAAAAGCAGGAGGGGGAGGCCCAAGAGGAGCATTGTCAAGACTCCCCCTCCAGACTTGGATCCGGATTCCCAGACCCAATGCTACTACTGTGGCGAGATGATGACCGTCGCCGAAGCATTTCCCCACATGAGGGAAAATCACGGACGACCCAATAGAAGAATGCACGGACCGCCAAGACCCTTTCAATGTCAACAATGCAAGGGAACATTCGACAAGGAGGAGACACTGACCAATCACTGCTGCTACAACACCGCCCCGGTCGTGAAAGGCGAGAACGGCCTATTTGTGTGTCACATCTGTCGCAAGACCTTCAAGGCTCGCAAGGGTCTCAAGTACCACTTGACCACCTTCCATGTTGAGGAGCGCAACTTTCCCTGCACCCAATGCGACTTCAAGGCGAAGAACTTGCTCGTCCTCAATCGACACGTCCGGCGGATCCACAACAAGGAAGTCAATCACTT
>JAAUYL010066994.1_pt1 | contig 14166 bp, 8 predicted proteins | sample 7278011 | NCBI WGS metagenome assembly JAAUYL01 (sample SAMN14350225, study PRJNA611818) | marine sediment metagenome | isolation source: surface marine sediment (1.8m) | place: French Polynesia: Moorea | collected 2018-08 | reverse complement strand
TCTTTTTTGCACATGAGAAACTTCGGTGTTGTTTATTCAAATTCATTTCGCAAATAAATACAGATGTTTTTGGCACCACTTGTGTGTTCTTGACTGGTGAAAATTATTAGGTGAATATGTGTCTTACGTTAGCTTAAAATTCACATAGCTTTTAATTAAACCTAATGCTTTTTGGGAGGGTGGGTTTCCTACATTTATCGTCAATATTTTGCTCAACTAAATTGTAAATACGGCAAGTGTTTGTGTTGGTAAATAACTTCTTTTGTAATGTTGAATATGATTCTCTTTTCTTATGGCTTTTTTCGATGCTTGCTGCAGGAAATTAAATAGAATCAATACTGTTGTGATGTGCACCTTTAAATTGGAGTTTCACGGTATTCTTCCTTTAAAAGCTTGATAATTATTTTGCACATCATGTTTAGCTTTCAGGCGCTGATGGCGGTATGTAGCAAGCACTTTAACGTGCAATATTATTTACTTGTCGTGTAGTAACTATAAAACGATCCTATCTATCCATTTACTTAGTCATTTCTTTCACTATGCATGAAGTAGGTAGGTAGGTAGGTAGTATATAGAGGTCTAGCTATCTACGATCTATATGTAGTCATGTGAATTACAATTACAGTAATATTACGTTTGTGTGTCTGCTGTGTACCATATTCATATGCATAATTGTAGTAGGTAATAACTTTAGCATGTGTTGTTTCAAATTAAAACTGATCCTTGGTAAACGGAGGGGGTAGGTGTTTTGTCCACACTCTTCTATAGAATAAATGTCAGCACTTCAGTTCGACCATGTCGAGGCTCTCAAATCATCTTGAAAGAATTGTTGATGGGAGAGTTGAACATGAGGACTTTGGAGGCCGCTGATTCGGGTCCAGAGGACGGAGACATCTGACTATAGCCGTTCGAGAGGCTGCCGGCACCACCACCGCCGCCGCCCCCGTTGTACCCGAGTTGGCCTCCGTTCGAGAGGCCGCCGAGGCCGCTCTTTAGCGAGTTGTTGGCGGTGGGCGGGGTGTGGGGCGGGGTATCGCTTGACTGAAGGCCACTTCCACTTTCTCCCCCTGGGGAGCCCGATGGCAATTGTGAGGCTGCGGCGGCATGGGCAGCAGCGGCGGCGGCCGCAGCCGCGGCAGCATGTTGACCGCTGAAGGCGTGTTGCTGGGGGAGGCCGGCCATGTACCCCATGCCCAGCATGTTGGGGTGTCGTAGCCGCATCATCGGGTCGACGAACTGGTTAAAACTGGCGGGCCCCCAGGCGGAAGTCGACCCCGCCGAGGCCGCGGGGTTGTTGGCTCCGCCCATGCCCCCGCCCCCGCCATACAGGGCGCCGTGAAGGCTGTCCTGGTATCCCTGGTGCTGGGAGAGCTGCTGGCCTTGCTGACCTTGAAGGCCGCCTTGATGTTGCTGGTGGACTCCTCCGTGTTGTGAGGGGGGCGGGGTCTTGCAAACGGCCGTGTCAGCCAGGGACCAAATCTTTGGTTTCGACGGCGGGATCGGGATGCCGGCGGAAGACTTGCCGTCCGTGCTGCCAGAATCACCGTGGAGGCTCATATGGTGTGGATGCATGCCCAATTTGGGGTCATCGTCTGAAGGAAGTGAGAGATACAAGATTTGAAAAAGGCGTCAAATCGGACAGGCATTCCTGGACGACCTGGTGTCCACTGTCCAGCAGAAAACGCAATGCTTTAGAGCAAATTTACTTCGTGTTTCGACCATGTTCTACACTTTAAGTAGTAGTTGTCCTACGACTCTTAACATAGCTGAGCATATAGAGATAGACATCCCACTTTTAAATTGCTACATCGTCCTCACGTAGGTACATAGTGTAGATACTAAAGACTTCTTGACGTACGTGGCTAACAAGCTTCGTTTTCGTTCTCTGTCTTAACTCGAACTCTTACTTTGTGCTCGTGTTGTCGTCCCGCTGCGTTTTATGCTTTGTCCAGTATAGATAAGGCACGAGGAGAGGAGGTGCACTTACGAGCAGAAAATGGCAAAAACTCTAATAGATCTTAATGTCTCTACAAGGACGTGACCAAGTATGAGAGAGTAGAGTAGTCATCTAATAAGCGGCGCAGTCATAAACAATGTTAAGCAGGGGAGGTCCATTCTGCCTTATACGAGTACGAGTAAAACCAGTTTTGTGCATGTTCCACAACTTAACTTCCACTTAGACACAAAATATTTACGGCTGGCTTGCATTGTCCGCCTGTCAGAACGAGAGCTTTTGCCTATGGTCTCTGTTTATGTAGCGTGTGTAATAAACCATGCTGCTAAACATGTGCTCGACTAAATACTACACATCCTCTAGGGGCCTCCTCCACCTTCTCATGTAGAGCACGAACATGCATTGAGGTTTTGTGGAACAAAAATCGAGATTATTATTATGGTGGTGCCGAAATTTCTGTGGTTATTGTCAAAAGAAGTTAGCGGAGCGAGGAGGCTTTTTAGTACAAGCTTGAAGCTTGAAGGCAGTACATGGAGCTGGAGCTACATCATATCTAACAAATATCAGTTGGTGGTTGGTTTGGTATCGCGATCTCGTCGTACATAAACGGTCGGAGGGCTCGCGCCTATCCGTTTCACTTCTCTCTTCCACAAGCTAAGCTCTTTGCCGCCGCGCCCGTGTTCTACAACTTTGGTACATCATGTTCAGCAATGGGATGATGATTTAGGGAACAAGGCGAAAAGATAAGCTCCAAGCAGGAGCACAAATATGTATGACAACGTACATGTATCTACATGAGAGTGTGCATGTGTATACGAGCGAGGCGTGTCTTGGAATCGAGTCTTCTTGGACTCGCATTGGGTAAAAGTCTCTGGAATAGAGAAAACGGAGATCGCGGCGCCAGCGTCCGTTAGAGGGGGGTGCGCGCGCAGTCAGCGCAAATCCCGCCTCTTCTCCGAGCTTTACCCGGTGCGAGGAGCTTTCCGCGACTCGATACAAAGCTTCATCAAAGCGACCGGGTAAAGCTTTTTCTACATAGCGTTAGAGAGACTCGATTCAAAGCCCTGCAGACATGCGAGACGCTTTTACATCAATCGTCTCGGGTAAAAGCGATTTGCTAGAGCTCAGAGACCTGGCAGTTCGTTCGCTCTGCTTGCAGCAGTTTACCCAAAAACTTACATAGCTACAAAGTTGTGGAAGACAGCGCCTACTACATAACATACCGAACATTTGTAGGGGCTATGTAGACTCTACACTACACATATCCATATGATACTAAAACTGCTGCTTCACAAGCACCCCACTATATCTATTTATCTACATATGGGACGAGAAACGACGACGGAGCGGCGGAGTTTGAAAATTATACGGCTAATCGGTATGCTGTATTACAGCATGTCGGACCACGACCGTCCTCTTCTTACTTGGGCTATATACTTAGATATATGCTCTATGTGTCTACATATTTACGTTTAGCTCGATCGTCAAGTCGTGAGCTGCTGAATGTGTTTAATGTCGTAGGAGATAGCATTAGTTTTGGTTAGTGGTTTGTGGTATTAAATATTCAGTATGTTGAAACACCTTTCTACGCTTAATCTTGGGTTCTTCTTTTTTGCGTCCCAAACAAAACTTCACGCATGCTCGTAGCCAAATGAGTTGGAGATACAATAATCTACACGCTCTAACAAAAGACTCTCTGGTCTCAACGATGTGGTGTGGTATATACTCTATACTCTAGTACACTTACAGTGAAGAAGAGTCGAGGCTAAGCTAATGAATTTTAAAGCGAGTCGAGTACATAGAGAGAGCATCTAGCTCCTCAAAAACACTTGATGGCTAGCCAGATAAAAAGCTAGAATCATACCCGCCGCCTGTTGTTGTTTATTCAAATATTTAATCCGCGATTCGCGCTTATCTCCTCTTTTGCAACATTCTCTAGCTAAAGCCGGACTTTTCTTTTGAAGATTAAATTGACAAATGCTATCTTTTTTTGGGCCGTGGAAAAAACCAGAGAACAACGCCGAGCAAATAGAATTAGTTTATCTGCTGTTTATGACACTGTCACGCCGTGCCGCAAAGGGAACAAAAAGTCATTTTTAATTGCTTTTTGTCAGGTCTGTTTGCTTTAAGGCTTTGGTAAAAATGTAAAACGTGAGAAGAAAGAGAAGATCTATGTAATTGAGGGGACTTTGTACCGTGATTTGAGCGGCAAATGCCGGTTTAAAATCTTCAGTACGAGAGCTAGTGAGCGAGTGAGGTCGTCGATTTTTAGTACGCAATAAAACCTTGTCACAAAAATGCATACAAGATTTATTAACGAGCCATTACAAAATGTACATGGTAATCCTACACTCTTTCGTCTTCGGAGCCGAGGGAATATTGATGTGAGAGAAAAACGCATTAGTCTTCTTACACATTAATGCACTCACTTACTCTCGGCTTACGTAGAAAAAATTACATGTATTCGTATCTACCGTATCTACATATAGCGCTAAATACGAGCGACGTACGTCAATTACCGAGAGTAAAATGCACTTACATTATGCTACATATTTAGTGACTTGTGTTTTGCTATGTGCTGCGTGTGTGAAAAGCAGCTTTAAAGAGGGGTGCTCTATGCTCTATTGGAAAAAGAAAGAGCCTGCGAAATAAATCAGCGCCAGCTCTCACCGCCAACCACCAAAGTCTTTCATTATATGCAAATTCCGAGTCCGCCCTTTGGCTAAACGCGTATAAACGCAAAGTAAAAGACGCTCGTTCGTTCGACGAGCGAAGATTTTTCAAGTGGTTTGTCTTTCTCCCTTTATTCAAACCCCGCTCTATAATACCCTGGAGCCTCTATGTACTCGTAGATATCTGTGGATCTTGTGTACATTTAATGCTTTGGTATGTCAGTAACAAAAATGTGTAGCTAACACAAAGAATGGTAGTCAGACAGAGAGTTGCATTATTAGCGTTTCCCGCCGAAGGGCTTGGAAAATAGGATAAGGTATCTATCTACCTGCATAGATAGTTTTCTATTTTGCCTGGCGCTACCGCAAAACCCGTCGTTTTTCTCTCGAATCGATTTGTTTCAGAGCTGCCTGAGTAGGCGGCTTCCTCTATGTCCTACATAGAATATATGCTATACTTTGCATATGTGATAATAATCCTTACCTTTATCGTCCCGATCCTTGTCGTCATCATCTGACACTTCGACATCTTCGTCATCGAGTTTGTTTTTGGGCTCCCAAGTCATTTTGTTTTCCTTTTTCAGCCGACGCCTTGCATTAGCGAACCAGGTACTAACCTAATTGTTTGCACACGGGGAGATAGAGATAAGACCCATTAGCTTTTTAATCCAATCCAAGAAGAGTTTGTCATTCATTCATTAACACAAGTTCCTGGTTCCAAAGTCCAACAACACGACAACTTACTTGGGTCAGCGTCATTTTGGTGATGATGGCCAGCATGATTTTCTCTCCTTTCGTTGGGTAGGGGTTCTTTTTGTGCTCGTTCAACCATGCCTTCAAGGTGGCCGTGGACTCCCTGGTCGCGTTTTTCCGCCTTGACGCGAGGTCGTACCCCGTCCCGTACCTGCGGGAGAACAACGTCATGATGTTGGTCATTAATCAAGATCCAATCCAGTCGAGCTTTTAAAAGTCCTCTTTTTCCACTCTCTGCGTTTGACTGATTGAAGGCCGAACATATTTAGGCCATTGTATGGTAATTTCAAGTCGACAAATTCCCTTACTTTCCTGTACTATATATGTGAAAACAAGCATACAGAGACACAAATTCTGTCCATGTCGTAGAACATACGAAACTTTTGACTTCGACCCGCCTACAAACATACTGACAGACGGACAGACATGCTTGACGAGAGATAAAAGTGGGACTACACAATATTTATGTCCGTTGATGTTGCCTTGTACTCTGTACTGTTAACATGATCGCACATACTAAGAACAAAACTATAGAACCTACATGTACATATGAGTTCATATGCTTAGAAGCATATTTTGCAAGAAAGACCTCTATAAAATGAGTGGATACAGATACAAATTAAAAGACCTGTTTCACACACAGGTGTCCGCCTACAAAATAATTTCTGCGTGTATGCACATGTCAAAAAGGCACACAACACTGCTAAGTGTTACATAGTGTAAGTAAATTTGCGAACACGGATGATTTAACAATCCTACATGTTTTAAACCGTGTAAAAACACTTTTTAAAGTCATCGTTAAACATCACATTTACGGGACGAAATAAAAGGCTGTGCGGTAAAGGGAGCGCTGTTGCATAACCTAATAGGTTAGTTGGTTAATGGGGTTGGAAACCATGGCCATTTTCAGTGGAAAATGCATCGAAAAAAGCAAGTATTTGGATATTTAGAGGAGCTTTAACTTACCCGTAAGCTGCTAATGAAGGGTGATCGTAGCCCGCATAGTACCCCGTGGGCTGGAGGGCAGTCGCCGACGACCAAGCCGCGTTCATATCGGCGGCAGCTCCTGTCGCAGCGCCATCTTTCATGGCGTAAGGCTGTAAAGAAGAAGCAAAGAATGAGACATCTTTCAATTCAATGAAATTCCACAATGGCAGTAAAATCTAGCCAAGAATCTCGACTCGACTCAGAGCGTAAAAAGCATGCTCTCGCTCGCTCGTATATTTCCTGCACGACGCAAAATGTCCCCAGCTTGTAATAACATTTAATCACTATTAACGTGGTTGGTAACCTAAGTAGTTGGTCATTAAAAAGGCTTGCATATGTGCTTGGCATTGGTGGAAATCATTTCAGCTTTTTTAAAGTAAATTGCATTTTCTACAATGCGTAAATGGTAGCCGTGTTTCGTGCCAAAAACAATTCAAATTACCTAGGTTGAAATTGCCTTTTCTTTTTTTTTCTCCTTCCGAAAAAATAAGCTCCACGTTCTTTAAAAGGACTCTAAAGCAAGAAATGGAATGTTTTTCGGGATGTGTTTTGTATGGCAATATTGTTCGACGACCTGCCATGTATACCGTATCTACGAACATATGAACGTAGGCAGCACTTACAAATGCTCGACACCATCTATACTTTTCCTTCCGTCAGACCAGAAGCTTTACCCACAACGTAAACGTAAAAGAAGTGTGAGAGCGAATAGAAAATGCTATGCTTCAACTACTGCTGCAAACTTCTATACATTTGTTGCCCATATTTGACGGTTTTCCATCGTCGCGTACATAGAATAATGGCATCCCCTAGTGTACATAGTGTACACAACTGTCAGTGGGTGGTAGGTACCCCACAATACAAAATAACTGTGTATGTAGGTATACGGAATGAGCAGCAGTTTTTGACTTTCGAGTCGACGAAACTGTTCAATTGATTTTTCGTGCCAGGTAAAGTGGCTTGCTGCTCAACACGAAGAGAAACATGGGGAGCAGAGCTTTACCCGGTGCGAGTTGGGATTTCTAGTACAGAGAAAGATGCGCGAGCTAGAGAGAGACTCGAGTCAAACACTTTAGACTGCGCGGAACTCGCGGAAAGCAAAGAGCACCAATAGGGCCAATGCCGCCGTTCCCGCCGAAACTTTGTCGATATATTCTTTCGAACCCCCATTCAAATCATCGGTCGTTAGCGTTTAGCTAGCAGTTAGCACTGTAATTTTCGTGAAATCTCATTCACCTCGAGTCGAGTCGAGACCGAAGCTATGCATTATAGAGTAGCTGGCAAAATGTTGTTTGAAGTTTGTGTTTGCGGTCAGATGACATTTCATTACAGCGGAGAAAAATGCGTTTAATAATGGGGCACTTGAACTCGGCGAACAAAAGAGCTTTGACACTTTTGATGGGAGCTGCAAATGGTACTGCAAAATATGGCTAAAAAGGGTTATGGGATCTATTTACATTTGCCCTTCTTTTGGGCCGAATCAATCAATAATGACGCTACTCTACGTATTTTACAGGATGTTTTGCCATTTTGCCATAGAGATTGGTGGTCACGTTCAGTGGGCAGAACAAGGGAATCATCGTATTCGTAACACTACCAATTTACAAAACCCGAACATCGAATTTACACTCTTGAAATGTCAACTACTTACACACGCACATGTAAAACGAACGTACCATATGTACTGGCTGGACGAACAAAACACTATAACACTCTGCCGCTCTTTGCTCCAGAAAAAAATATGAGATGCTTTGTTATGCTAATTTGGAATTCCACGTATACGTGTAGATAAAATAAGCTACGAGAGCGGCGTTGCAACGCAAAGCTGTTAATGAGACAGATGCTGTTACATATTTAGTTAGATATTTAGAATAGCATGTTGGACTCTCGAGCTGTAGCTGTTTCCAGAAAGAACATAAAAATAGCTGCACCTTGTTAGTGCTCGTACTATCTATGCCAGGGAGTTTGTTAGACGAACAATCTTCTGCAGAAGTAAGATAGAAGTAGGTGTGAACTTCGATATTTTTATGCATTTCGACTTGGCGCATCCATGTATTTTGTCTACTTCAATAGTACTCGTACCAAACTCATCATATCACTTCTAACTGCCTGCTTTACAGATTTGGGTGTGTGTTAAATACAAGGGGAGGGAGGTGTTAATTATTGGCCCACACCTGCTCGAACAATGTTTATTTGTTGATATACATGCATTCGAGACAAATGCAGACATAAAAATTTAGCCGATTTCAATCACATTTATGCACCACCTACGCTACCGACAAGGTTCTGTGGTGGACAGTCTATCGGTTGCAGCTACATATTTCTTGAAAATTCCCATCATAAACTTTTCGCAAATGAATTTAACGGCCTGGACAAGGCTCGGAGAATAAAACAAACAATGCCAAAGCAAGCCGAAAGAAGGGAAAACTTGTGCAAATAAGTGGATATTTTTACTCGTCCTAAGGCTACGAGAGAACGCAAGAAGTGCACCCCGCCAATGTTCATATGTTGTGGTCGATACGGCTTGCTTCGGGGGGTTTTACTTTAACACTCCCAACATCATTTACTATTTCCTAATGGCTTGAAATTTTGTTTGCCACTAAATAAACCGTGTAATTTTTCTCTTTTCGGATCCGCTACAATAATTCTCCTACATATGTAAGTAAAAAGAGGCAAATCCATTACGTTCATAACAAGACCTGCCAGGGAACTTTTGTAGGGTGCTCTGCTTCTGTGTGTGTTTTTTAGCAACAGTTTACGAAGGCTCAGAGTAATTATTCATTTCCATTTTGCGTGTGTAAGTGTGCGAGCAAAACGTCCTCCCTCCATTACTGTTCAGTGTTCGTGTTATACGAAACCCCAAATGTGTAATTTTAGCGTCGTTTCCAACGTACGAGCATTAGGCAACTAATCAAAGCTTGTCCGACCCCGTAGGTAAATTATTTAAAAGGCTTGAGTGCTCTGGATAATTGTGAACCAATTAGAGAAACGTCGAGCTAGCTGTCTATAAATTATTCCCAACTATCTACTCACCAGCCCGTAGAAGGAATTGTCCATGGCAATACTGGGATAGGGGTTCTGCTCGTTGCTCGGGTAGGTCGCGGCCGCCGCCGCTGCCGAGTACATGGAGCCGAGGCTGCCCGCCGCCAGCCTCGGATATCCGGAGAGGCCGGCCGCAAATCGGGCGGGATCACATTCACTTAAATTCACCGAGCTGGTGTCCAACCCCGAGCCGTTGCCCCCGGTCGAGGCCGTCGGCGAGGCTGCCGCCGCCGCCACCCCCGAGGCTGACGAGCTCGAGATGGGCGGCGAGACGGCGGAATTGCTATTGTTATTATTGTTATTGACTCCATTTTGCTGTTGTGTCGAGGTCGGTGGGCTCGCCAGGTTTGCTGCACTGAATGGAGATACGAAGGAGGGGTTGCTCCCGAGGCCGGAAACTGGACTGGCAGTATGACTTCCTATTGTGGAATCATTTGCCGAGGCTAGCCCACTCCCCTGGCTGTCGCCCGAGTCTGGGCCGGTCAAGCACGAGGTCATCTTCTTTAGTGTCACTTTGAATGCAAAGAGTCTCTTGGGATTTCAGAAGTTTTCAAAGCACGATCACTGATCACACTCTACATCCTGAAAAATGAGAAAAACGATTTATTATGGAGGTCAATTGCACGCAAGTCTTGAGCTCCTACTGATACAATTATGTACAAGGTGTCGACTTTTTGGAGTGACGTGAGTGCACTTTTTTATTTTGGGAATAATAACACTTTATTCGAGGTTAAGAGAATGTTGTAGCAATCCCGTATTACGAGGGCATGGTATGTAGAGACAGAGAGGTGCTCTCTCTTTCTTTCTTTTTTCAACTCGACGTTCTTTGTACGAATTCACACAAATGTAGGGGAAAAATTTGGCTTGCCATGTCGCGGCACACAAGTTGTCGTACGATATGTGCCTTGCTTTCTACAAGCATGAAAGGAGAATTCTGTACAAGACTTTCCGCGTGTCTCGCAAGTATTTACGACAGGGCTCCATAAAGTGAGTGTGGGGAGGAGAAGGCGGAGGAGGGGCTTAAAGTTATATTGATCAAAGCAAGCAAGCAAAAGCACTTCATATACCAACTAACTTACATCTCAATGTACAAAATAAAGAAAGAAAGGAAATAAAAGTTTATCTAGAGAGAACCCCCGACAGAATCATTGTTGGATGATGTAGAAATTCAACCTCTATCGGTCTTTTCTTACCTGATGTCTCCAACGTCAACGAGAAGGTGGCGTTAAAAAGCAGTTCTTTCCTTGGTTGTCCAACACTAATATTCACGTCTTGAACTGCCACAAGAAATGTGATGCGATTCCTAGGTGTTTCTTTTAATTAGATCGACTTTTCACTCACTCCCTTTGATGATCACACGATTTGACACTTGGCTGCATTCCACACACTCTTTTTTTGCTCGTATACAGACACTTATTTCTTTCTGTACGCACACTTCAGCAGTCGAATATGTTGAAGCAAAGTAGGTGCTGCACCTCAGCCGCTTGAAACATAACTCCCAATTATCCTTGGGATGTACTACAAATGTTTGACAAAGTTAACATGACCATTACATGCACGTAGAGAGGGAGGAGGACGGTCGGCGTCGGCAGAGTGCGGTCTCGCGCCAAATCCTCGAGGGTGGCGGAAAATCGTCGTCACTCCATGCGACGTTCGCGCCACGATTCACCGTTAGTTAGTTAGTTCACTGTTAAACGAAAACGAGGAGCGCTCGAAGGCATCATCTCCTTTCTGTGTACATGCATTTGTAGCTCGAACACAGAGCTAAGCAAATATGTAGCTTGGTAGGTAGGTACATGTCGTCGTGGTAGTGGTACATGGACTCGAGAGTCTCTCCTCTCCTCTCTCTCCATCTTTGTAGTACTTTACCAACTAAACTAACTTCTTCTTGCTTGCCATGCCACATAGTAAGAAGAAGGAGCTTTTGGCCCTATAGCCAACAAATACTACACCATGTTGGTATTAACGGGGTACATGCTGCGTACAACATCCAACTTGGTTGGTGGGTCTCTTCTCTTCTCTCTACATTGAGTAACACGACAACGGTGCTTTGCTCTTCTTCTCCTTCTCTTTTCCCCCTTCTGGTGACTTCGTTTCGCTTGCCAGTTTCGCTTGCTCACGCGGTCCTTTTTTGGCTGGCGACCCTATAAATACTGTACATGAAAGGATGGGGGAAATGCAAGTTCAACACAGATAGGCGATAAAAGCTTCTGGATTCAAAAGAGCGCTGAGGACAAAAAGCTTTCGCGAACAACGGCCATTCTTTCAGGCTCAAGGAAAAGCAAAAAGTCCTGGTGCTTTCAAAATGTTAAAAGAATTGAAGAAAAACATGGCGTTAACGAATTCTTCGGGCTTGTGCAGCGATTTCTAGCTCAAGCTCAAGCCCTAAGTGCTCCTATATGTTCTCTCTTGTTTCAACAATTATTACGGGTGTTTTTACAACGAACGCGTGTTACAGAGCTCTCTCTTTCTCCATCGACACATGTAGAGAGCATATATGTGTAAGCTGCACTAGATCTTCTCTACTCCTCCTCCTCCCTCTACATATCTGCTTGATTTTCGTACAATATTCTATGTAGTCGAACATTAGCGGAACGACTCGGACTCGACTCGAGAGTTGAGGAAAGTTTCATATAGTTTTTGGAGAACGTGCTGCGGTAAAGCTACGGAACAGAACAGAGTGCGCGTCTCGATTCCAACGTTGGCCTCCGCCGTTGCCGCTGCTGCTTGCTTTACCCAAATCGAGTCAGAGGAGGCGCACGATCTGTAGTCTATCTACGAATAAATATATGCCAACCCACAGTTCAATGGCCAGCTGGACAAACGACTGCTCATGTTTTACAGGGTCCTACACAAGAGGTGTGGAGCCGAGCATGCTATGCATTTGAATATTTGTGGTGTGTTTTGTTTTGCATAAACATATTAGCACCACTGCCAGGATTTCGGATTTTGGATTTTGGGTGCGTGTATAACATTTTAAGCTAGTTGTAAGCTCCCCGAAAATTGAAGTGCAATACTTGATAGGCTCAAAAATGTAGACTGTTGCTTCCCTAAAACGGTCATATAAAGCTTGCAGTTTATGAAAGACCCTTCAAATGTAGATAGAGTATCCATAGCCCAGTTTGCTCTTGCATTACTTTTACTGCCCAGAAAGTTGTGTCGAACGTGTAGGAAAGAGATGGAGTGGAGTGAGTGGCGCTGCTGCTTGTCTAACAACTATAACACCACTCAACAAAGTCGAAGTTGTGTGTAGCAGCAAATAAATAGTAGATATGAATGCACGCTGGCTTGTTTGTAAGAACTGGAACTATGTATGTAACTATCTAGACTAGAGCCGTAAGAGGCTAGTGGCCAATTAATGTTAACACGGTCAAAACGTGCTAACTAATCTCGGCTCAAGCAAGCCTTAGCAAGCAGGTCTTGACTTTTGCCCACGGCTTCATGATGCATTTGAAAAACAACACATTTGCTTGCCAACATCCATTTCACGAAATTCTAGAGACAAAAGATATTTTTTAAAAGTATTCCAAAGTCACAATTCCTCTTAAAAGAGACATATAATATTGCACATTAGAATATTATTTGTATCTCGTTTCTTGTTGAAAAGAGTGTTTTTAGTTCCACAGCCAACCTACCTACATATTGTGATCGTAATATTTTGCTGTAGGCAGCCAATGAAACCTTATAGGGAAATGTCAAGCCTGGTTACATAGCTAAATAGAATGTATGTGGACCTATGTAGGGTATCTATATGTACATATTAAAGGGGTTAGAGAACAGATGTCAGCCAGCTCAGTCGCGCGAATAGTTATTCGTTGTAAAACGAGCTCCGACGACAAGAGTCACCGCTTCGTTTCGTTTCGTTCGCTTGTATATCTATCTAGATACAAGCCATGCTACACTACCTGATGAAAGATAAAAAGGGTTAAAGTCGTTTCATTTCGCTGGCAAAGTAGTGGCTTTATTTGCTAAAAGCACTGGCTCCTCATCAACGGAGCTGTAGGTTGGCTAGGTGGATAGATAATTGAATGTCCGACTGAATTATCGTGCACACCCCAAACAAGATAGGATTAATTCATGAAACGGGAGTGCATCAACATTAAATTGTTTCAAGTCAGACATGCATTTCTTTTTAATTGGCTGAATAATTCTTTGTATATTTAACACTAATTTTAACATTCGAATTTCCCGCGCAAAATTAGTGCGATAAGGCAATTATTAGACGTGTACAATAAATGTTATTTTATTTGTTGAGCTGGGAAGAGATAACTGCAAAATCAGCAGTTTTCCAAACATCAACAGCCGCCACAAAAATACGAGTATTAACCTTGTCTATATAAAAGTTTAATGTCAGAAATATTTGTGAAAACTCACTGCAAAGTATCCAAGCCAATATGCCGACAGACTATCAACTTGCCGTTGCTTGCAACATTTTGGGCATGTGCCTATTTATGCTCATTGTGGCCTACCACTACATCGGAGCAAATTGGAATTAGAAAGGAGGCGAATAAAAAACTTGTGAAAATGTGAGCGCTCACGTGGTGACAATCGTTTTGGTGTTTATTCTTTCTCAAAATAATCGCATAGTAAATTAAGGGCTTGTTGTTTGATATGGTGGTGTTGCCATTTAAAATATTTAGAGTTCTTTCTCGCACAGGCTCCTGTCATCTGGTGAACTTTCATGTATCATCGAAATGCAAAGCATTTGTGACGGATTTTCGTACAGTATATTTCAAGAATTCTTTTCTACCATAAATG
>JAAUYL010088711.1_pt1 | contig 14167 bp, 20 predicted proteins | sample 7278011 | NCBI WGS metagenome assembly JAAUYL01 (sample SAMN14350225, study PRJNA611818) | marine sediment metagenome | isolation source: surface marine sediment (1.8m) | place: French Polynesia: Moorea | collected 2018-08 | reverse complement strand
GGATGCCTTGAAGGCCAAGTTGGCGATAAAAGACAGTGAAGTGGCCAAACTGAAAGCCAAGCTGGAGGACCCATCTCATAACCTACTCATTCAGAGCAAAGCCACTGCTGTAAAATTGGAAATCAAAACCGAGCCGGAATAAACGAATGATTTGCCTACAAGTGTTGCTCAAGAAGATTGAGATCAAGCCTGAACCATTGTAAGATAAATATCCAAGTTTATGCAGAAATATATTTCTAAATTAATCCATTTTTTGGAATTCTTCTACAAACCAACTCAGAGGTCTGATAATATATTGCTATCTACATAAGGGTTCAAACGAAACTGACCACCAACCTGAGTAAATTAAAGCTCGCCGATCTACGTGTAATTAAGTTTTGAGCCACAATTCAGTCATCTTGCCATTGCCAAATGTGTAACTTAACTTCAAATTGTGAGGGGAAAAGACTGGATAAACAGACTCAGACCAAAGCTCGAAAATGTGGCAATAAGAAGCTACAAAAAATTATGAAGGAGATTCTCAAGTTTAGCGAGAGGGACAGGTCAAGATTGTCAAAACAGCTGGCATCAATATCTGAAAAGTACGATCGACGAAGGAGGGACAATCGACTTTTGGGCAAACGAATTGCTGACTTGAAAAAAGAGAACAACGAACTTTTTCAAGAGTTGTCGCAGAGGAAGGAACAAATCAAAACTTTGGAGCGAAACGACAGCATTCTCATCAGCAAAGACATCGAGAACGAAATTAAAGATGTAGGAAGAGACGGATGAGGAACAGCCTGTTCAAACCAGGGACATTCATCAGGGACTAACCCAAGCCAGTGCCCAAGTGATTGATCACTCCTTCATTCCGATATGAAAATACGAATAAACTCAATAATCCCAAAGATCAGTCCAGTGGCAAGAGAGCTGCCAACGGCTGCTACAATGACAACATTTTTTTTTCTTTTACGGAATGTGTACTTAGGTAGACTGAAATCGATGCCGCAACAATCTTACGATTGATAAAGTATTGATTCAGACTTTATTAGATTTTTTTCGCAAGTAACGCAGCATAAATGTTAGAAAATATTTACGTCTTGCTCAGTTACATGCTCTTTTTATGGCTTTTGCTGCTGAATCTAAACGCCCATGTAAAATGTTTATTGCATCCTTGAATCAATTTAATACAGCAAAAAATTGACAATGGAAACGAAGGAAATGTCAAATATATTTTTTAAAGAAGATTAAACTGTTACAAAACATTTTACTCCTACACTGTGCACGTACTAATAATGCACCAATACTGAACAGAAATTGACTTGATAGCCCTTGATTTAAAACAACTACTTGGATGAGATCGAGATCAGTAGATTGTTGAAACATATTTAAAGCTTTGGAAATGTTAACTTAAATCTTACTGGTATCTTTTGTTGGATAATGGAAATTCAAAACGACTCTGACCTCCATGAGTGGATAGACCCCTACGATGCCAGCCTTATTTCTGGACAAAGATTGCGTTGGCAACCTATGTCATGGTAATATGGATTTCAGGAACTGTCCTACACCTCTTTCTAATTTCATATGAATGGGATTCGGGTGATCCACAAAAGAGAGGCATCAATAACCAGGTAAGACTTTCACTTGACACAACAGCAATGATTGCCATTTTCGAATTGCAGTTGACATCTTTGTTTTCCTTGCATACCATTTTTGCCTATGCTTGTTGCATGCCACAAACGGCTTGGAGAATATTGGTTGGTCCTTGGAAGAGCGAGGTAAAAGATTTTGATCTTAAAATGTTTCAGACTTTTCAGCCTTTCTCAATCAGGTATACTTTGGTGCCACCTTTGTCATCATAGGTTACTTGATAATTTTGCTGCTCAGCATTCTCGAGGGATTGGGTTACAAGTTCATGTGCATTGTCATTTACCAAAGACTTGTTCCTATCCTTGACGACTTTGTGGCAATGTTCCTCAACCTTACCAACATGATTGTAGGTGGATTTCTAGCCATAATTGCTCTAAACACAGAGAACTTCCTGCGAATCGAAATGAGAGCTGTAGGATTGCCAAACATTTTTGCCAGCTCTACACCATTAAAATTCGAGTAAGAATTTTAGTAACATGAAAAAGTCCGCTTACCTTAACATCGATGATCCATTGCTTTTTAGTTTGACACTGATTGCTCTACTGATCTTCCTGATTGTCATGTCTTATCTGTCAGAATCACTCTTGAGAAAATGACAACCGTGAAAGACGATCCACAGAATATTCAGCATCAAGGTGCCAATCACAACTTCCTGGTTCACAACAAAGACCTGATTTCGATTGCAGTCCTGTTTTGTTTCTGCATTTTTGCCTTCCTTGTTGCAGTCACCGCCATTCTGTCGAGTCATGCCGTTCATTCCGTTGACAAGGAAGAAGTTGATCACGTCTATTTCTATTTGCTCTCTGATATGATCCATCCAACAGGAGCACTGATAATCTATCCTGTGGTTGTGATTTCCTTGGATTTCAAGTCGATGTCCAGGCATACAAAGGACATGATGTAGGGCAAGACAACGCACGGCTTTTCAATCCTTGTTTCCAGTTTCCTTTCGCGGCCTTTGAATTTTGAAATGAAATTCAAATTCAGCTGACTTTTGTTTATTTTATCAAGACTGAAATCCAACCGAAGCCCGTTCTCAGGATAACAGCAAAGCAATGTCACGGCTTGGATCAAAGAACAACAAACAAGTGCGTGTTTTTTATCCCAGATAAAACGTAAACACTTTTACGCGCCAAATTGAATTTTGAAATCAACTCATCCAAACGGACCAAACACCGACGTTCGTGGTCTTCTCTTTCCTTTCCGTATCCGACTTGATTCTCATCAATCCGACGTTCCACGGTTCCACGGTTCCAAGGTCCAAGGACGTTCCGAGTTCCGACCAAGATCCAAAGATCGCCCCGACGACAAAATCTGGAAGATGTCGCGCTTCGTTCAGTCATTGGCGATGGAGGAGCGGAAGAAGCGCAAAATGGAAGAAATGATGATCGAAAACCAAGAGTTCAAAGCCATTCTTGAAGCCAAAGACGCTGAAGTCGCCAGCTTGACCAAGAAGTTGAAGATCTGCCAGGACGAGTCCGATGCGAAGACGGTTCAGCTCGCCAAGACTCGAGCTCTGGCGAAAATGATCCACGATCGGTGCAAGGCACTGGCTCAGTACAAGAAGCAGCTGGATGAGGTGAAATCGAGCCAGACCGAGAAGAAGGATTCCGTTGAAGTTGGAGCCCTAAAGGAAGCCTTCGATTCCAAAAAGGAAAACAAGATCTTGCAAGACAACAACGCCAAGTTGACCGAAGAGACTAGGCAGCTGAAACAGCAGCTCGAAGAACTCAAGAAACTTGGGACGAGGATCGTCACCCTGGCAAAATTCGTCGACAAGAAGGAGTAAGTAGCGCCGACCAACTTGCTCACCCGACTTTCAATCTGACTATTAAAACCGAGCCTGAACGACCAGAACTAGACGAGAAACAAAACGAGTCCCAAGAACGATCGATGTCGACGATTGTTAAATTATGAACAGTAAGTTTAGTTAAAGTAGTCAGTTATCATTATCATCACTATGTCGATCATGTTTAAAAGATTTGAACCATGAATAGTTATTTAGTTTCATCATGTAACGTTCGCTGAGCGAATAGCAGATTGCGTTTAAACGCATTTTTGTCCCCTCAAAAAGTTATTATCTCACGTCCCCCTATAGATGTATTCAGTTCATTACAGGTTTAGTTAAAGACCACTATTATGTCATTATGTCAATCATGTCAAAGATCTAGATTTTTTCTCGTTTAACAAAGAAGAAGCTTTTAACCAAAGTTCAATAAATACAGGTTTTGAACAAAAGGGATGTATGTGCTTTCTTTGCTGTTTGCTTTGTATCGACTTTCTGTTTCGTCGTTCTCCTTGGATAAACTTGGTTGAGTCGAGGGGACAGCTATGCAAAACCATTAGTTTTGTGGAACCTGTCTCACTGAAAGGTTTAGCCCAAGAAATTCAATATGTGTGACAAAGACTGCGAGGGTAGGATCATCGCCGATAGCAGCGTTATCGAGGCTGAAAATGTTATCCTCATGCTGGTCATTCTCCTGCTGCTCAGCATGGTTTATGTGACCGGCCTGATCGTCTGGGTCTGGTGCAACCGCAATCCAACCAATGGCATCGCGCGCCACGAACGAAAGGCCACGCGATTGGCTAATGAAACTAAATCTAAGCCAATAGCGATGGAGAGCATGCCGGTCATCGGCAAAGGAGGAGATGGCTCAGCAGCTGCAGAGGTCATAATCGAGACGAGAATAGTGCCCCACTGCACGGCTACAACGACAGCAACCTCCATCGTATTGAGGCCGGGATCTGACCTGAAGAAACCGGATGTGGTGGTGCATACTATAGCGGAAGTGTGATTGTAGACAACAAGTGAAAGCACTCAGCTCCCAAGGGAGGCGTTGAAAAATCTAAAGAATACACAAATATAAACTAGTGTCTTTTTGTAGCTAAAAAATAAAACTATTGTATTTTTCTCGTTTGATATTATTGAAATAAAAGTATTTGTAATGACTAATGATGAACACTTCTTACATTCGAACGTTAACAGACAATCCGGAACGTCCGCGCGGAAGGAAAAAAAAACTTGTGAAAACGTAAACAAAACCGCCTCGTCTAAGAATAGAAAAATCGTGAAATTGGACGAAGAACTCAAAAAGTTCATGGCCGTAGCTGAAAAAACTTTAGGATGGGTTGGTGATATTGCATAACAGTGTCCCAAAATTCAAACAAGAAGGCACAGGCCCCATAATTTCAAGCAAATCTAAGAGCTAAAAGTTCAACGTTTAATATCATTTTTCCTCGTCTATGATGTTATCGCAATTTGCAAAGTTAAAAGAATTGACCTACATTTTAACATACAGCTGGACTCGCGTTTTATTTTGCAAAATCATCATCAGGTCCTTGCCTCAAACTTCAACGCCACGTTGGAAAAAGTCAACAAGCAATAATTTCATTAGAAAAGATGCTATCATTTTCATTTAGATCCAAGTGAAAGAGATGCCGAAACAGTTGTCAATTTTTACTTTATCGCAACTTTTAAATGCAGGTTTTAAAGTTGAAAAAATCTGTGAAAATCTAAAGTAGTGAAAATGTCAATTTCCATGAAGCGAAACATGTCTCCCTAGTAATCCTATGGCTCAAACAGTTTTAGGGCGTCATTAAAACACCGGTACGTTATCCTCCAACCTCGGCACAAAACAAACAAAAACAAATATGTGTTTCATTTCAACTTTTGACATCAAATGAATCCTTCAATATTCAACAATGGGCCTGCCATTTTATGCCAGTTTTAGAGGGAGCACCTTTTTGCCGTTTCTGATGAATGCATTATGGCAAAACCTTGTGCACTCTGCAAATGGTTTCGAGCCTGTGACAGTATTTAGACCACATGTTTTAAAACCCATGCATGTGATCTACGTATATTTTTATTACATAGCCTACATATGAATTCGTAGAAACCGTGAAAGCAAAACGCAAAGGGTACCTTTACGCCAGCATGCGAGCTGACATCAATGTAAGTATCATAGGTGCTAGCTGTTCTGTTAGGTCACAATATAAGCAAACCAGCATGTTGTAAGTACTATGTACTTACTGTTTTCGATTCGATATCAGAGATTTGGAAAATTTATTTTAACGATCATGTTGTCCCAGTTCGATAGTGTGACACCTATAGGCAGCTATTCAAAATGTAGAAGCATTTGTTCGTGGCTATAAAACTGTGAAACTGTGGAAAATGTGTCTGAGACCATTAAAATGCCATATTTGAAACAAAACTCTAGCCATCGTCAAAGTTCAACAAATCACTACATTCCTAGATATTTGATCTTGTGAAGTGCAAACCGTAAACTGTAGTCTAGCAAAATGAAAAAGGCCAAGGAATTGTTAATCATCACCGGGCATATTAAGTGATATAAACAAAGGATTGAAGAAACTCTGGAACCAGTTAACAACCATCCATCTAGATATTTTAGTGAAATTCCCTAGGGCAAGGGAGTAGGGACCATCCTTTATGGCCCTATGTGCCTTTATATGTGTCCCGAGGGAGAGGCTGCTAACCACCTTAATAACAACCACAAAGACCACAACCATTATTCGAAGAACCACAATAACCACAACCATCGAAACCACAACCATAACCACAGGCTGGGTTTCAGGTCCTACGTGTTCAGGACCTACACGAAGCACAAGCTCTTCAGCATGGGCATCTACAACAACGCCCAGATGTTCCTACTCATCTGCGTCGCGTTCTCGTTCCTATTCCTTCTGGACCTCAAGATTACTCAGGTATGACTATGAGATTGCCAATCCATTGACTGTCAATGTCAATGTCACTCACCATTTCCGGTTTCAGGTTGAGCGGCGAAACGCCCTCAAGGAGAAAAACGTTAAAAGACTGGACGAAAAAAGCAATTCAATAACAAATACAGATAGCATAATCAATCGTAACAATCCTATGCAAAAGCGTCAGGTCGACATAGAGCCTGGCGGGGTTGGGGACACTTTTTATTACCAAAACAAAGACGACATCCTTCCCAACCTTGATCCAAATCCAAATGACAACGACATTGATCAAGTCTATGATGATGATGTTGAAGAACAAGATGAAGAGGCAGAAGAGGATCCGGAGGAATTGGGCAATGTCAACCACATTAGAAACCTAGTCCAAAATGGCGACCTTGATGGGAACCGGAAGTTACTACCTGAAGATGAAAGAGACCTGAGACTTCCGGCTCCCAAACTGGTCGGTGTCAACCCAGTAAATCCTAAAGACAAGTCACGCCTTGGAAATGCCAAGTTTGATGAGACTGTCGACAAACTAGTTCACGGGTAAGTCCTATCATGTCATTGTTTGTTACCAGACACTAATGTGATTTTAACATTTTAGGAGGGAATCCTGGAGGACCAAGATGCATTCCAGCGATCCACATTGCAAACTGTCTATGAATTATGCAGAGCCGGAATCTTTGCCAGCGATTTTACTGGCAGGTCACGAAGGAGGTGGGACAGAATGGGCCAGACGTCTGATCGAGACAGCTACAGGGATATTTTGTGGAATAGATGACAGGTAACGATCAGGTTCAATGGATTATCAATGTCGTGATTTCAGTCTTTATCAATCCCCAGGGAGAAAAAGATGGAGCTTACCCTGGGGCTAGGATCCGGATATGATATTTATGACAAAGCCAGAGATGACACAAATCACGACATGGACGATGGGACCCAGTTGATAACAATGACATACAGAGGTTATGACAGATTCCACAACAAAGCCATCCTGATGCTCCGGAATCCATTTGAGGCATTTGTGGCTCTGAAGGTAAAGTATTGGTGGTCAATGATGTCCAATGTCCAATGTCCATTTTTTTAAGGCTGAGGAAGATTCCAGTCTGGACGTCACCGTTCTAAGCGGACCACATTGGGAAACAGATGTCCGGCAGAGGACCTACACTTGGATGGCTCGAGCTAAAACATGGATTTGTTCGGCGGAGCAGCTGACGGTTGTCCACTATGAAAACCTGCGCAATGATCTCAAAAGGGGCATCGTCACCATGCTGGACTTTATCGAGGTGGAACGGGACCAACAGAGGCTGGACTGTGCCACAAATCATGGAGTAAATTGTCCATAAACTTAAGTCCATACACTAGTCTTAACTTGTCCACTTGTCCAGATTACTGACCAGGATGCCCTGACGTCCATGGTGAGCAAGAAGGTGGCCAAGATCAAGTTTCCATTCGGCAGCAGCCAAATCAAAAGTCTGGAGCTGGCAATTTGTGGAATCAATTGGCTTCTCATGACTCGTGGGTTCGAACCCCTACCTTTAGATGCCTATCTTACCTCCATGCAGCAGCACTTCCAAGGTTCCTCTATTCCCAAATCACTATGTAAACAAACAGAAAATTATGACCAATTAAGTTGTTGACATCCACCAATCACCATCGTTAAAACTCCCCACATAAAAATATACAAGCTGTCATTGTTGAAAGGTTGCGAGATTTGCTTACACTTAGATAATTGAGATTGTTGCGTTGAGTAAAAAAAAGGTGAAACTGTAGCGTTTCCTCAGAGCATATCATCTTCCATTAAAAGCACTTGTTCTTTTGTAGTCTACATTTTTTAAATGTGTCTGGCATCTGTCAAAAAATGAATGCACAGCGTCCTAAATTTTTTGAATGAAATTGTGGGCATGTCCAGACTGTCTGTAAGCCTTCTGTTGCATCGAGACTTTGCTGGATGGAGGGAAGAGCTCTCTTGTAAAATTGCAAGGAAAGATTAATGCATAGACTTGTGAATGAAATAGTTGTTCCATCATCCATCTTTTTTTCAGCCTGACAAAACTATAGAAACTTTTGACCCTATGATGAATAGCAGCAGCGGCAAAAATTGAGGCGAGGCCTTTTTTGCAGCACATGTTACATTGCATTACATCTGGTTTGTCATGTGTCGAAAGGCCACATTTCAGTGGGCAACATCTGTGAGAGGAAGAGCTTTTGAGTTTCTCAACCGGATGAGGGATGACAACGCTGAGGATCTCTGCTGGATCTGGTCCATTTTTTGCAACTTCAAACAAACAACGCAAAAAAGCGTAGCATTGGACTGCTACAGATCAGTTCAATTTAGAAAGAGTAGGACGTGCAATCACTTACTTATTCGAATGCGTCTTTAAGTCAATGTAGAAGTTTTTCGTGCACGCAGAGCGAATTCGCAAATTTGGGTGGGCCTCCAGAAGGAAAAAAGTCTGTGAAAAGAGGACGACGAAGAGCGTTGCTTTCAAGTTCTACTGAAGCTGCTCTATGCTCGAAATCAAATTTAACTAAAGGAATTCCAAAACTTCACTCGTTTTCAGGCCTTCTCCTTCTTCTTCTACTGACATCATTCGAGCATATTTTGAACAGGTGTGTGTACGTTATCCTGGAACAGCATTCAGCGATCTCAGACCTGGCGATGAAATATCAATGTCACTTAAGATTGATTCGAATCAATTGTACCAAAGTCAATCCCCTTGTCAGAGATAGAACCTACCTAGATCCTAAATATCGAGCAGAAATTGGCCCCTGGATTCTTGTGGAAATGGACGGGAAATACTGCTGACCTTTCTTAACCTTTTCACAGAAAAAAGTTCTAACGAAGGTCATTCGCGCTCCATCGAGTACGGACCAATTTTCACAGAATTTTCTAAGATGAAATAACGTGAAAAAAATGGAGCACATTCCTGTAGGTTCTGGCAATGTCTGTTGTTGGCGCATCCCCCAAGGCGAAGGTTAGATAGACACTTGCTCAGATCAGCAAATGAACCGAATAGCTATGCTCTTTAATTGGCGCCGCAAAAGTTTTTAAGTATTGGTCTATTGGATTTTCATTTCTCGAAACAATCAAAGTAGGAAATGTATTTTAGTATTTTCCTTTACTTATCCTTACACTTCATATATATTGTGTGCACTGTATTGGATTTCAATAAGGGCCTGGCAAAAAGAAACGAGAAAAGTCTGCAGATTTCGATAAAAAAGGCTAGAGCCTCTCTTTAGAGTCACAGTCTCAAGTGATGAGCGAAGCGAAGCCAAAACGTCTTTGAAACTTTGAACACCTACCTCTTAATCATTTTTAAGTATTTGACATCTTTAATTTTGTATTTGAAATTGGGAGGTTGACAAGTGGTGTCATTTTCACTCTAGATAAATATAGTATAAATTAAATATCAGAAGGACAAGAGTAGCCCAGAAGCCAAGATGTGGACGAGTGGGCGAGTTGTTCTTCTCTTTCTTTTTTTGGGACTTTGCCTGGATCTCACCATTGGAGTTCCAAGATGGAGGAAAAGATCCAGGCAATTGGTGACTTCTGAAACCACTGCGTCGTGGGGCAGCTCCTCGTCAACCGCGTCCACAACTGGTCCGAGTACCGCAACAATGTCAGAATCCACTGTCACTGAAGGATCGACGACAACCCAGGAAGTTACTGAAGGAGATACTACTACTGCAAAAGACACGACCACTGGATCTGTGACAACTTCTGAAGCTACAACCACTGACGGAGAATCCACCACGGCTGAGCAAACTACAACTGATATTGAGACCACCACCCAAGGGGAATCCACTGAAACTACCGTTAGATCCACGGATGGATCCACCACTGGAACCACTCAAGGTCCATCGACGACCACTGAAGCCACATCAACTGAAGTAGAATCCACCACCACTGAAGGGCAAACTTCAACTGGAGCTGAATCAACTACTGAGACCACCGAGACCTCGACCAATGCCGAGACGACCACAGGAGCTGATACCACTTCTGCAGCCTCATCCACTTCAGTTGTATCTTCAACGGAAGAGCAAACAACAACTGGCATTGAGTCAACCACTGGAAGCACTTCTACTGCCGGAAGTGAGACTGAGACAACGAGTGGAACTGAGACAACCACAGGCACTACAACTGAAGGAGTAGAATTGACCACAGGTACTGAGACAACCACGGTGACTGAAACCACAGCTGGAACTGATTCCACAAGTGTTTCCACTACTGGCATAACTAAAGGAGCGGAATCCACTGCTGGAACTGAGACAACCTCACAAGAGACCACAACACGAAGCTCCAGCACAGAAACTTCCACCACAACTGACGTGGAAACCACTGAAGAAACTGACCCTGAGACAGAACCTGAGATGACCAAGGAAGAGATCATTGATCAAGTAAAGCAGTTAGTTGGCGATGTGCAGGGACTGAAAGTTAAAATGGAAAATGTGGAGCTCAGATTGGAAGAGTTGGAATAATAAATATGATTTTTCGGAGCCATTTTCAAAGAAAAAAACTAAACAGCCTTTTCCTGACTTTTCGTGCCATATTGTGCAACTCACACATCTTACACAGGACTCGGACATGTTATTACAGCAGTAGAAGCACAGGCCCAGAGATTAGTGAGAGGCAGCAGCATTTTTCACCTGCAAGCCCTTCAGTCTGTCGCAGCACCAAGGAGCCACTTTTTTGCTCTTTGGGAATTTTCCATTTTACATGACTCTTTGCGTTGGACCTGGTAGGCTCTCGGAACCCGTCCAATGAGTTGGAAAATTGCAAAAATGCACTTCTTTTTCCCCGTTTCTCCCATCCCTCTCCGATGGAATGTAAGTAGATATTTGTTCAATCTGTTTCGAGATCCCGGAAGGTAAGATAATATTTAGTTACGTTAAAATGATCATTGGTTTGTTTATAAATGGGATTGAAAAATGTGCTTAAACATGTTAATAGGCCTGGGGAATTTTAGAAAGCTTAGCTTAGTACGGTATTTTGGCGGAAAAATCTGCATTTTACTGCCTTCTGGGAGGAGAGAGAGAGAGCAGGTTTATTATTGTGTCACACAAACTTGGCAAAATGCGTTTCTTACAGGAGACCTGGCTCTATTCATCTGCTCCAACTTAAAAGTTGAAACTCTTTTCATTTTGTCAGATGGAATCGGCGTTATGGCTCGTCTTCCGGTTGTATGATTCATAAAAGTCCTGCTAAACAGCTCTCCCTTGGTCCATTAGTGTAAAACAAGGGTCTAACATATGCTTTGTTCTTGCCTGCAAATCTACACAAAAAACTCTGATTTTTTTCAGTCTTGTCACAACGCCGCCTCTTTATACATTTTTAGCAGGGGTTTTATTACCGCTTGATTCCTGTACCGTACGCTCCTAAAATATCCTGAATCAGCTGCTCTGCCGGATTTTAAGAAAGTACCAGGTTAAACCATGTTTTGCTGGTATTTTCTTGATCAAATAAGTAAGGACTGTATAATGGTAAAATGATTTAATGTTCAAGGCTTGCATAAGCATTTTTTGGTTGTGTTTAAACTTTTTCTTTAATAGGGAAAATGTCAAAGTGACTTTCAGAGGATTGGCATTGTGTAATGTAATCAAAGTTGTGGTTGTTGTTTTTAGCATTTCCAAGAATATTTTTGCGAACAAAATGAAAAAGGTTGCTTGCGTAAATGGCTCCTGGGCTTACGTCAACAGATAATCTCCTAGTAAATATTCCTTTACCATTGTGCAAAAAATCTGCGACGAGACCATTTTGACCTTGGGCAGTAAAATTCCAGGGTTAAATATTTTGCAAAAATCCCAAAACCGCGAGCTTTTGATATGATGAAGATATTGGAGATCTTTTATATACTAGCAGAGCTTTAGTAAGGATACCATCTGCTCAACAATTCACCATCTAAATGTATTTAGAAAAAATATACATCAAAGAAAGAAGAGAGAGAGGAAATTTTGCTATAAGGCCTAGAAATGCACACACACACATCGTAAATCGGTGGTAAATACAAAGCTGGTTTTGGCTTAGTGGTAGGGTGTCTGGAACACATATGGGTTCTTGTTGTTGTGATGAAGTCGTCGAGTGGCTGAGATACCCTTTAACCGCACCAGTGTACCCCTACTGAGCTCCTCGCCGTAGGTGGTCTAGCATTTTTTTGCCTAACCTTGCATCGAACTTCCGCTTAAGAACTGTGTATGTGGCAAGGCCGCAATGGCCTTTAGTATATTGATTTGTTTGTTTTGTTATGGTTGTCTCGAAAAGACCTTGTGCCATGATTGGCATTGCCAGTGCTCCTTCATTGTGAACGATGTGGATGTGTTATTTTTTGTGTACCGGAAGACTTCCTGCCACTTGACTATTGGCCTTTGAGCACTCGTTCCTTCTTCAAACAAAATTACATCATCACATTGAATCAATTGCGAAATGCATTTATCATCAGATCATGCCATCATTGACTTTGATGCAATCTCAACATTGACTACATGGTTTAATAGTGTCAGCCATAAACATGGATGAAGAGGCCGGAAATGTACCAGCTAAAAGTGAGGTTGAGATTGAGAGAGAGGATGCAAGACAGCTTCAGCAGGAAGTCGAAAGAGGATTGGCAGAGGAACCGGAAGTTATTGTCAACCCAAGACCAGTTCCACACATTAAGATTCAAGACATCGAGTTTGAGAGCATTGACAGCACGCGTGGTAGCTCTTTTGACTCTGGAGGCCCCGGTGGTCCACCCAGCAATGTCAATGACAACATTGGTGAGAATGGTTTGCAATCCAAATTTGCCTGTGGCACCTGGATCAGAAACAATTGCACCCATATCAGAATCACTCTAATTCTGAGCCTCCTCCTTACTTTGGCAGTGACCATTTACATGATGTACACTGCTTTCACTTATCACTATAGAACCGGTAATCCAAATCATGAAATCTCTTGGACGATGTCAGTGACTGATAGTGATTGTCTTTTTCAGAGGATGAGCTCTTCAGTGAGGTCTGTTCATTTCCAGAGTTGGTAAACAACGGAATTTGCGATTTGAAACTCAAATATGATGAAAACTGCAACTTTGACGGGGATGACTGCTCGTCCGACTTGATCTGGGAGAGGAAGAAAGAGAACATTTGTGAAAAGGTAAGGTTGGTCTTTAAACAAAAGGTAGAAATCAGCAATATTGTCAATAGGCTGCAAGTGTCATGGGTAACAACGACTGCTCAGTGAGAAGTTTGATACTGGACAATTATCCTTACTGCATTGATTACCTTCCACCATGTGTGACCACAACCACTGAGCAACCAGAAACCACAGAACCACAGACAGTTGGTACCACGAAACCTCTTACTGATGGTACAACCACGACCCCCTTTCCCGGCGGTGGTCTCAGTTCAACAACCACTGGATTCGTGGACTTTGACAAAATAATGAAACCTGACATCACAACCCCAAGGTAGGCTGCTTGAGCAATGTAAATCAAATCAAATCCAAACGTGAGTGACATTCAGGCCTCCACTTCCGGTTCGACATATCCCACCACGATCCTGTCCGCCAAAACTGGCAATATATTTTCATGATGAGTTCTGCCAGGACGAACTTAACATAGGTAGGTACAACTTTAAACATTTCACGATGTGGATGCCAAAATGATCCAGTTTCAGACTCTTGTGACTTTGATGGAGGTGATTGCTGCATTGGAACATATGAATCTAAATTGATGTGTGACGAGTGTGAATGCAAAACAGGAAACGATGACATTGACGAAGTCTTTGGAATTTCCGGTTTTAACTGTACAGAAGATTCTCCATGGTGGAATTGGATTGGAGATGG
>JAAUYL010012919.1_pt1 | contig 14183 bp, 14 predicted proteins | sample 7278011 | NCBI WGS metagenome assembly JAAUYL01 (sample SAMN14350225, study PRJNA611818) | marine sediment metagenome | isolation source: surface marine sediment (1.8m) | place: French Polynesia: Moorea | collected 2018-08 | reverse complement strand
TAGAGGGACTCGGCCTGGCGGAAATCAGATAAGCAAATTGGTACTGTGTCGCGCACACTGTTTACATTTATAGACTGAGGGGGTTGGGCTATATTGCAGCTAGATCTTTAGCACTAGGGGTGACTGTCAAGCTGATCAGGAATTTATGGGTATTTGTCGGTGATATCTCAAGTTCAGGGGGATTTTTTTCACAAGTCATGTGAGGTCATATCAGTTTTAATTGCCACGTCTGTGTTGACACTGTTCAATTATTAAAGGGACCTCACTAATTATGAGAGGATTAAGGTCACCACACCACACCACTTGCTTTGTTTTCCTTTTTTTATTGTGGTCTAATGGTCTGGTCTAGTGTGAGGCTTAGATCAATAGTATCCTTAAAAGGCAAGTCACACCACTGAGAGCAGAGGTGACCCAGGGGCTTGGGAGGGGAACTAAAATATATCCTAGTCCTTGGTTTAGACACACATCCAATCCTATGTGATTGTTTACCTTCTACCTTCTAACATAAAGTACACCCCCACAATTTTCTTCCAAGCGGATTTCATGTAATGTCCTAGCTTTAACGATGCGATCACGGGCTAGAGATAACCCGGTGGTGTAAATGAATGAGGGGCAAGTCAGGACCAAAGGTATATCCAGGATAAATGCTCAAGCTGGCCATCATTATACTTTCTTTCTTTCCTTGCATTCGAGTTTAGAAAAGACCACCCAAGTGGGACTTGAATCTCGGTAATTCTCTCTTGGCTTCTTTTCCTAAAATAGAGAGTAGGGAAATGGTGTTAGCCTCTGCTGAATACCTAAATAGTGAAAACGTGTTAAGTGGGTGAATTTTTTTGCACTCGTAAGCCTTTTAGGCTGTTTTGGCAACCTTAAATTGGGCACTAAAACAGGCAAGTCTCGATATGGTAACACTAAAGCTTAGCAATGGTGTGTGTGCATATAAAGATATGTACCTGTAATGAAGGGAGTTGTCTACTCTTATCAAAAAGTATCTAAAAATATCTTGCAAACCATTGGTCAAAATCTTCTTATTTCTTGTACTAAGTACTACCACCTCTTGTTCTTGAGATTGCTTCCAGCAATGTAAGAGTCATATAAAATGTGGTCTGTATAAGGAATTGAGTCTGATTAACCCCTTCACCAACCTAGAAGGAGGGAGCAGGGGGTGCCTGGAGCTCATAAATAAGGTTACTACAATTAGAGACTCAAAGAGTGGAGGCGAACTTTTAAAATCCAACGAGAGTCCAAATCTAGCACCATTGGCAAAAAAACTGAAGCCCCCACATATGCTTTGACGGGTTTTCAACTTTTCATCCATTGCTCGAGAGGAGTAAAATTACTCCCCGCCATACAGAGTTGCAAATGTGATTTAGATACAGAAGGCGATAAAGTAAAATGCTCTTGGAAGTCTTGACCCACACAGATTTGAGCAGAGACTCAAATGTCAAACTTGATGAACTGTTTGGATGCATCAAGGTCTTTTCAGCTAAATCTTACAATGGAGCTTTGAAGCAGACGTTATGTCTGAGGGGCTCGCTCCTCGTGCAGGTTTTTTGTCCCATAACTGTGGGACGGTCAAGGATTTTTACTTTGCCTACCTACCTATCCCCTAAATCTTTGCCAAGCTTATTTTTTGTGTACCAAGCAAGCATGAGTCATAACATGTAAAGCAATTGCGCTAAGCATGTGTGTTCATAAGACAAACAAAAAAACCCTACCAGTACCACCATTTCTTCTACTTTCTTCCCCATGAAAAATAATGAACTGCCTTGCACTATTTAGATAAGTAGATATCGAGTTTATAGTATCAGTAACCTATATCAATTTTAAGAGGCCCTTGGAAATGACCAATTTTACCCTAATTTGGATAGTTGGCTGACTTTTTTAAATGCGGCGCCCAATTGTGAATCGTGATTGCAGAAACCATTCTCTGATTTTGCCCATTAGGAGTTGTGGAACTGCATTTTCGACTTGACCAGCAGCGAATTTTTTATGCGATCCAAATCGAGCCAAGCCTTCCTCGATGATCGTGCGCTATCAATTTCGTTTTCCGACTCTTCCAAAGCTTTGAAAATATCAAAGAGATTTCAAGATAGTTTTTCACCCTTATCGCCAAGCCTTATCGTGGACAAAAGGGAACGGAAAAGAGTGGATGGTGTGTTTTGTAATGAATATCTTTGCGACCGGGTTCGCGTCGTCCTATTTCGATCTATCTTGATACGTTCAGTCTGTGGCAACTTCATGCAAGGTTGACTTGAGGGTAGCCCAATATCTGCTTGTATATTCCACATGTCTGATGCTGTAGGCTGTTTTCATTTCCACCATTGGTTAAATTCTGAAGAAAAGAGGGAAGCTTTTTGGGTGTTTGTCCAATGGAATTTTGGCCAAAATTTGCAATACAAATTAGCATAACACGCCATCAACTCGGTAAATGTCTAGCTAATCGACATGTTCATTTACATTTTTTAAAAATGCTTAGGAATTTCTGGAAGTGAGAAGATTTGACCGAGCGTGGTGCGATTATATCTTTCAAACAACATGAAAAATATGTGTGTATGATAAGGAGTTATCTGGTAGAAGAGGAAGGAGATTGGTTGAATCTAACCTCGGCGCTTAAAAATTCTGAATTTTGCCCATCATGCAATGTAAAACCGCGCTTGGCTTCCTATGCGTCAAAGATACCATAACATTATTCGAAAATATTCATGGATAGTCCTTCCCCAATTCCAGCCCTGTATATTTAACTCATAAATAATGTGACATTTAAAGGCAATAAATTCGACCAGTCAGACAAGAAAAATGGCAGGCCTACACTATCTAAATGCTAAATGGAAAAGTCCAATTAAGTTTTCATGGCTATTTTTTCCCATGGATGGATTTTAGACCAATTCTCCCAGAGGTATCATAGAGCACCAGCAGCAAGCAAAATAATGTTTGTAAACTGTCTATTAAGATGCTACGTGAAGGCCAGACTTCTCATAAACATTGGACATGGATGCAATGTATTTTCTAAGTTTAATGGTTGTTTTAAGAGTAAGAGTGTGTATATGGCAGACCAGCAGCAGCAAAAAATATTGAACCATTTTTCCAAGACACATCAATTCTCGCCCTGTGAAGAACGAGAGCATCAACTTTAGTCCTTGAACCGGGCATCAGCAATTAGCCCGTCAAGTTTGGAGTTCGAAATTGGCGGGAATCCCAGGATTTTCTACGGCGGAAACGGAATTGAAAACCAAACTACAAACACGTGCACAAAAAGGCGGTCAGTTTCACGTGAAACACACGTGGGCATCAAAAAGACAAGTCCAAGTGGAAAATTGATGAGCAGCCATTTAGGACTCGAAAAAAACTCGAAACTGAGACTCTCCCACGAATTTTGATATACCCAAGAAGGCGACTGTCTGTCTGTCTGACCAAGCAAACGAAATCTCCAAATTGGACAATGCATAAGGCTATCCTCTTCGAAGTCTAAACTCAACTCCTACTGACAATGTTTTTCCCCATGGCAACAAAGGGAGGCTTGGTTGTCTTTTCCAAGCAATTGGGCAACTCAACTTTAATGGACAATAGCAGCAAGAACAAGAGCGCTTGACCTCCCTTAAATGGGCATATGAGACAGTGACAAAGCTTTCCACGATGAGCTCCCAACGGGATTGATCTGGTTTTCACCGGTTGGCTGGTTTGGTTGCTATGGAGCACAAGTTGAGGCAGTGTCTGCGTGATCTGCCTTCAGCCTCGGAGGATGACAAACCGGAAGTGGCCGGAGGAGGACAATCGTCGAGGCTGCTGCAAGGACTTCCGCCGAGGCCGGAGAGGTCAACAGTGCCCCACTTTAAAATTGGCGGCAAAACCTCGCCCGGTCGGTTCTCCAAGCATTTCTACAACCTGTATCATGGCCTGGGCAGGGGTGAGGACGAGAGGAGCAGAGCCAACACAAACATCTTCTCCGAAGGCTACTACTATTATGCCAACAATCACAACCAAAAATATACAAGACATCAAAGTGTCATTGAGAGGCCGCTCTACTATGACCTCATGAACAATTCAGTGACAACCTCGGCCAGCTCGTCGAGGTCGAGCAGCCTCAGTGGATCTCGGTTGACATTAAGTCCTGTCAGGGAGCATCCGATTGTGAAAATCACGGTAAAAACTAGTTTCTATTTATCGTCAAAATGTCAACAACTGCAGCTGACCCTAAATTAAATAGCCGGGGGAGTACTCTTTGGTCTTCAAGTGTCACTTGATATTGTAGCTTTAACTCATATCCGAATGTCATGTTAGATCATGTCAAGCATTTAGATACGCAGTTTTGTTCGTGGTTTATAGATTTGGGAAGCAATTTGTTCCAGTTCTGAGTTATGAACTTTTGATTTTATCAGAGGAGGACTTGCGTACTGCACTTAGATTCAGACTAATTAAAACTTGCTATTCAAGCACTTTCTTGCTATATAGTAGGACTGAAGAAATAGAATATTTAGATATGTAATCAATAGCACCAAGGCTTATGTCACTGTCTTCTAAATATATCTAAGTTCTCATTATTTCTTAACCGCAAATCGGGCATTAGCATTCAAGTTGCATTACACATGTCCTCATTGCTTCCCAAAATATCTAGCTGACAACACAACATGAATGCTGAACGAGTCAACGGCTTAAATTAAAACTTCCCCGAAGAAATTGCTTTTTAACTCTCCTCTTTTCTCGTCGACATTGACAATTGAGATCTGTTTAAAGCAGAGACCGCAAAAAAGCAGGCCCCCGAGCACTGACATCACATACTTGCTCACATCAATATTTACGATTCGCTCTCGGGCTTCAAACAAGTTAGGAGGACGAGGAGATATAGAGAAGGAAGAAGCGTAAATCAGACGGACGGCGATCTGCTCTTAAAAAAGTTGTACTTTGAGTCACGCCTACACTTTGATGCCACCCATTTCTTGATATGATCGGCCGTCATGATTCCCTGACGCCAAAGTGTTTCGTGTGTATGTTCTCATGAATGCTGTGAATGTGATCCAAAAAAGGATCGATCTGTATGAATGGGTTTTCAGTCGGTTCCAAGAAAACATGGAACGCAAAATGGAGGTGGGTTTTCTTGCTCCATTTCTATTTGCTTCTCATGGGTTTCTCATGTATCCGCGACTTCTTGAACTTGGGGATTCCTCAGACACGGACGGACTTTGGTTCTTAAACACTCTGCTGGACAAAGCACCACCATGATGATCTTCTGAGCGTAGTCGTAGTCGACGAAATCGAAGTATTATCTTTCGAGACGAGTCGAAAATTCTCCCGCTCCAGCTGAGTGTTAGTAAACAATGGCTGAGGTGTGAGTGTGAGAGACGGCGGGGGAGGGAGGGCAAGCGAGTTCATAGCTCAGTTTTGCGAGCGGTGGTGGGAGGGAGAGGTAGTCTATTGAGAATTACTGAGACGAGTGCCTGGAAAGTAGTGCGCTCAGTACTGAGCAAAAGCAGCTGACTCATAACAGAGGGCTGAGCGGACCTGGCCCACCACCACCGCGGTCCTCCGCCACCACACGACAACCAAGACAAGAATTGCTTCAACGACCAAGAAGAAAGAGAATATTTAAAAAAAACTGGTCTTGAAAAGTTTAAAGACTTTGGTGTGGACAATTTCTTCCGGTTTTCCTCGGAAAAAGTGCCGCAAAATGGAGAGGAACAAAAGGGTTGAGGCTGAGGCGCAATCAGTCAATCCAGCATGGAGTTTTCGTTACTAGGATCAACTCCGTTTAGTTAGTATCATTTCTTAGTTCGCCATTGCCTCAATCAGTGATGAATATCATGAGGAAATACAAAGCCAACAGGAGGGCAACCGCCTTGAAAGAGGTATGGAAAGATCACTTTACATTCGAGAATTCGCGTAGCCCTTTAATTGTTTCTTTGGTTTGGCAAGAGACTTTGGGTTCTTCCATTTTGGAAAAAAGTTTACTTTTACAAGCCAATGTCATTTTACCGTCAAGACAAATCATTTTAAAGTAGGTATTATTACTTATTAGCATTTCCACGGGTCAGTCAAGTTGTTAAATGCTTTCAAATGTCTTTCAAAATCGATAACCCCACCATCTGTTGTTGTTTGCATTCATAAAGGACGAGTCCTCAAGCCTTCAAAAGCAGCAGACGGAGTCGGAACGAAAATCATCGAATCCCGAAGCTAGCGACGACAGCGCCAAAGATGTCCAGGCGAGGTCGAGGTCGAGCAGCCAGAGCAACAGCAAGAAGTCCAGCCTCTCGGGAGCGACCTCGGTGAGCGGGGATGCGAGCGCTGAAGAGGATGCCATACTCGACGAGGAGCTAGCCTTGATCAGCAGTAGGCACCAGTTTCACCAGCAGCTCCACCATCTTAACTACTCCTCGTCCTCCATGACGACCTCGAGCAGCTCCACCCCGACGCCGTCGGGCTCTGGGTCCCGGGGGCCTCCACTGGGTGGTGTCGGCGGCGGTGGCCTCGATCAAGATGACGACGAAGAGGCCGAGAAGATGGACGCCTTCCGCATCGATGACATGCCCAGCCCCTTGGGCAACCCGAGGTCATTGCCGCCCGGGGGTGTCGGGCCTGGGGGCCTCATTATGCACAGGCCCGTTCCGAGGTCGCTCAACGTCCACAGCCCGACCATTGTTCACCACCATCCGAGGCTGCAAGCTCTGTCTGGCCAAGTGTCCCTACCACTTAGCATTAACACAACCACCCCGGTGTCGACGCCGGGGTGTCCGGGTAGCCCCGCAGGCGGCGGGCCCGGTGGTGAAGAGATACCCGGCAGCGCGAGTAGCAAGATGTCGCGCAGCATTTCCGATTCAACCCTACGCCGAGCGGCCTTGCATCTTAACCTTAACCAGAGTGTCTTGCCGTCGTTCACTTCTTTGCAACAATTTAAGGTAGTATCAAGTTTCGATATTGGGTTCCGACTCACAATCACTCACGGAAATCATGCCGACCGTCAGATTCTTATTGAACAGAGATTATTTGGGACAAGTGTTTAATGCCCATTTCTTTGCTGAATTTGCAGAAAGAGCTATCCTTGTCAGGCGGAGGAGCGGGAGCCCGGAGGCCGTCGACGAGTCGGCACCGGAAGTCCATGATCGTCCAGACCTCGCCAACCTTGCCAAGATGTCACAGTCCCAGCACAGTGTCTCCTCTGGACTCGCCCAAAGTCTCCCCGAACCAATTTGCATTTGCCAACGTCAAGAAGGTAGACGGGCGGCGGTGGTCTGTCGCCAGCCTGCCTTCTTCCGGCTATGGCACTACACCCGGAAGCTCAAACGTCTCGGTAAGAATTTCACGAATATAAAGCAATCTTTATTTGCTCTGAAAGTTCAGGTGTCGATAATTCCCCTTAATCCTGACAGCAAACAAGCAAAAAGCAAAAATGTGTGAAATGTTGACAGGCTTAAAAATATTGACTCTTCGGTTTTCCAATTTAATTTCAATATTGGCATTCCTTTTGTTGTGCTGAAGCTAGAATCCAAGTCCTTCAAAAAAGTACGACATTGCGTTTTGAAAAAGGATTTATTGAATAGAAACCTTACAAACTTGCTTTTTTGACGTGATGGTAGCAATATTGAAAACGCTGAAGCTGATCCTGTTGCTTTGGAAATTGGATAGCTAAGAAGGCCCACACCCTTTTATATTTTTTGCCCTTTTCTATTGACATTCTGGCAGCCAATAAAAAAGTAGAAAATGAATGTTTCATGAACGAGGCTTTTCTACCACGAAGGAGGAGATCGTGTCTCCAAGATAAGATTCACACCAAAATGAGAATGTCTTTTTCTCTTTTAAAAACGTGCTCATTAGGGTTTTATCTGATCTTTTGAATTTTTTTCAGTCCCAGTGTTCATCGCAAGAGAGGCTACACTTGCTCGGAGCCATGGGAGCATCGGCGGGGGTCGGGGTTGGACCCGCCGCCGCCCACATCGCAGCGACGCCCGCGGGCACACCCGCTTCGATCGGCCACGCCTCCGGCCAATACTCGACTGAGACTGCGTTCAGGCATTTCTCCTCCAACGATTCGAACCCGAGCCTGATTGATGACGAGGGGCGGCGATCGCCCTCCATCCGACCTCGTTCGAGATCGTTAAGGTTTGTAAATATCTTTCCCAGTCTTATTCTAAGTAAGAGCCTTGAAAATCCAGAGGCTTGTTGCTAAACACTTAACACATGCTCGAGACGAAAATAGTCGATAATAGATGTCTGCGTCAATTTTATACTAAAATCCTTGCAATTCGTGGAATCTAAAGAACAGTTTTTCCCAGCTGTCAAAGTCCGATGATTTTGTGATGGATCTGCTACTTATTTCCTTTTAGCTGATGTTGTCAAGCCAAATCGAAAAATTGGCAAAAATGGAGATCGATTACATATTTTTGTATGTGTGTCTCTCTCTCTCTGAATTGATTGAGTCACTCGAATTCCTGTCGTTTCTTTGTTTTTTTTTGGTCAAAACCATAAAGGGAAACCCATGCTGAACATTGTCTCCGAACACGTGAATAGTTTCATTTTTGAGCATTGTTTAGCTTTTAATTTATCGGCCTCTTGAAAGCAAGGCAATTCCGTGAAATCTGGATGGAAATAATTTCAAATCTATTTTTTTGTGGGTGGCCTCTTGCGACCTACATTAAAATACATGCATTGATTATTCGTGCATGTCATTGGAAAAATGGCATCAGACTAAATATTTTGGCTCTGCATCAGCTCATCAACATCTTAAATCTCAATCTTCCACAAGCCTCCAAAACCGAAATAAGTCGTATCACTAAGCGAGGTCGTTCAACTTCATGAGCTCTCGATAATAATTTCATGAACGAAAATCGATTTTAAATCAAAATTCTTAAAGCACTTAATCCAACAAACAGGGTCTTCACAAGTGCAAGTTTTTTCGCCTGTTGCCAGACAGATTTATTTGCCTCGTCTCTTAAAAAAATCACGAAATCGAGAAGCTCGACGTCGTGCTTGAATGCATGAGCATTTTTGAGGCTTCTTCCATTATTTTTGTTGTTGTTTATAGATTTTTCAAAAAATTCCGTGAAAGAATCACGACTTGGCAGCCTGATGTTTGAACTACCAAATACGTTGGTCTGGTCCTTCATGAAAAGATCTAGCCTATCTCCAGGTTCAATGATGTCTCGAATTTCAATATTTTTTCTCATCCATAATTGCAGTAGTCCAATTCGCTCGCCTGTGATTGACAACGAAATCGTGATGATGAACACGCTGTACAAGGAGAGGTTCCCGAAGGCCACCAAGCAGATGGAGGAAAGGCTGAGGAACTTCATCCTGAACAACGAGACCCTGTCCACCGAGTCCGAGATCCCCGCAGACTCCATTGCCATCGTGAGGTACGGCTTGAAAGTTGAAACCCAATTACCCAAAGCTCCCTGAGATTGTGACATTGCCATTCATTTCCGGTTCTGCTTCCAGATTTGTCCACCACCAAACCTTGGAGATGGCGAGGGACTGTCTACAGAAATCCGAAGACAAGCTCATCACTAGTCGCTACTTCTATGAAATGTCAGAAAATCTCGAGAAACTTCTCTCTCAAGTAAGTACGAAAAAAGGAGCCTTGAAAATGCATTAAAGTGGAGCAGCACAACTTTTTCTCGTCGTCGCACGTTTACCGCCGTTTGATGAATATTTCAAAACCTCTTCTCCCAGGAGAGAGCCTCCAGAGTCCAGGAGCCTCGGCCTCGGAGCTCAGAGGTCGTACATTTTTTGTCGGCTCTCCACTCGGAGAAAACTTTTCTTAACGCACTAAAGCTCATGTCATCCGTGAAAATGCAAAACTCACGCGCGTCTTTTTCTGTAGAGTACATTGGCAATTTTAGTATATAATGTTCAGTTACATTTGTCCTCATTGCAGACCCGTGAAAAATCTCCGGACGCCGCTAGTCATTTGACGGCGTTGATCAAGAAGCTCTTGCTCATCGTGTCGAGGCCGGCGAGGCTGCTCGAGTGCCTCGAATTTGATCCGGAAGAGTTCTACCAACTACTGGAGGCCGCCGAGGGCCAAGCCCGGGGCGTCCACGGCATCAGCATTAATGTACCCCAATACATTATCGGCAAGCTCGGCCTCAACCGTGATCCGCTGGCCGACCTCCATCAAGATCTTTCACAGCTCGACGCCTCGTCCACCATGGCGACCTCGGTTACTTCGGAGGCGGCCTCCATGTCGGGGACGGACTCGGGCACGCCATCAAGAAAGGACAGCTCCGAGGCTCACCTGTCCTCGGCAGAGGAGAATGAGTCATCATTAATGCAACGGGATCAAGAACAGCAGCAACCACCTCAACCTCAATCCTCCACGCCCAAGTCGTCGTCGGCCGGAGTAGCAGGAGCGACCGAGATCACCAAGCACACGTTCAAGGACCCCTCCGACGAGGACTTTGACATCGTGAAGTTGATCAGCAACGGGGCCTACGGCGCCGTGTACCTCGTCAAGCACAAGGAGACCCGGCAGAGGTTCGCCCTCAAGCGGATCAACAAGCAGAACCTCATCCTCCGCAACCAGGTTGACCAAGTTTTTGCTGAGCGTGACATCATGTCTTTCACCGACAACCCCTTCGTCGTCTCAATGTACTGCTCGTTCGAGACCAAGAAGCACCTCTGCATGGTCATGGAGTACGTGGAGGGCGGCGACAGTGCCAACCTGCTCAAGAACATGGGGCCCTTCCCGCCGGACATGGCGCGATTCTACTTTGCCGAGACCGTTCTCGCCGTCGAGTACCTGCACTCGTTCGGCATCGTCCACCGCGATCTCAAGCCCGACAACCTCCTGATCACGGCCCTCGGCCACATCAAGCTCACCGACTTCGGCCTGTCCAAGATGGGTCTCATGAGCTTGGCGACCAACCTCTACGAGGGATACATCGACAAGGAGACCAAGCAGTTCTCGGACAAACAGGTGTTCGGCACGCCGGAATACATTGCGCCCGAGGTGATCCTGCGCCAGGGTTACGGCAAGCCCGTCGACTGGTGGAGCATGGGCATCATCCTTTACGAGTTCTTGATCGGGTGCGTCCCGTTTTTCGGCGAGACGCCCGAGGAACTCTTCGCTCACACCGTCAACGACGACATCGAGTGGCCTGAGGAAGAAGATTGGCCTGTCCAACAGGAAGCAAAAGACATGATCACCGCTCTGTTGCAACAGAATCCCCTGGATCGTCTTGGGACTGCCGGAGCCTTCGAGGTCAAGGAGCACTACTATTTCAGCGGCATGGACTGGACGGCCTTGCTGAGAATGAAGGCTGATTTCATTCCGCAGCTTGAAGACGACGAAGATACGTCGTATTTCGACATGAGGATCGATCGCTACAATCACGAGGACATCGAGGCTGCCGACGAAACGAGAGGCTCTTCGGCGGAGGACACGGACGACACCCAGTCCCTGTTCGCTTCGTTCACGTCGGCCTCGCCGAGATACCGTCGCGCTCATGATAGCAGCAGCCGCGACTCGTCTGTGATACTTGAGCATCGTCATTCGATGTCGATTTGCGAGTCGTCGCATTCGGATCAATCTGAGTCCAGCACGTCGGGCATTTTGAGCGCCAACGCTAGCGGAGGCTCGTCGAAAAACTCGCTGTCGCCGGAGCTCCGGATTAGGGCAAAGTCGACCTCGGAGGCCATCATGAGCAGCGAGAAAAACCAGGGCCATCTCTCATGTCCCGACCTCGAGACCATGATCGCCAAGGCCAACTTAAACACGTCAAGCTCGCCAAACAACCAGTGCGCCAGCATCCCGAATCGGGCGATCGAAATCAAGCCCAAACTTGCATCAGAATCGAGTCAAACCGATTCGGAGGAGGCCTCGCCCTTGCTGCATAGGCGACGCAAGCTCCATGGTCTGCCCAAGCAGGACGCGTTGCCAAAGTTTTCGATCTCCATGGAGGATCCCAGCCTGGCGGCCTCGATGAATCCGAAGGGAGGTTCGGCTCCGGCCACGGCGACAAAACCGAATCAGAACAAGAAGACGTCGTTCCATAGGCATAGCACGTCTTCGATCAGCCCACGGACGGCCGGCCACTTTTCACTCAGTCTCGACGGGCCTCGAAGTCTTCCAGTGACACCCAAGGTGTCCGTTGAACCCAACACCCCGAGCCCATTGGTGATCTGTTCCACCAATGTTGACCATCACGGAGCGGGAGCAGGAAGCAGTCAAAGCAACAGTGGGTACGGAGGCGCGAGGCCCAAGGCCTCCTCGTCGTCCATGTCGACCCCGACCTCGGGATCCACCCCGACGTCGGCGGCGGCCGCGGCTGGCAAAATGGTCAAGTCTTCGTCTGCTACCGGCCTCTCACTCATGATTCCTTGCGATGGCGATGGCAATACTGCTGGCAAACCCGGGGGCATCATTCCTTCGATCCAGAGTCCGGGTGGCTCCAGCACAGCCTCCTCTCGGGATGCCTCCCCTTGCCGGGATCTGAGTCCGTTGATCAACACGCTCAATGCTCCGATCATCGTGCGCCGAGGGCCAAAGGGCTTCGGCTTCACCATCCGAGCAATTCGAGTTTATTTCGGCGACACCGATTTCTACACGGTACACCATCTCGTCATGGAGGTCGATCGAGGAAGTCCAGCCTTCGAGGCCGGCCTGCGTCCTGGCGATCTTGTCACTCACATCAACGGCGAGGCTGTGCAAGGACTGTTTCACACTCAGGTAAGCGATGATTGAATGTGTTTTTCATCCAACAGCATGTAATTTATTTTTTTGTTTAGGTTCTGCAACTTCTTCTCAGCGGTGGCGAGGCCGTCACGCTACGAGCGACCGCGCTTGAGACGACCTCCATCAAAACCGGAGGCCGTCGGCGCGATCCCCAGGCGATCAAAATGGCACGTAATATTTCGTCCAAGCACCAGCGGTCGAAAGGAGGCCGGCGGGACGATAAACGACATCGCAAAACCTCCCTGTTCCGGAAGTTGTCCTCGAAGAAGGCCACGGCCGAGATGCAGCTGCTGACCGGAAGTCAGAGCCTTGGCAGCCTCAAGGCAGGAGCGATATCCGTGGCCGCTGACAACACCGACTCGTCGAGCGCGTCCCCGGCCGACTCGACACCCTGTTCTCCGGTGACATCCGCAAGTGGAAAAACAGCTGGATCGGGCACGACGAGGCCATCCAGCCTCCACGGCCTCAAGCACAAACACAAGCTCCATGTCAAAACCAAGACGCTTCACTCACCTTCGCGACGGAAGAGCGTCGGCCACATCCCTCTCAGCCCGCTCGCCCGGACCCCGTCGCCCAGCCCCGTGCCGCCCATCTCGCCAACCAGGTCTCCCTCCCCCCTAGCCCTACCCCTTGTGAGTCACCACCACGTTGTTGGCTCGTCCAACATCACTCAAACCTATAGTCCCGGAGCCAGTCTGACTCCTGGCTCCGCCAAGAAGTCCTTCAATCGGCCGAAGAGTGCCGAACCAGGATCGCCACTGCTTAGAAGGTAAAGAATTATTGTGTAAATTCAACGATAACAAAAGTCTGAATACTCCTGATTTTTCAGAGCTCTTAGTCCTGACCGATTGCATCCTAGGTCGGCCGACGGTGGCAAGAAATCCATCTCGCCATTGTGTCAGCCGCCGTGCAAAGTTGTCGTTTCAACCTCGCCAAAATTAACCATCAGCACCCAGACGACAATCGTGTCCTCGACCTCACCGGGAGGAGGACTGCCGTCGGATCAAACTTCTCCCTTGCCGTCCCGGGCTCTGCACACCAGTCCCATCAGCAGCTCGACGTCGGCTTCAGTGGCAGTGGCCTCGGAAAGTTCAGAAACTTCAGCCAACGGGTCCAGCACCAACAACTCTGTGATCATGAGGAAGCACAAGCAGAGCCTAAGTCAACCCACCATCCCGGAGGAGGAAGAGTCTGAGCAACCTACATCAGCAGGAGCTTCGTCGTCGTCGAGTGGAGGTCTGACTTCAAGTGCATCTCTGTCGTCGGCTTTGCCGTCCTCGGCAGCCAGCATCACGTCGATCCTAAAGCCAAAGCCCGAGTCGCGCGTCGTCAAGAACCTGGCTCAAGAGCTGGGAGCATTTAGTAAGGACGTGGCCTCGAGCATCAAGAAGTCGAGCAGCTTCAAGGAGGAGAGGTCGACGCCGTCGGCCTCGGCGAGCTCGACCGCGATGGCCTCCGCGTCCTCAATGGATTCCTTGAGCAAGTCGGCCACGACTGACACGAAGTCACCAAAGTTGTC
>JAAUYL010088099.1_pt1 | contig 14192 bp, 14 predicted proteins | sample 7278011 | NCBI WGS metagenome assembly JAAUYL01 (sample SAMN14350225, study PRJNA611818) | marine sediment metagenome | isolation source: surface marine sediment (1.8m) | place: French Polynesia: Moorea | collected 2018-08 | reverse complement strand
CAGTGTCCAGAGTGAGTCGCAAGCTGTGCAAGAAGAGGCTGCAGAGTCAAATGAAACCTTGCCTCCGCGTGAAGTTGTCGAGGGTCGTCACAACATGCCTGCGCGAGTTTTTAGAGAGAACAATGTTGGCCTTCGACCAGCCTCAATTTCTGTGAACCGTCCCCCTCCTCAAGTTAGCGAGAAAGAACACGAGCCGGAGGCCGAACAGCAACAAGAACAACAGCACCAAGTCGTAAAGATAGAGCCGTCCGAAAGCTCGTCTGTCCGCGTGGAGAGCAAGAAAAAGTTGGCCTCTAAGGAGAGACGAGCCAAGGCAATGGAGCTGATGATGAAGGACTATTCGAACGCGACCCTGATCAAGACCGAGGTCGTCGAGGTTGCTGTCCAGCAGCAACAACAACAACCGGTCCAAGTGCAACAACAACAGAATCAGCATGTGAAAAAAGCCAAGCTCTTGGCGGAGCACAGGGAGAAGCTCCAGAGAAGCAACAGTCAAGAGGCGCCCCCGGCCTCGACCCCGACCCCGATCTCGGCGCTGACGACATCAGCTATTCCTGAACAAGAGATTCCTGTCCAACCTGCGGTTACTGATGCTGTAACTGCAACTACAGAGACTTTATCTTCGAATAGCGAAGTGAGCAACAAGAAATATGAAAAGTTTGTGGCTAAAAAGAAGCGAAAAGCTCAGCAAGAACAAGCAAATCTTTTACTACGTCGCAAATTGGAAAACCAAGATCAACCTGTTGTGACCACCAAAAAAGAGAAGAACTTCATTTCGCTCAGAAAAATTGACGGTCATCAACTGCAAAAAGATCACCAGCATAGGCAACAGCACCAGCATTATCAGGCTAGCACCTACGCCTGCCCCTTCTGCGACTTTGTGAGCGAAGTCAAATCCATGTTAAAAGAACACATCGGTCAAGAACATTGTCCTCAAAGTCCACCGTTTGATTGTGGCCATCCGGGATGCCAGTTCAAGGCTCCAACCTTGCAATCGATCCTGAATCACCAGGATGTCCACGTCTTGGAGACGGTGTTCAAGTGCAATCACGAGAACTGCGGCTTCATCGCCTCCACCATCCATCGGTTGAAGTTTCACAAGATTTCGCACAGCAAAAACTCCTACCCCTGCCAGAAGTGCCCGAAGCGGTTCCAACAGAAGCAGATGCTGGTCAAGCACCAGCTTGTCCATGCGAATGTCAAGGCCCTTAAATGTCCAATGGATGGTTGTGATTTCAGGACTAAATACAGAAATCACTTGGTGACGCATATGAAAATCCACAGGGGAGAAGTCTTCAAATGTTCAGTTGATCCTGGAAAATGCCAGTATTCGACCCCGAAGCGGAACCTGCTCATCGCCCACGAGCGGGCCCACAAGAAGGAGAAGAACTTCAAGTAAGCTAATTAAAATATCTTATAATTAAAAAACTCGTGAAATTGCAACTGTTTTTATTTTACAGATGCAACCAGTGCGACAAGGCCTTTGTCGAGAAGTCGCAGTTGACACGACACGAAAAGATTCATTCTGACGAGAAACCGTTTGCCTGCCAGCATTGTCCGTTCAAGTCCAAGCGGAAGGACAAGCTGAAATCCCATGTGCTGAAAAAGCACAAACCAGAAACATGATCTGATCACGTTGAAATCTGTTTGCTTTTATATAATGAAATATATGGAAAAATGTTTAAACGAAAAATGTTTTGCACATCTGGTATAAAATTGGCAATTGCATTTTAAAAGGCTTCCTAAAGAGATGTATTTTTGGCCGGCTGATTGACGTAAGACATCCTGCCACATGTTCTTTTTTTCCCACCAATAATAGTTTCACGGATTTTTCGCAAAAGGTGCATTTTGTTGATTTATTTTCAAAATTTTCCACAGGCCTGTGACGTCGGCAATATCAACACATTCATGCTTTAGATTTCACAAAAACTTGTAGCCTGGCCAAATCTCTAAAGTATATTTATATTTATGTTTGCATGTCGTTGAGTCAACTACGACAAAACACGATTATCGGGAAAAACTTGAAACAGATACTACAATCTAATAGATCACACGGCAGCAGCATAACAGTCGTTCTTTGACTCGACGACCGGCAAAGGGCGAGGACGAGCTTTTGCCTGCACGAAAACTTACTTTTAAGACTCCACGTGGTTGGCGTGATTATTGAATTTTCAATTAATTCCATCGATCAAATCTGATTCATCATGGGACGTGGAGAGAACAAGGAGAATGTCGACCTACGGTAAGTATTTAAAATTTTCCGAAGATTGGTAATGTCAAAAAATAAGAGCTTCCAAACCGCTCTCCGCGCCGCAATTTCCCGTTTGGCAGCGTCCAAAAACCATTTGTTTTGACAATTGATGCTAACGATCTCGAGTGAGAGGCCACACTTTGGCGAGGCCACCGAGGTCAACACACAGTAGCAGGAGTGAATGTAAATAGATTCTAGCTGTAGTTATTTGACGACCTCGGTAAAGTATGTATTGGAACTTGGAGGACGACGGCGAGAGGATGGAGAAGCCTCTGAAAGTGCACAAATAACGTACCATCATATACTAACATATATGGTGTAGACTGTAGAGCAAAGCAAATCCCTCGTATATCGTCGTAAATATGCTATACCAATACCGACCTCCATCCACCTTGTGTACAACGTCGAGGCCGACTATTACTTTAGTACAAGAGCTGGAGGCTGGAGAGTGGAGGACAAAAGGGAGCACTATAAGCGCGATTTGTGCAGGAGCAACAATGAAAGGAGGGGATAGTTGTAATAGTTAGAAAGGCATCATTGCGCACGGTACCACTAACACTAAATAGGTAGTTTCACAAGTTTTTTTATTGTTATTTATGAACAAAGTCGAAAAATCTGTGAAATCAATTAATCTTTGTCTTCGTTCTAGCAATCCCCAGACTGACAGTGTCAACGAGCTTGACAGTCCATCTGCGGGTGCCAAGATCATCCAGTTGTTTTCGATGGCGGCACGTCCTCTCGTCCTTTGCGGTCCGTCTGGTGTGGGCAAGTCGACCCTGGTGGCCAGGCTCACCAAGGAGTACCCCGATGCCTTCGGGTTCTCCGTCTCGCACACCACCCGCGGGCCGAGGCCCGGGGAGCAGGAGGGCGTCTCCTACCACTACGTCTCGCGGGAGGACATGGTGATGGCCATCGGCAACGACGAGTTCATCGAGAACGCCGAGTTCAGCGGGAACATGTACGGCACCAGCAAGGCTGCCGTCCAGTCGGTGATGGACCAGGGTCGCATCTGTATCCTGGATATCGTAAGCATCAGCCTTCTTTTGCTTTTATTGGCCTTTTGGTGCAATTATCTGGCCTTTTTCAGGACACGCAAGGCGTGATTCAAATCAAGAAGACAGCCATGAACCCCCTGTGCGTTTTCATCAAGCCCCCGTCCATCGACGAGTTGGAGAAGCGGTTGCGCGGGAGGAAGACCGAGACCGAGGACAGCATCCAGAAGAGGCTCTCCGTGGCTGCCAAGGAGATCGCGTACGGCGACACCCCCGGCAACTTCGACCTGATAATTGTCAATGACAACGTCGAGGCAGCCGGTGAGAAGTTGAAGACCTTCATGGACCCGCATGTGAACAAGCTCCTGGAGGAGCGAAAGAAATAGCACTGACAATCAAGTTCAAAATGATGCATCTACCCGTACGATTTTAGGTATTAGAGTGTCTAATAAAGGTTTTATTCAGTGTCTTCTGCTGTGAGATCTAGCTGTCCGTTTCGCTGATGCCCGTACTGGAATTGAATTGACATTTCGCCAACTTTTGTCTTGGGCAAAAGATCGGGAGTCCAGTCTATTTGAAACGGGGTGATGTCTTTGGGGTCGCTTGACATTTGGCCCACCTTCAGAAAAGTCTTGAACTCCAACTGCTTGATCTTCTTTTTGTTGTTGCTGGTAACAATCTCTTCTTGGGTTTTCGGGTCGTGCTTAAAGCTGCCATCTTTTAGTCGGGTGAACTTCCTCGTTACATTTAAGCTCTCCTTTGGGGTGTCGAAGACCTGCTTCACCTGCAAGACGTTGGTCAACAGCCAAGTGTACTTCGTGTAGGTGGTGCCGAACTTGGAGAACGTCGAGGTCGAGTTGGGCAGCCTCTTCTTCCTGCTGTTCAACGAGATCCTGTCCATGAGGAAGATGAAGAAGGCATGGGGAACCTGGAAAATCAGGGGATCGGGTTTGCCGCCCGCGGGGTGGCCGTAGTGCATTGTCAAGTTAATCCTCTCCGTCACGGACGCCAACCAATCGCTAGCGTTCAGAGCCTCCTCTTTGGGCAAAAGATTCTGGTCTTGTGTTGGAGGTTGCTTCGGTTTTGGTGACTCTGTTTCGGCTACGCTCACAACCTGATGAGGAGGCTGCTGTTGACATAGTGCTTCTGGAGCTGGATTGCTAGAGTCCACGGTAAAGTCTTTGCTTCGTTTCAGCGTGCCAAAGAGGTCGTCCGCATTGAGATTTGGCAAAGAAATTGTTTGAGTCGTGGTTCCATCAGCTGACTCGAGCTCGATTTCAAAAGCTGCCGAGAGATCATCCTGAGGTTTCTGAGAATCTTTGGCCCCTCCTGTTTGTTGGAAAATATCCATGTCTTCGCTGAGGACTCCAACCTTGATCCCCTGATTGCTGTCGTTGCCGCTCCCCAAGATGGCGATGACCTGCTGCATGCTGGAGACAACCTGCTCGTCCGATATGAATCTCGAGAACTCCCTGGCCAAGCCGTTCTGGTCGCTGGAAAATACGGCAACGCAGGAGTAGAAGTGGATGCAGCGCAGTTTGATGTCGGGCGAGTTGGACTGGTGCAGTTGCATGCCGGATGAAGAACTAAGCGATCGCTTTTTTGGAATCGGACTGTCACATGGCGAAGAATTTGTTGACGTTAAGCAAGAACATCCAAAACGGTTGTCAGACCCGAGAAACACTGTATGTAAGTAGCCGAGCGGATGATTTTCGTCTTTGTCGCATTTGACCACCATCTTAAAAGAAATAATTTGATTTCAGGACTGTCTGCTCGAATGATTTTACTTACTGTCGATTTTGAAACTCTCTGGACGAGAGGACCGTTGCGCCGAGCTTTCAACCAGATGAGTTGTTTCCAATCGGCGCTGATCCCTAGCGCGTTTAAAACTGACTGTTTCACTGTCAAAGGCTGGCTGTCCTGGACCTCTCCCTGATTGCGGACGCAACAGATCACGTGCAAACAGAGTCTGTTTTGATCATCGCCGGCTAGAGCAAGAGTCTGGCCTCGCTTCGGGCAGTTGTCGACGAAACAAGTACAACGAATCGCCGTCCCCGATCCCGGACCGCCAGCAGCCTCCAACTGTTGCAAGAGCAGATTGCCGACAGCTTTTTGACTGTTTCTGCCAACGGATCCATCCTCGTATTCGACTTGGACGAAGCCACGAACATGATCTGGTCCTCGCTCTTTCTGCTTAACCGAATACGTAACGGTCCACGACGAGGAGAAACCGCCATCCTTGTCCGACGGGTGATGCTCTTCTGTTATCAATTTTGACGGGTCGAGGTTGATTTTTCTCTGGCTTCTTTGGTCCGCGATATCTTTGAACACTTTGTCGCACAGACGATTCTTGCAGCTCAACCCCCTCGTGCCATTGATAGTACCGCATTGCGGACACCTGGAAAAGGACAGTGTCTGTCAGATATTTAGACATTGCCGCTGACGTTAAAGTTCTTACCGTCGGACACCTCGTCTCGTCGGCCGGCCTAAATCTGACAAGAAGCTGCTCGGAGTCGCCATGTGTTCGGTCACTTCTACGCCAAGATCCCAAACAAAAGCTTTCCTAACTTCCTCGACAAGGTTGACCAGGATCGGGATTAAGATGAAGTTGACAACTTGACATTCGGGTTCAGACTTCACTTCAGACTCCAGAAAAATGTTTTGATTTTTAAAAACGTGTTGTTGCCTGTAGTAAACTTTTTCTACTCCGTTTTTCCACAAAAGCGCCAAAATTTCGTTTAATTAGTAGTTCAGTTAAGAGTGCAACTCTGGTACGCATTTCCAAATCAAAACAAAAACAAAAACAAATTCTCGCAAGGAAGGCTCACGTTTTTTCGGAGAAAAAGTTAAAAGTCCAAAATGTCCGAGCCGATGGAGATCGGTACTCAAGGCCCTTCCTCGTCGAAGGATGACAGGCAGTTGCAGATCAAGCTCAAGACCGTCCACGACGAGTTGGCCGTCCCCGACACGACTCTCTCTGTCCCGTTCAACTCAGATCCCGCCAAGCTCAACAATCTCGTCCGAAGTCTGCTAAAAGATTCGGTTGCCGATGACAGTGGTGCAGCTCCAGAGTTTGACTTTTTTGTTCTCGAAGATCTTCTCCGTGGAAGCTTGGGCGATTTTATTGGTAAGAGTGCGCCATTTTAGTCAATTTTTTGTTCGTACAACTTTGCCATCTCTAGCTGACCGGGAAGACATCAGCCCTGAAAATGTCCTAGAAGTGCTTTATCTGAAGAAACAGGCTCCTCCGAAGCCGAAAGACAGTCACAATCACGACGACTGGGTTGCCGGGGTCGATGTTCTCGATGGCCTCATTTTGTCCGCCTGCTACGATCACACTGTCAGTCTATGGGATGCAGAGAAGGGCCAGCGGCTAATCCAGATCCCAGGACACACGAAACCGGTTAGAAGTGTGGCATTTGTCAACAAGTCCGACGACGGGAACCTCGTCTTCGCCTCGGGCTCCAACGACCAGACCGTCATCCTGTACAGCTACAACCCTGCGTCGAACAGCGTCGAGTGCATGAACGTCGGCAAGGGTCACGAGCGTAGCGTGGAGTCCATTGCGGTCGACCCGACCAAAACCTATCTCGCGTCGGGCTCGTTTGACGCCAGCCTCAAGATTTGGGGCACCAGCTTGTCGGAAATGGAGGAGGACAGCAACGAGCCTGAAGGCGATGGCGAGTCTGAGAACAAAAAGGCCAAGTTGAACAGCAAGAAGAAACCGCCCACCAGGACCCCCCTTTTGACACTGGCAGGTAAGAATAATAATCGTCCGATTTTAAAGTTCACAATATTGGTTTATTTGCTTTTAAAGGACATAAAGAGTGCGTTTCTGGAGTCACATGGTTGGGCAGCGCCACCGAAGTCGCGACGGCATCGTGGGATCACACTCTGAGGATCTGGGATGCCGAGACCTCCAGCTTGAAGACGGAGCTCGTCGGCAACAAGGCCTTCTTCGGCATCGCCTACTCGCCCGTCAAGAAGATGCTCTTGACAGCCGCGTCGGAGAGGACGATTCGCCTGTACGATCCACGATCTACGGACGGTCTCTTGGTCAAGAGTGCCTATGCTTCTCACACAGTAAGAATCAGCGTAAAGCTTAGGTTTGCCTATGTCATTGACTTCCGGTTTTAGGGTTGGATCACATGCGTGGATTGGTGCAGAGATTCGGAATTCCACTTTGTTTCCGGTTCGCATGATACCCTGCTCAAGATGTGGGACGCCAGATCCTGCAAGACTCCTCTGTATGATCTCAAAGGCCACACGGAGCAGGTCCTATGCTGTTCCTGGACTGACGAGAAGATAATCGTGAGCGGAGGCTCGGACAACGACATGAAGATTTTTAAGAGTAACCATAAACAATGAGGATTCAATAAAACAAAAGCCTGACGGCGTGTCTTGTAATCATAATTATTTTTATTATTAATGAGAGACAGTTTTGTTCAACACGTAGTATATCTTAATTAATATGTAGAGAATGGTAATAAAAAGAAGGCAGTAGGTTGTTGTCGTTTTTAAAATAGTTCAGTAATCCACATCCTAAGGTTGTTTGTTTATGTATGAATTTATATCTGGATGTCAAAAATGTCATCGAAATGGATTCTTGGGCAGTTTGTCGTTGTTGTACTAATTACTATGCTTTTCTGCTAGAAATGATGTTGTTGTAAGGGAAGCAAATTCTTTGGAATAAATACGGCAAACGAAAGTAAAGTTGTATGGCACTTCTTGGAGATTAAAAACTTGAGAAAATCAAGGACTGATGTTTGCATTACATTCTTTTTAATCTACTTAGATACTTAGGGGCGAGCCAAAAAACTTGTGAAAGAATGGATGAGAAGAGATTTAGTTATCGCTTTCTGAGTTGCTATTACAAGTCTGTGACAGTGACACGAATTTCTTTGCTTCTTCTAAGTTTGTTGTTGAATTGGATCTATGTAATGTATGGTTGTTTACTTTATGTACCGATAGGTTTCTGTCATCCTGGGATTTCAAATTAATACCTAAATATTCACTTTGTTTGTTTTGTTTTTTCGTTTCGTTAAGAATTGCTGTCCTTGGTCTTCCTTTGAGGAGGGTTTGCACTAATTGTGACATCGCCAGCGGCAGCAACGACAACAGGAGCCTCTGAAGACGGAGCAACTGCTGGACCTGATGGTGCCTTCTGGATTTGCCGATTGATCTGGATCCGTCGCTGGAACTCCTCCGGCCTCAAGGCGGGGATCGCCGTCAAGGCCTTCTCGAGGTCGAACGGCGGCCTCGGCGAGATCGTCTGCAAGTCGGCCGACGTCGATAACGACCGCACGCTCTTGATCACGCTACCCGCAGGTTGGTTAGGCTTGAATTGCTTAGGTGGGCTGGGTTGAAACACTGCATCCTGAGGCTGCTGTTCGTCCTCAGAGGTGCTGGCCTCGGCACCCTTTCGCCCCTTCTTCCCGACGGCCGCATCTTTGAACTCCTGATAGCGTCGACCCTTGCATGATCTCGAACTCCGCCGGATCTCGTCGTCATCGTCGTCAAGAAGTCGCCGCTTCGTGGGCGACGTCCTCGTGATCGTCACCGCCACCCCGCCGCCGCTCTTGGAATCGCCCGAGGTCGACCCCGGCCCCGTGGTTGAACCCGAGGAGCCCGCCGGGGTCTGCGGCGGCGTCGTGGACAAGTTCAGCGGCGAGTCTTCAGCATTGCTCTCCTCCTGGATCAGAGTCACGGACACTGAAGGCTGCTGCTGCTGCTGGTCTTTCTGTTTTGGTGACGGCAACTTGCTCTCGGGGGCCGACTTGCTGGTGGCCAGGCGTTGCTCAGATTTCATGGCGGCGACCGGATCTGTGCCGTTCAAAGGCATCTTGGCCGAGGGGTTGGGCAGCATCCGCCACAAGTCGCTCACGTCGGTGCTGTCGTCCTTCACCAACGTCCGCTCCCTGAACTCCTCCTTGAGGCTCTCGTAGATCTTCTCCTTGATCTGCTCGTGGCTAGACTCGCTGTTGGCGTCGCTGTTGCTGCTGGCGTTGTTGTTCAGGATGGAGCTGCTGTCCGTGGACGTGTCCTTCTCGTCCGGGTTGTCGTTGAGGATGTTCTCAATGATGTGCTCGATAATGGTCTGGCCGTGGATGCGGCAATTGATCTTGCTCGACAGGTTGATGGGCGCCTCGCCGTTGGTGACGGCATGCAAGTCGTCCTTGCTCTTGTCCCCGTCCTGGGTGAGCAAGGTCTTGGCCATCTTGGACCAGACGGCATCCCGGAGCTCGGAGAACTGGACGCTCTCCTTGACCTTCTCGTAGGGGTTCTTGTTCTTGTTGGCACCCGATTTGGGGCTGCAACTGCCCGAGGCTGGCGCAGAGGCCGACTCGGAGTGGCCAGCCTGGCCTTTGGCGAGCTCTAACAGGGCCTCGCAAGCGTTCTTAGTTTCCGAATTTGTCGACAACGAGGACGACGACGAGTCCTGTTTCGCTTTCTCCGCGGCCAACCACCTCTTCTTGAACGGTTTGGGTGCGGACGTAGCGGAAACCGAACCGTTGTTACCGTTGCCGTTGGCGGAACCTGGCGGTTCTGGACTCGACGAACCGCTGGAGCCGCGGCTCTCACCGGGGTCCACAGTTCTGTTTGTTGTTGTTTTGTTGTTCTGACTATTTTCAATCACTGGTGCTATCGTGACGGCGCCGCCACCGCCGCCACCGCCGCTTTTTGAAGTGGTGGCGTCGAAAGAGGCGGATCTCTGGTTCACATTTTGCTGTTGCTGCTGTTGTTGCTGTTGCTGTTGCTTTGTTCTCCACCGGATGTTGGGCTGCTCCCGCATCAAGTACTCCTTGTAAGTCACGGCCAACGTGTTGAACGGGTCCTTTTCCTCGGGGTTCAGGTTGGACCACCACTCACCAAGGATCTTGGTGATGTTTCTATTTTCTAGATTTGGATACCTAAACAAAAACAAATGATAGCCAATTCAAAATGGAACAAGAAAATAAAACTTACATCTCCTTGACGATGGTGCGGTGACGCTTGCAAAACAGGAGGAAGGCGTTCATCGGGCGGCGACTTGGCTGATCGGGCAGGGTCGGGGCGGCCGCCGCCCCCAGGGGTGGCATCGGGTTGCCGGGGTCCACAATCACGGTCGCGGGCTGGTGCTGCTCCATGATGTGTTTCTTTACTTTTCTCCCTCTTGTTGTTGTTGTTGTTTGGGTTCTAGAAACACCCGATTGCAGGCTAGCTTTTTCGTGCTCTTGCAGACGAACTTGGTCGAGATCTCGGGCGGCTCCTTGGCGAAAACCAGGTCCAAGTCTTGAGACGGATCCTCTTGGATTTGCTCGAAAAACACGGTGGTCCCGAGTGAAGCTCGATACTTTCCCGTAAACACTTGGTTGCCGATCTGAATCACGGGCTCGTCTGAGTCCAAGCCGATCCACTTGTGCTGGGACCCAGACTTGAGCCGGTTGAGAAGTTCGTTGTGCTGGACGGCTCCTTGTAGGTCGACGTGAATGTAGTCTACGGATACTGTTTCCCACTCATTTTTATTGTCTTGGCAAGAAAGATTGGCTTCAGTTTGCCTCTGCTGCTGAGATTTCGACGGCGAAGACGACATGACGGGCCCTTGTACTCGTTTGCAGCATGTTTATCTGTTTATCACGGATTTCAAGAGTATTTTCTGAAACAAAGAGAGGCAAATCGAATGATTAGCTACAGCATAACAGAATCTTCATGATGGCATCAACTAAAACTCTACCCTGAAGTAAAACGGATCCTGTCTATTTTCAAAACGGAGCTACCGAAATCTGTCTCTTTGATAAACAAGCCAAAAATTAGCCGTCTGGCTTTTTCTTTCTTTTCTTCATTATTAATCAGCATTTTTCTTTCAAGCAAAAAAAAGGAACTTTTTGTTACAAGGAAGAGAATGTCACGGTCGATGGCTGTCTCCAATCTCTATGTAGAACGTGATCATAGTTCTGCCCGACCGGCCCGCGACACTACTGCCGCATGACTTGGCCGACTGCGAGGAAGCGCCGTCCACCGTCCGCCATTTTGGCCTGTTCCTTTCCGAAAAGGGGGGCGATTTTCAATCGAGAAATTGTCACTAAAAAGTGCGCCAGTTCGCGTCCCATGAATGGAAAGAATGATCTCCGGGGTCCAGATTTCAAAATGGACCCCACTTTCCATTGTCGATGTTCGCTTAACAGCTCGAAATTTGACGACGAAACCCACCCTCGCCCAGGGAATAGCTTGCCGAAAATGACAATCGCCAGTCCTACCTGTGATTCTATGTCGGTTCCAAGCTTTATGGGATGACTTTCAGATGGATCATGGACTTGGGCGCAGGATCGAAGCACTTGGACTGGTGTCTTGGACTTGGAGCACCGCGAAAAATCGCAAGGAAAAAAGTTCTTGTGGCTTGAAGAAATCCGTCGTCTCTGTGTGTCTTCAGGCTGCTTTACTGCCGAGTGCTGAGAATCCCTCGCTTCAAGTCACAAAATCGAATCAAGTCAAAGTCGAGACCCCAAAAGTAGGTCCGCCTCTATCTCAATTATCCAGCCATTTCGTGTCCAAAGCCAACTGGCAGTGGAAATCGATCTTGAAACGGTTTTAAGTGTAAAAAGCCAGCTAAGATTTGTGTTTTTAGATCAATTCTTTTGTACCTTGACGAGCGTCAAAACAAAATGGCGCCTAAAATTTTGGCGCTCAACACTCATATATGCCTGGTTGCTTGAAAGTTGTTCGCTAACTCCGCCTACCGCTGAGGCTTATTAAGCGAAAGACGAGGCTTGTTTCGATTTTCAGACAATTTTGTGGCCTGTCGGACATTTGACCTGACGTCGGCTTTAAAGAAAAGAAAACAAAAACAAAGAGAACTTCTCATTTTTTGGAAGAAAGAAAAGAAACATACAAAGGCCAAAAAGCAAAAGGCCAGCAAAGGCTGCTCCCCTCAATGGCTGCTCCTGAAGATCCCTTCGATTCAGTCTTGTTTCTCGATGACAATGCCGTTAAAAAAGGCCATGACGAAGGGCGCAAAGTTGCGGTGAAACGGGGCGAGGAAGAAGGCCGTGCTCTAGGCCTACAGAAAGGCTTCGAGATCGGCTCGGAAGTCGGGTTCTACCACGGCTTCGCCAAGACCTACTTGGAATTGGAAGAACGAGGTGACAAAAACATCCGTCGAGCCAAGAAGCAATTGCAACAGTTGGTGGTGATGGCGGAAAACTTTCCTCAATCCAATCCGAAAGACGAGGATCTCGTGAACGAAGTGGAGGCGATGCGAGCCAAGTTCAAGCACTCGTGCTCCTTGCTCAAGATCGACTGTGAGTTCGGCTCGGCTGCCAAAACGATTTCATGGTGAAGATCAAGTCAATACCAAGAGAAAATTCATTCAGATCTCCCGAAAAGACTTTATTTTTTCATACTTTTCTATTGCCAGACCCGTCCAGAGACGGAAAATAATACCACTTGTCCACTGACGAAACAGATCTGTCGCACTTCATTACAGCGTCCTCGTCGTTCTCGATGGCGTCCAGCTTGTAGTACTTAGGATGGTGACACTCCTTGAGCTGATCATTCTTGGCCTAAACACAAATCTCTTGATCAAGATTTTCTAATCCTTCAGTGAGATTAAACCTGATTAAAAGAGGAGATCAGCGTCCAACGACGCTTGTCACTCCGATTGCCATCACTGGTATGAAGGAGGTTGCTGTGAAAAAATATAGCATCTCCAGGTTCCAAAACACAAGGGACAGGCTCTCCATATCTAAACATTGACTTGATTTTATTCGTGATCTTGTCAATGACGGTTTTTAGTTGCCTTTCAATAGCCCATTTAACTCGTTCAGGATCCGCTCCTCGTTGGAGAGCATCGCTCTGATTTTGCTCATCCTGGTTTCCAATGAGAATGTGGTCGACTCTGCCCATTTTTTGGGATCTCGGGATGACTTTCAGGCAGCCGTTCTCCTCCGAGCACTCGTCCAACGCTATAAACACGGACCCCATGTCGGGGGTCAGGCAGCCGTTCAAGTACCAGTAACCGTAATCCTGGTGCCAAACATGTCTTCCGCCAGTCTGAAATGATTTTGACAACGGCAATAGATTGAAAATTCAAAGATTGATCTTACTTTTGCATCTTTCATCATGAGTTTGGTGTGGTAATGGTAGAGTTCGTGGCCACCGAGGAGATCTCTCAATGTGTAGACAACTCTCTTCGATCTGGAGACGGCGGAGCCAATGTCATCTCCAGGATAATTCCAAAGAGCAACTCTAGTCTTCCTGCCTTCGCCGTCGTCCCTTCCGTAGGCATGGCTCTGGATCTCCTGGCTGTTCTCGAAGAAGTCGATCAGTTTCTTGACCTCATTCCGTTTGAAGAGGTTTTTCAAAATTACAAAACCGAAGTCGTCAAACGCGGCTTTGATTTCCGGAGTAACGGAGAACCTGCTACCCGTATACTCAAACGACTTCATCGTCTCTGATCACATGTCAACTAACTTTTTTAGAGAGAATAAAACAGGTTTGCATCATTGTGCTCATTTTCACGAATTAAAAAATCGTGAAATCGTTCAAAACAGAAATTAGTCTGTGGTCGCATGAATAAATCCATTGTTAACATTTTTTGCTCACAAAAATAATTTCTTTTAAAAGAGTAAAATAAAACCGTGAAATCGGAGAGATTTTTTTGGCAAAGGTTCATTATTTATTTGTCGTGGAATATTAGGATATAGGATCACTACTTTTAGTAAGATATTGTTAGGTTGAACTTGTTTAACACATTATTTATGACTTCATCAAGTTGTACTCAATACTTTGATTAATTTTAATCTCGATGTTGGCTACGTATTTAGATCTATAAGTTAGGTAGGTTTTAATATGAGATGTGGGTTGTTGTTTGTAGATATATTCTTATAACGTTGTCATATAGTCGTATGTTGTACTCAAAATTGGCAGTTGGGTAGAAATTGTTCTAATGCAGCAACAATGGTTGGCTATTG
>JAAUYL010019830.1_pt1 | contig 14196 bp, 15 predicted proteins | sample 7278011 | NCBI WGS metagenome assembly JAAUYL01 (sample SAMN14350225, study PRJNA611818) | marine sediment metagenome | isolation source: surface marine sediment (1.8m) | place: French Polynesia: Moorea | collected 2018-08 | reverse complement strand
TCAAATTGCAGAGTTATTCCAGTTAGAAAATCTTCTATGATTTACTCGTACCTATGCACAGCAAACAGATGTGGCCAAAATGTAGGTAAGAAAATAGTTGGTTGCAAAAAATCTGGGAACAGGGTTTTGTGTGAAAAATGGTGCAGCATTTCAAGCTTTTCAATCGAGACTCTTGGATGTAGTGAATCTTTAATATGGCAAGAAAAAAACTGGCGGCAAAAAATCCCCCAAAGCTTGTCATTAACGGGAAAACGTGCCAAAAACGAGATCAACTATTTCTGCACCACCCCCTATCCCAAGTTTTTTACCTGCTAAAATAAACTGTGTCTGAAAATAGCGATTCTATTTAATTCACACTGAATGTTCTTAGTGCTCACGGGTAATGACGTGACTCATGCTGTAGCTTGTTCCTAGATTTCAAATGCTATAACAAAACGGGTGCGAATTTCTAATCAGGAGAGGGTGATAAGCAGTATTTACAGATAATTCCTGTTTAATTCAATCACGTTTTTTTTGGAACCTGCTCTATAGAAAAAGGGGAGCTAACAAAATTGGGGGTAGTTTGAAAGATAAAGCGAAAAATGCCAAAATGAGCGGACGAGGATGAGGGGGTTGAGATAACTAACTGCTTAGAAATGAAAAAGACTGATGGCTGGAAATTGGAATTGGAAGAGCTGGGTAATCAAGATAAAACTCAATTGGGCAAATCCACCCCCCCAACCCCTAGAGTTCATAAATAGCAATATTTGTAATAATTGTAATAGAACACAGGTCTACTCTTTTCGAAAATTTGTTTGAAAATTACCATTCCATTTGTTAAGCTGAAAAGTTAGTTGTATATAATCTTAAAAGGCTAGTTGTTGTATTAGGTGTAGGATTGATTTACTGCTTGATGATTATCTCCTCATTTACGTAGCATAGCATATCTTAATTTCGGAAATAATCACTGCGTCAATGACATGTTTCAGCTTGAAGAATAAACAATTTGGCTTGATAGGAAAACTAATTGTCTTTTTGTCTTACGTGGGGGCCCAGTTTGTTAAAGAATGAAGGGAACAAAGGAATTTTGGATATGACTTGTTTGAAAATTGCCACTCCATTCGTCAAGCCAAACACAAAATCTTGGCCCTTATTGTAATATGTTATCTGCAGGTGAGAGGTCACAAAAAAGTCTGTGTGAATATATCAAGTGATCTTAAGATATAAGTCGTTTTTTTTCGTATGAGAGTCATGCAAAGGCAAGTCTTAATTAAGGGTCTACCCTACCAATATTTGAACACGAGTCAAAGCCCGGCGCAACGACAGGGTCAAAATGTGGGATCGGAAATCGATTTGCCCGTTTTCTTAACATGAATCATGACATCGTCGAATGTCCCGCAAAAAGGACGACAATAGGACGAGTTGACATGAAAAAATATTGTAGAAAGAAAACGGTATAATAAACTACAAGAGGTCATTGATTATGTTGTGGCTTGGAGCAAGACTCTCTAAGCTACAGTTAAAGTAGCCTAAACACTAACTTTTAGGTCAGGCCAGTTGTCTGACAGGACATTCCTCCTCTGGCAGTGTGAATGTGAAGAAGTAACTAAACCAACCGTGTCAATTGTAGGCCGAGTAAATTTGATAATGTACCAGCACTAACATTAGTGCCATGCAGCCTGCCTTGCTTCACTACCGGGGTACCAGACGGTACTTTGTCCAATAAGCTGTAATTGGTGCAACCTGTAACAGCAGTACCGGGTAGGAGAGCCCGTTAGCCTGGTAAGACTTAATCTCCCAGTGTTGGTGCCACAAGCAAGCACCCTCCCGCAAGACGTCCTAAGCCAGCGTGGGTTGTTACAACCGGCATGAAGTTGACACCTCTTCATGCAGGTGCGCATTCCGCCTTGAGCAGAGAACAAGGTCCAACAACAAACACTAACCTGCTGTCTTATCTACATAGTTGGGGTATATATACGAGTCGATTTTTTAATAGCACGCCCTTCATATCTGTGTTTCACATACAATTTAAAAGACCTAGATAATATAAAAAAACGGCCAAATATTAATTACATTTTTGCATTTAGTGGAATTGAACAAATATTTAATACTCGACCTATATTCCAAAGCCTAAAACATGGAAAAGCATCCAAAACATTTTGAGAAAAAAAGCAAAAAGAGCCAAGGGAAAGCTAAGGAGACCTCGGCACCCAAAAGAAAACCCAATTCACCGAATGCAAAACAAACAGATGACAAATCAAGCTTCTCGCGGCTCTCACTGGCTGCAATTGTCACTCTCGGGGTTATATCAATCATAGTGTACATTTTCTATGAAACAACAGAAGAAAAAAATCTTGAAAAAGGTTTGTCTATTTTTGTGTACACTTACTGGCAAACTGGTACTCTGGCAATGCTTTCACATTCATAAGCATGCTGCTATATTTCTGAATGAGCTTTATGTGTCCATGAACATAATAAGTAGATATTCTCGATCTTCAGGCCCATTGTTGGACATAATTGAAGAAGCCAATTCCAGCATATGTGATGAATTTGCCTATCAGGTTGGCGATGGGTTGTGTGATGATAATGTAAATATCGAGATGTGTCAGTTTGATGGAGGCGACTGCTGTCTGGACAAAAAGCTAACACCTCTATGCAAAAACTGTACATGCAAAATGAATTTCGATGAGGATGTCCTCAAAGCTGACCTCAACCGTAGCGATGTCAAAGTGTTTGTTGAAATGGCAGATTACAATGATGTTCTCGTCAATGAAGATGTAATGGCAATAGATGATGTTGAGTCAGTAAATGTCTGTTCCTCACTGTGCTTTGGAGAAGCATCCGGAGCCACAACAAAAGTAAATGGCTGGTCATATGACTATGCAACAGCAAAATGTTCATGCAGCTGGCTGAGTGCTACACTCTGCTTGGTAATAGAAGAGGACGACATGACAAGTATTGATGAGGGACAAGACTCAAAGAAGCTAGAAGGCTCAGTTGGTTTTGTTGCTCTATCAAAGACCTTGAAATGTGGTAGATCTTTAGTAGATTTGTATGTAATTAATAGTAGTCAAATATGGAATTTTTGAGCAGGTACTTTTCTCTCTGACATCGGACCTGCAATCATTGGCAGCAATCCTGACATTTTGAAAACTTCATACCAGCCAAGTCCATGGCATTGCAAACTATGGTGCGATGCCGTATCTACGATGTCTTCTTGTGTTTCCTATATCTGGGTCAAGGACAGAAGTTTCGGTAGGTATAGATGCAGGGCAATAATGCCAATGATGGCACGGCACATTTGTAATAATGTTAGATACATGTTTTGCGTTGATTTTTAAGACGGTTACCTTAACAACTGTGCAAAGCTGACAATGGAAATAACTGGCATGACTCTGTACACTTGCCAGGGCGCAATTCTAGGCACAAAATTGACGGAGATACTAGACGATGTGACCGCAATAGGCTACTCCAACTCAGAAAATGTCATCCTTGTCACCAACGGATTTTCGGATCCTCAATCAATGCATTTCGAATTGGTTCATATCGATAACACAAATGCCAAATGTGAGCTGCCTGACGACGTACCTATGCATGAATTTTCAAATAGGATCAACCATCTTCACATGGGTGTTTTGGGCGGAAACACACCAGTAATTTGTGGAGGTGTGAATTATTTTGGAACTCTCTTAGATGATTGTCTGACACTGACCAATCCAGCCTCAAAAATTCACGGGATGCAGAGTAGATATCATTCCGCCAGTATCATTTTGCGAAGGTACAACGGGAGTGTCCTTTGGATCACAGGTGGACGTAACAACAACCACGTATCACAAGATACTACGGAATTAGTGTCCTTAACAGGGCGGACAGTGCAAGGGCCGAGTCTTCCAGTGGCGTTTTTCGGACATTGTCTTGCTAGAGCTCGGCATGCGAATGACAGTCGAATCCTCTTCATAAGTGGTGGAGTTTCAACAGACGGCGAAGATGTTAGTCCCATTGAACACACCCACATTTACGATTGGGATAAAGGGGAATGGTCTCCTGGACCAGGTTTGGCTATATTCCAGAGACTATATAGCCAATGTGGTGGAATTTTAGACCACGGTCATGGAGGGTATATTATAGTGGCAGCAAATGGCGGCCAGACTGGTTTTGCAAAAACAACAGAAGTCATCGATGCTAGGCCTGAAATTGATGACTGGAAATGGGAAATGGGTCCAAATATGCCCGTTGAGATCCATTTTGCTGGGAGTTGTTTGAGCTGGGATAGCAAACATTTGTATGTGATTGGAGGAATGTATGACTTTAATGACTTAACTACTGTATCTACTGATATCTACTCTATTTCCTGTGTTTACTTGGAATGCCAATGGTCAAAGGCAAGTACACAGTTGCCCTGTCCTATTGGACAATTTTCTGCAGCAGTCCTAATGCCTGATTCATTGGTTGAAACATATTGCGTATAGAGATAGATTAATAGCAAGAGGACCGATAAGAACACGTTTATCTACAAGATATCTAAGTAATAAAAATCCTTTCGTCCTTGTATGCAGTTATTTCATTGAATTCCTCCTAAGCGAGCCGGCTGATTTTGATGAAATTTGGTACAAACAGCCTCCTTGGGTCCCATGCTTTTAATAGGATAACAGAATTTCCCAGAAAATTAATTTCGAACACTAAAAATGACAGATTTCCCGACTGTACTCAAACTGAATCTGCAGGAGTAGGAAGTGGATTGCTCGAACTCTTGTATTATATTGCATTGTTTTGAATAAAAGACAATGTAAAAGCAATTTATCGCAATCACGACTTCACGCACAACCGCACAATCGTACATGCATACGCGTATTTTCTCAGGTGTAGTAAGCTTTTTGATACAACACGCCTTCGCAGGCGGGTAATGATGGAACAAATGTTCCGTCTTGTTGTAAGGAACGTTGTCCATTATCAAGTTAAGGATGGAACCGAGCGTTATTCAGCTGGGGAAAGAAAGTTTGGCAGATTTGATTTCTCATGTAAATTATTCGTGCAATTTGCCATTTAATGTAAACGTTGCTCCCAGATTATGAAAACGTTCGAGAGATGGCAGCACGGGCAACGAAGTAAAGGCAAGTTTTGTTTTGATTTGTAGTACCAAAATTTGCCACAACATCAAATTATAGAGAGCGCTGGCGTTGATACCCGTGCTGCCTTCTCTGATGTTTATTTAGCATTAAACGAAACGTTTAGATTAAATGGCAAATATCCGCAAAATAAACGAACTTTACCTTTTTAGTCAAATGTGACAAAGCCTAATTAATGATTATAAAGACAGATATTTTAAATTGTAATTTTAAATCAATCCTAATTCACAGATTTTTAGTATTAACCTCTCTGAAAAGCCGGGAGTTTCATTTTTTCACAAAAGGGAATGTCACTTAATTTCCTAGCCCGAGGGCTTGCCCGAGGGCGAAAATTGAGTGACAGGCAAAACAGGCCTGTCCTTTTTAAACCTCAAGGGACCGCATCTTTTCCCTCTGGCGATAGAACCGTCCATTTTCTTCTTCTTCTTCTTCTTCTTCTTCTCGTCTTCTTCTCCTCCTTCAGACCAAAAAATTCAGTCTTTTTGAATATTTAATCCATATTGCCCCGCCCCCTTTTTAAATCCCAGGGGACCTTCCCAATCCAACCAAATACTCTTTTCATCAATTTTTCATGTATGTAATCCTGATATTCTTCACATCTTGTTGAGAATATCTGGTTTAGGTTGGAATTTTCAGGTTTGTCCAGCGTTTCTCAGGTTTGTCCAGAGTTTCTCAGATATTTCAAATCAATCAAATAAAAATCCTTCCTGTTAAGGGCTGATGGGTCTTTAACAATCTCTATAGACTTTTTAATATTTCAGATTTTTTCTGAGATTCCCAGGATTATCTTATCAGCCTATAAAATCCCTTTTATTGCCCCCATCTAATTTAAGCTTTTAATTTTCCACCCGTTATCCAAATAGTTTTTTATACAGCCAATAGACTCTTTCTTGTTATTGCCAGGGATTTTTTATCATAAGTCAACCTGATGTTTCTAAAATCAATTTGAGAGTCTCTGGATTTTCTTGGATTTCTTTTCTTGGAAAGACAAAAGTCAACCAGACTCTATTTGATGCGTCATGTTTAAAATCATTTTTTTTAACTTTTCCTCTACTATTTGTAATTCTATATTTGTGCAGATTTGAGTATCAACTCAAGGTTTGAATTAACTGTCTACTACCATATGTAAGCTAGTTACATTTTACGATTGCCAGAGGGCGCCGTGGGGAGTATGTTTGTTTGTCTGACAGACGGCTCTCCTCTACATAACTTGGGCGGTCACCCATCCAAGTACTGACTGGACTCAATGTTGCTTAACTTAAGCGATTGAGGGAACTCAAGCGCTGCAACTGAGCCAGCCGGACCAGACCAGACATCATTAATATCATCTTAGCCAGAAAATCAGCAACCAGAGGGTCAGATGTGGCACCCGTCTTGTTTTAAATGGCAGCTATCCCTTCAGAGCAGTGTTCTAAAGTCAACTTGTATGTACTTGCACTTTGGCATGCACCAAACAGGAGCACTTCCTCCATGTTTAGAGTGTCATCAAATGATCTAGATTGAAAAGTGGAAATTCGGACCAAGTTTCCAACGACAGGTTCAATACAAGTCAAGGTGTCCAAGGCGGCTCCGACGGATGGGCCTTCAAATTGAGTGCAAAGATTCATATGGTGGTCGACTAGATCGCCAATATCGATTTGGATGTGGTGAAAGCGATCGCCATAGCAGTTGCCCATAAAGCAGTCTATCCGTTGTATGACAACAATCCTACCATATGACCAGGCCAATTATGAAATCCCTAATTCTTTTGCGTTTGTATGTACCTCGTTATTGTCCAATAACTTGCCAAAACCATTTCTACCCAGGGATTCGTGTCTCCTGCACCGCTATGATAGAAATCGTAAACACAAGTTGAGAGCCATCCACTGTGCAAAAATTGAGGGCCGTAGTTGTCTTGAGTTAAGTTAGGATCATACGGATTGTCAAAGACGCTTGAGGCTGAAGAGCTTATGATTTCATTGTGTGGCAACTGCGTTTCCTTTATTCCTAGGGATGTAAGTATAACAGGTAACACCATCATTCATTATGGGTCTAATTTTTGGGATGGCATACCAGCTTCATTAAATAATGGAATTGGTGTGAAGACCATCACTTCCTGAAGTGCCATTCCTGTTCGACCATTGTTACTGTGCATTTGAATAACAACATACCGTCCCGGTATAGCCTGGTGACAAGTCAGTACCTTGAAGCTGTTTGGTTCAATGACCCCGCCATCAAGCTCGGCACAAATCGTATTGTTGGACAATTGCCCAGTGACTGTCACTATGTTTCCAACATGTATTTTTATGTTCCTGATTGTTCCTGTGTTACTGTTGTCAGTGTTGTAGACTGCTGTTAGCAAGACCATGTTGATCATGACTTCACATCCGTAATCAACTTGAACCCATGGGTGGGGATCTTCCTGACCGCTTTGAAAGTAGAACCCTTGTAGAAGCCAACCCTGGTTCAACATGTCACTGTGAGTCATGAGCACTCCGTCGAATGCATGTTGAGGCCCATAGAGATATTCATTTCCATCCCGAATACTTGATGACATGAGTTTGGTGATACCCTGACTGCACCCATCTGCTGTCAAATTTAACTGCCATGGCGTAGAACCTATATAAAGTATTTATCATTTTTTGTTTAGATAGAAACCTACCGTTTCTAGATAGTGTCAGTGGCTTTATTTCTTACCAGGTGCACCAAAGAGAATTATTTCCTCTATATTCAGACACTTTGGCTCATTCGAAGATAATATTACGAATCCTCCTTCAACTGGCTCATCGCAGGTCAAAACTTCTTGAGCCGCAGTTTTAGATTGTTCCTTAAAAGTGGTGCAGAGTTTATTAGAATTTAGGTCCCCCCAATGACTGAACTGACTGAATCCAACATGCACTTGAACATTGTTAAATCTTTCTCCATGGCCATCAATTCGCTGAATGACCAATAACCTATGCAAATATGTAGAAAATGGTACACATCCAACTTATCCATAACCATGAAATAAAAAATATCCGGAGTAGGTACACAACAGGAGCAGGCTGGGGACAACAGCATGAACTCTCATAGGTACCAAAATATGACATATTGTACATATTGTTACATAATGTGTTATACTTAGATATGTATGATTGGCTACCTGGTAATGAAATAGGACTCAGATAACGTCATCTGAATCCAAGGTTTGTCGTCGCATTGAGAATGAAAGTAGTTCATGTAGTTAGCAGATATGAGTTCGTCAGTTAAAAATTGGGGTCCACAAGTTGCGTAATCCATGTATACACTAGATGAGGTGGCTGTCACCTGATCAGTTGGCACATTTGTTTCCTCAAGAACTGCTAAAAATGTATGAATATGTAATTGTCATGTTACGATTTATATTGGCATGCAACATACGTAAATGCTTGAGATTGATTACCTGTACCATTGAAGTCGATTGTAGCATTTAATTGATGAAAAACCACAACTTCCTGAATGCTCATTCCACTTCTGTTGTTGCTGTCCTGCATTTGAATTAGCAAGTAACGTCCACTTTTTACTTTGCCACAAGTCAGAACTTTAAAGCTATTCAACTCAATGACACTATTGTCAAGTTCGGCACACAATTCGTTGGAGGACAGCTGTCCAGTTGACGCCGGAGTGTTTCCGACATGGATTTTGATGTTTTGGATCCTCATGTTGTTGTTGTTGTTGTTGTTGTTGTAAATGGTTGTGAGCATGACCATAGCCACTGATACTGTATCAATGTAGTGAATCTCAAGCCAAGGACAGTGGTCGTCAGGAGAGCTTCTGAAGTAGGATTCAGTCACCAGCACAAATCCATTGAATTTATCAGTGCGCATAAGAATTCCATCCAGGGCATTTTCTGGACCGTAGTGTGTTGTCTCACAGTTGAACACGCTTGAGGACCTGACATGGTCCTGTGTGTAATTAACGCAGTTTGATGGGCTGTTGTCTGCAGTTTGAGTGGTTCCTGTGGTTCCTGTGACGATATCCTTGGACAATGCTCCTTTTGAAAAAATATATTTCAAAGTAAGGTTCCAAACTTCTGTTGGAAAAGTCTCAAACAGATTGAATGAACAGATGGCCTCAAAAATTGCATTTTGAATGGGGCCTGTTCTTTTTTTGATTTGTTCATACCTCCGAAAACTGTTTGAGCCAGACTGCAGTTTTCCACTCCAGTAACCCAAGACTGATTTGCCATTAACCACGCTTGACCAGAAGGATAACTAAACATGTAACAGAGATCCTCTAAAATATATAAGTAATGATATAAACATTTTCTGATCATAAAGTTAACAAGACGGAACATTCGTTCCATCATTAACACGCTCGGCAAGTAAGGGAAAAGTTATTCAGAAATTGAAAAACGAGCAAAAGTACTTTAAAAGCAGAAATCCGGCGGGAAACGCCGGTTCCAGATCTTCCGGCGTAAACCGCCAGGGGTCAGTAGTGGCGGAATGCACCGGAGGCCCTACTAATATACCAATGTGGTGCTCAATACAGAAAGCAATATATGCAAAGTCCGCCATTGGGGACACCATTGGAGACAGGTCAAAAATCCATTGCAATGCTCAATTAATGGTATGTTTGCAATGGTGTTCGGTCCGGATTGGACGTTCGAGTCGTTCAACTTGGACAACCTCCATTGCAAAAAAACCGGCCTGGACTCTGGACATGAAAACTGTTCAAATCCGGACCGTCCAGTTTGAGCAGCTGCAATGGACCCAATTTTTTTCAGATTGTTTGCCTGTGAGAAGAGGACCGAGCTCGATGTCCAGAAAAGTTGTGCATTACAAAACCGCAAAATCGGCATTAAAATGCATATTGCAATGCTCGTTTCATGCAGAATTTTTGGACCACCATTGAGCACACCATTGATCCATATAAACATCGAAAAAACCTCCATGGCAATACAAAAAACATGGCGACCTTATATTGGTGGGGGGATTGATTTGCACTATTGGAAAATAAGGCACAACGGCGCGAAGCCATGCTCAGCGAGTCAAAACTTAAACAATAAGTCCCCAAGATGAACGAGAACAACAACCCGAAAATAGTAGAATCTAGACGACGCGAGGCTTCGCCTCGCGAGTGAAAAGCATAAGAGCTTTTTTAACTGTTTGTTTGCTCGAATCCCCAGCTGAAAATAGAGCAAGTGTAATGGCCTTGGCACTCTCGGTGGCAGTGCCATTCCGAAAAAGTTTCAGGCCTTATTTTTGCCAAATGATAACTCCAAGAACCAACAACTGCCACGTCTCTTCTTAAGCATTCTGTAAAAGTGTAAGAGGCAAAAACCTATCTAGCGCTCATACAAAAAAGTAGTGTCTTTACCACAATCAAGAACTTTAGCGGTTTGGACAAAAGACTGCATTATAAGAAAGCCATTATCCTCGCTAAAATCGTCGAGAGAATTCATCTTTGAGAGGGCGTTTTCCTTAAAACATTGTGTTGACTTGACCCAGGAGCATGTGCATATCCTTGTCTCTACATTGTACATCCAACCATTGACAACATTGTCCAATGAGGTGTCCAGGCACACAGAAGTGCAGACTTGGTACGAAATTACCTCAGCGACATTTTTCTCTGTCTTTGAGATCAACTTTGGAAAGTCACCCGGATCGTCAAACCTCATCACCCCCAATGCTTCAAAGAGAGTCATCAGCTGGACAGAGTCCACTGTGGCCAAACAAATGCACGTTTTGCACAATGTTCTGTCGATTTTTGTACGGTCCAGACAGCAATCGCCACCATCCCAAAGACATCGTTCCGTATTTGTCAACTCATCACAAACTCCGTCTCGCAACATGAAACTGTTTGCTCCGCATGTCGCCTCATCTTTACCTTTGACTATGTTCTCAATTGCCACAGGCGCTTTTAAAGGGATAAATTCGTAGTTCAGAACGGGTGCGTTGTTGAGACAAGGGAGTCAAATTCGGACTTTCAGTATTGATTACTACCTTCCTCCTTAGTTTGTTTCGAAATGATGTAGCCAAGCAGTCCATAGACACCCAAGACCAGGACCAATGAAAATATTGTCCATTTCAAGCAGGCCCGTTTATCAAGACAAAATGACTCGTCAGTCTCATTTTCTCCCTCTGTTGCAGTATCAGACTGATCAGAAAAATCACTACCATCGTCAACTACTGTCTCATCTGGCGATGCAACCTCAACCGTCCGCCTTGAAGCTTGACTTTTGGCAGATCGGGATTGTCTTTCATTTGGGATTGTCCCTGCTCAAGACTCTGATCTTTCTGCTACTGCAAAGAGGACTCATCAATAGTCAAGTAACCGTTTCCAGGACAACAATGACGCACAGGACTCTTTACCTAAATATATATCAGTAGATATAGATAAAAAAGTCGTAGAGTGCCTGAAACCTAGTCCGCCATATCTTGTAAATCGCTGTAGCTCCTAGAGTAAACACCTCAGCTTGGCTCAAATGAACTCATTTGAAAGCTAATTGAATTGTCTACGACCAGACATCGAGCTTTTTTCAACTTTTGGCTTTGTTTGTGATTTATCTGAAATCTTAGATTTTCCTCCCTTGTAACGCACTTCTTTGTGTACTTTTTCTGCAATTCAAGCCCAACAATCGCTCAACATAGCCCAAAAATTGCCTTAATGCATTAATATCAGCCTAATCAGTGAGAAAATACATTTGCAGCCAAAGCTGAATGCAAGGTTGGTTAAAAAAAAACAGCCTTTAATTTTTGGCCATTTCTCAATTTTGGCATGTAAATAGTAAAATCATCATTTTTCCATATTTCTAAAAAGAAATTTTAAAAAAACGTGTTTTGCTGCCCAGCCTGTCCCGGCCTGCCACCAGTCGCAGTGCTTTTTTTAGCTGAAAAATACCCTGACCGGCCGGACTAAATCGCCGATTTCTCGGCTCAACGAAATAATGACAATCCAATTTTTTGATATGTTGTAGACAAGGTTTCCAGCTTTCAAATGAGTCCAATTTTGAGCCTGTAGCATTAGTCATAAGGGGGGTTTGGACACTCCAAACTTTTTAGAGTCAGATTTCGCCCACTTCCGGTGCCTGGAGGGGGTCACCCACCTTAGATCAAAATTAGCCCCAGACCTTGCCTACAACATGCAACCTTTCGTTTTGGCCGGTTTCTGGCAGCCATATTGTCCAGGAGAGCTCAAAGGAGGCCTGGTCGGGTCAAAAATTGACCCAGGTGAAAATACAAAATCCCCCCTACAGCTGGCTTGGGGGGGGGGGCCCGGGGGTCAACCTGGGGGGTCGCCCCCGGGGGTGGTCAACATGGCATGCATATTTGACTCCAAAAAGCCTTGGACAAAAATGGTAACATTTCTCAGTCAACGTCTGTTAAATAAATCCACCCCTAGCCCCTAGAATATCTTGTAGTTGATAAATAGCAATATTTGTAATAATTGTAATAGAACACAGGTATACTCTTTTGGAAAATTTATTTGAAAATTACCATTCCATTTGTTAAGCTGAAAAGTTAGTTGTATATAATCTTAAAAGGCTAGTTGTTGTTTTAGGTCTAGGAATGATTTACTGCTTGATGATTTTCTCCTCATTTACGTAGCATAGCATATCTTAATTTCGGAAATAATGACTGCGTCAATGACATGTTTCAGCTTGAAGAATAAACAATTTGGCTTGATAGGAAAACTAATTGTCTTTTTGTCTTACGTGGGGGGCCCAGTTTGTTAAAGAATGAAGGGAACAAAGGAACAGAAAGCAAGAAGGGACAAAGAGAAACCTGAACAGGGACCAGAGAGGGAAGCAAAGACAGTGTCCAGAAATCAGAATTTGTCTTTGGCAGGATCCATTAATGAAAATAAACAAAGTAAAAGCATGCTCATTTTTATATTGATAACTGCCAACATAGCATGTTTTGTTTTTGCTGGATACCTTCTATATGATCAACAGCGAAAGGATGAAAACAGTCAAACAAATCTAGGTTGGCTATTTGTTTTTGATCGTAAAAACCAAAAGTCAAAAGTGATCTTTGTCCTTGTATGTACAGCAAATGACAAAAAAGATCTGGAGGTAACTGGTTGCAATGACTATAGCTTATTGGTTGGCGACACTGTATGTGATGATGTTACAAACATAGAGCGTTGTCAGTTCGATGGAGGTGACTGTTGCCTTGAAAAAAAGTCAACGCCCCTTTGCCAGGTCTGCACGTGCAAAATGAATATCGACTCAAATGCTCTGGTGGCAGACCTATTGAGCCACGATGTTAAAACGCTGGTCGAAGCTTCAGAATACAATGACGTTCTCATTGAGAATGATGTTGTGTCATTCTTGGAAGTTGAATCTGTGGATATCTGCTCAACACTGTGTCTGAGAGAATCTGGTACCAGAATGGAGATTAACAGTTGGAGTTTTGACCATGATATTCAGAAGTGTAGCTGCAACTTTGTCGATGCCATCCTGTGCCTTGTCATTGATACTGCAAGGTTGGAAAGTTATCCATTAGACCAGCAACAGTCGGAACTGCATAGTGGCAAAAGCTTTATCGGATTCATTATGTTGTCAAGAACATTGGACTGTGGTAAAGTCAGATCTCGGTAATGGTCAAAGTTATAGAAAGTTAGATAGTGTTTTCTAGGAACTTTTCATGTTGACATTGGACCTTCCATATTCAACAATCCTAACATTGGGAAAACGCTATACGTGCCAAGTCCTAAGATTTGTCAAAATTGGTGTGATACCAACTCAAATACCAGTTGCATTGGCTATATATGGCACAAAGAAAAAATATTCGGTACATAAGAGACTTCATTCTTACGAACTGAAATGATGAAAATCATAATATTAAAAAGATGATGGAAACTGCGCCATGCTTTTGGAGAATTTTCACGATTTGACTTTCCATGCATGCAAGGGCCTAATAATGGGACCCCTTTTGGAGGTGGACAGTGCAACAAAAACTGATGTATCTGGAAAGACATGCTTTGATTCTTCAGTTGGAGGCAAGGAATTGATACTACAAATTGTGATATCTAAGATAAAATCTTGACTCGTCTTGTTTAGATTCTAATGAAGTCTATTCTGCCAATGTACTTCTTGTTGCTGGTTCAACCTCTGATGATAGCAGTTGGCTAAATGTTGATATTGTTC
>JAAUYL010050209.1_pt1 | contig 14246 bp, 13 predicted proteins | sample 7278011 | NCBI WGS metagenome assembly JAAUYL01 (sample SAMN14350225, study PRJNA611818) | marine sediment metagenome | isolation source: surface marine sediment (1.8m) | place: French Polynesia: Moorea | collected 2018-08 | reverse complement strand
TAGGGGAGTAAGGGAGTGGGAGAGCAGGGGAGCAGGAGAGATCCAGACACCTAGTCAGTCCAGTAGGGTGTGTTAGCGTTTGCGCAAGTAGGGAGTAGGGAGTAGGGAGTAGGGAGTAGGGGAGTAAGGGAGTGGGAGAGCAGGGGAGCAGGAGAGATCCAGACACCTAGTCAGTCCAGTAGGGTGTGTTAGCGTTTGCGCAGCATTCCGTAGGAAAGCGTAACGCACCGTTTTTTTAGGAAAGCATAACTCATTATTTATAGAATTCAGTATATAGATTTGCATTTTCAAGTCTCATTATTTATTTCCGATAAAATTTGTACAATTTTCGGTTTTAAGTCTGGTAAGTTATATTCTACTACATTCCAAACTTCATCCAAGTTTATTCCAGCATAGTTATGAATCAAGACATCTCGAAATCCAGCAATTCTTCCCCAGGGAATATCTGAATAACTTTGTCTTAATTCTGGAGAAAGCAGTTTGACTGCTTCTCCTATCACTTCAAAACAGCGAATCACTCCATCTTGAATCAAAGATGATTGTAAAAATTCTGTTTTTCCTCCTTTTGTGTAAACCTCAATGCGACTGAGGCGATCGAGGATATCTTTTCAACAATTAATAATTAATAATTAATAATTAATAATTTACCTCTCCTTGAAAACGGATAGGATTGACTCAAAAGAAAATTTTTATTTGTTATCCCCTTAAAAGGGGAGGCTTTAAACCACATTTTTTTGGTAAATATATTCTATCATCTTTCATAGGGATATTGCCTGGCTCATAATTCTTTCTCGGAAAGACTCGCATAATCCTTTAACAGTTGCCACATCTACTTTTCGCCGTTCTACTAAACTTACCCAAACTTACCCAAAGCATGATTGCATGAGCTTTGGAGCTAGCTTCCTGTTTCACTGAAGACCACTGACTATCGTCTGTCACTTATCTTCTCCACAGGCTTAAAATCGCTTGGAACTCAAGCTACTTATTCACATAGTTTTCTAGGTTGACAGCAGCGTTAAAGTCTCTGTCAGATTGAAATCCACAGTTACTACAATCATAAGTTCTCACATTTAATGGCATTTTCTGTTGATGCCCACAGTGAGAACAAATTTGAGAACTTGGATAAAATCTATCAGCTATCACTAATTCACTGCCATACCACTCGCACTTGTATATTAGCTGACGCTTAAACTCATAAAAACCACAATCTCCTATGGCACTTGCCAATTTATGATCTCTTGGTCGATTGGATATGGCGAGGAGACCTCGCCATCCCTCGACCGCTTTTTGAGCATTCCACTTACATTCAAATCTTCTATGACTATGGTGCTGTGGTTTTTAGCTAGCCATGTTGTTAGTTTATGTAGTGCATCTGCTCTGATATCAGATATTTTCTTGTGCAGTTTGGCTAATTTTTTGATGGCTTTGGCTCTGTTTTTCGAGCCTAGCTCTTTTTTGTTGACACGACGTTGATAAAGAGTTAGTCGTTTTTTGCCTTGCTTATAGGCTTTGACGTTGGCAAATTTGGTTCCATCACTACAAGTTGCTAGAGCATTTATTCCTACATCTACGCCGATAATGTCTCGTTCTTTGGCGGTAGGAATTGGTTTATAATCATATTTAAAGCTGATATACCAATTATTTGCTCGTTTAGATATTGTGACATTTTTAATTGACACAGAGGGTAAGATTTCATAAGTTTTTACTATTCCAATTCTGGGTAATGTGATGTAGTTTCCTTTCAATATTTTAATGCTTCCTTCTAGATAGAAACTATCCTTTTTCCCTTTCTTCTTAAACTTAGGAAATCCACGTTTGGGAATAGTAAAAAAGTTTTTAAATGCCCTTTCTAAGTTTCTTAATGCTTGTTGAGGGGCACACTTTGATACTTCATAATACCAGGGATTTTGACTTTTGACTTCCCTCACCAAACGTTTATGTAAAGTGATAGCACTCAGTCGTTTCTTGGTTGATTGGTATTCAGTAATGCAAGTCGCTAATCCCCAGTTATAGGCATGACGAGCCACACCTGCGTGTTTGGCAAGTAGTGTTTTTTGCTTATTATTAACTTTTAATTTAGTCTTAATTGATTGCATTTCAATTGATTGGCCACCTCTTTTAATAGTTTAATAAGTTAGACATAAATCTAGTATATCACAGTAAATGTCAATTTATGTTAAACTTTGTTTAATTATTTTAATACTGTTGATAGCCCTAAAAGATCTTCTAAATCTTGGATTAAACCAATACGATCTAGTAAACTGCGATCGCTTTCCATATCCACAAGAAAATCTATATCGCTATCTTCCCGCTCTTCATCTCGTGCAACTGAACCAAATATTCGGATATTCGATGCTCCATGTTGAGCAGCTAGGTTGAGAATTTCTTCCCGCTTTTGTTGTAGAATCTCTCTAATTTTCATAGTTTAAATAGGGATTTGATTTTTCTAGTAATCATACCATCTTGAGATTTGGTTGACTCTTTATGTAATAACAATTTGTTAAAGCTCTTTACTAAGTTAGATCCTCCCAACCCCCATTACCAAGAGGTTTAGGAATTAAGATTCATGTCGTAACTTTATTAAAATGGTATAATATAAAATCCGGATGATTATTATATCCAAGTCCGCAGCGACTGGAACGGAGTGGAAGGAAGCAATCTCAGGGGTGCGCGGAGATTGCTTCCTATCGTCGCTGCGGACGACTATTCAATCGGATTCTATATAATATTCCCTGAGTACAGGTGGCACACTGTAGAGATTTTCTTGTTTTTCGATGAGGGAACGCCGACACAATGATTGTAATGTGTTGAGTAATTCTGATGGTGACATTTGTGTAGTTTCTACTAATAGTTGCGCCAGACTAATAGGTTGATTTTTTGTTGCTAAGAGTGACAGAGTTTCTTTTTCTGGTTGGGAGAGGCGATCGCTTATCTCCTGTAAAGTATCTTTTAAATCTTCTGGTAATAAGATGGCATCATCGGGCAATAATTCAATTAAATTTTCTTCTAACTCTTGAATTTGACTTGCCACACTTTTTAACCATAAAGGGTTGCCTTGGTAGGGGTGAATGAGTTTTTCCCAGTTATCAATTTCTGTTAAACCATAATCTCTGAGTATTTCTGTTGCGCTGGCAATATCTAAACCAGTCAGTTGCAAAATAGGAATGGGAGTTTTTTTGCTTTTGAGTTGGAGCAGTTTAATGGGTTGTTCCCAACCTATTAATAGCAGGCAACTTTGATGGGATAATTTTTCTATCTGTTTGAAAAAGGAGTCATAGTTTTCGTATCCTGGTTTGTACTTTCCTGCTAACTCCCCACTGCTGAAAAGGTGATGAATGTCATCCAAGACGACTAAACAGGGATGCTTTTGTAAATACTTGATTAGGGGTAAAGTTTTTTGTGTGTTTTCCACTGAATTTTGTAGTGGAGATTGAGATAAAAACTGAACTAAGTCAGTTTGAAATTCTGCAAAAGTGGGGGAGGTTTCCAGACTGCGCCAAATTACATAGTCAAAATTATCTTTTATTTGTTGCAGGAGTTTTACTGCTAATGTGGTTTTGCCGATACCAATGATACCTGTGATTGCTATGAGGCGACAATGTTGTTGTAAAATCCAGTTGTTTAGGGTTTCGAGTTCGGTGGTGCGGTTGTAGAAGTCGCCTAACTCTGGCATTTCGTCTAAATCTTGATGTAGCGTTGCAGGTTGTTTGCTGTGAGATGTTTGTTGGTTAGGTTGGTGTGAGTTTGGTGTATCTGGGGGGTGTCTTTCTTTTTCACAGACATTAAAACTACCGCTCACGTTTTCTACAAAGTTTAAAATATTAGAGTTATGAAACCTCTCCATTGCGGAGCGAAAATTTGATTTGGTAACCTTTTCCCCTAACTCTTCTGAAATTATCTGCCATAGTTCTGAGCTAGCTTTTCTCACATTGCTTTCAGAGCAATCAAATTCTTTGGCAATATCTTGGTAAGTCTTCCGTTGTAGAGTAACTTTAAGCACTGCTTGTTGTAAGTCACTTAGAGGTTTGCCTGTTTTCTCAGAAACTATTTGGTTGGCTATTTTTATAACTTCTTCCAAGTTCATAGGATAAGGGGAGGTATGTTTTTTGTATTATCACTTGCGTTGGGTAACAGTCTAGTACATTTTTAACATTTTTCTACAAAAGTAGATAAAATTGAGGCAGAACAAAAGTAACAAATTTGAACATTTTTGGACTAGGCAAAACACGGATGCAAAGACAATAATAAAGAAAAGATTAAACCATAGATTTAAGGATGAAATGGTAAGTCTTAATCCCCTGTAGCATTCATATTAAATGGTGGTTGAAATCTGATTAAAAATTCTAATTTTGGAAGATAAGATGATGATGATGAAGAAAGATAATAATAACGAAAATAAGAAAGGCAACGATAACACAGTAAAGGAATTCGGAGAGGGATTCGCAAAGGGATTTGGAGAAGGCGTAGGAAAAGCTGCAGGAGCTGCAGTCACAGGTTCTATTGTGTGTGCAGTTATTGGAGCAGTAGTTGGAGGTCCAGCAGGAGCAGCAGCAGGAGCAGTTGTTGGTGCAGAAATTGGATCGTCCTTGGGTGGTGGTGCGTAGGTATTCAGATTGTAGGTTGGGTTAAGCGTATCTCGAACCCAACAAAAACCTAAACTGTATCTATATTATGTTGGGTTTCGTGACTCAACCCAACCTACATGAGTCTAGTAGGGTGCCTTAATGAAATCTAACGCACCACCCTTGATTTTGGGTGCGTTAATTAATCTGTGCATCCGTGCCATAATCTGTGTGAGGACCTCAACCCAACCTACATGAGTCGCGATCGCGACTTTACAAGAAAGAAGTTAATTCTTATACTATTTTCTGACTAACTGTCTGTATAGAAACCATTTGGTATCTCTGCAAAACTGCGGGTTTTTGGCAAAGGAGTCAGGAGTCAGGAGTCAGAGAAATAGGATAGAGGAAAAAGGTAGAAAAATTCCCCCATCACCCTATCCCCCCATCACCCCATCTCTAAATAGATCCCAAATGGGTTCTATATCTAGTAGGGTGCGTTAATGAAATGTAACGCACCACGATCATATTAATTTTCGGTGTTTTAGATTGTAGATTGTAGGTTGGGTTAAGCGTATCTCGAACCCAACAAAAACCTATACTGTATCTATAATTATGTTGGGTTTCAATTCTTCAACCCAACCTACATGAGCTACATGAGCGATCGCTCTTCTACAAGATTTTCTAACTAAGTGTTTGTACTGCCGAACTACCTATAATATTAGTATCAACTGTGGCTAATGTTAACCCATAGTAAATAGCTGTAGCAACAATAAATCTGTCTGCGGGATCTTTGTGAGGTAGTAAAACCTGACGACTTAAAATAGCAATAGCATGATTCATTGGAGCTTCACGAGTTTCTAAACTTTGTAAAGCTAAATTAATCCATGTAACAGGATCGGGTTGCACAGATATCCGTCCTTTTTCTGCAAGGACGAGTGCTTCCCAAACACTAATTGGACTCAACCAAAGTTCGTTATTAGAATCGGCGATCGCTCTCTTAAGTTGGAGCGATAAACGTGCATCGTCAAGTAAATACCAAACCCAAATATGAGTATCAAGTAGAATTTTCATTCCAATTTCATTCCAACACTTCCCAAAGTTCGTCAACAGGAGCGACTATATCCCCTAATATTTCACCAGTTCCTTTCATTACGCCACAGGGAGAGCGTTTAGTCTCGGTAACAGCAGGATAAATAATCACTAATGGTTTTCCTTCATGGATAACAGTTAGTGGTGTTTTTGTGCGTTCAACTTCTATAAATAAAGTCTGTAAACTTTGGGGTAATTCATCCGTAGTAATTTTTGCCATTTTTAAGTAAGTTCTCCTATAGCTTTCTAGTAAAAATTTTATCACATCTCTTCACCTTTCAAGCTGCTAAACTGCATCATAGCAATATTCTCATCTAAGTCCGAGGAGTGTTGACTGTAAACACTATTAAGTTTTTCGGTAATCTCTTCGGGTAAAGGTTCGTTAAAATCTTCCGGTACAACAAATTTTCCTCTATCTTGCCCCAAACTAGCTAGTCGCTTAGATGAGGGAGACATGGGAACCAACTTCGCGATCGCCACTCCTTGATTTAAAATAATAATTTCTTCTCCAGGTTTGATACCAGATAATAACTTCGAGAGATTGATTTTGAAGTCTTTAGGTAAATTTTCTATCTGAAGTGTAGCCATTTTTGTTTCTGAATCACTTTGATATTACATTACCAGTTTAACTTAACTTCGGATATTTTAGAGATTGTAGGTTGGGTTAAGCGTATCTCGAACCCAACAAAAACCTACACTGTATGTATATTATGTTGGGTTTATCCTACGGATAAGCTCCGAAGATCGTTCCTCAACCCAACCTACATCTGGGGGGGTGTGAATTGAAACATTCTCATCATCAACGTTGAAAAATTTGTAGTAGTCTAGTAGGGTGCGTTAATGAAATGTAACGCACCACCATCATGTTGATTTTCGGTGTGTTACGCTGGCGCTAACACACCCTACTGGACTTCTTTCTTCTTGAAATCAATCCAATTCTTCCTCCCCAATATCGCTAATGGGAGCAGGTACAGCTATAGGCGATCGCAAATCTTCTACCATCTCTTGTATCTCCAATGGTGGCGGAGGTGTCATCCGAGAGACTACCAAAGTCACAATAAAATTCAGCACCATTCCCACAGTGCCAATACCTTCAGCAGAAACGCCGAAAAACCATGTTGGCATTCCCAAAAATTTGACACCTATAATATAGATGGTAGTAAACAATAAACCCACTACCATACCAGCGATCGCTCCTTCCCGATTAGTGCGTTTATCAAACACACCTAAAATAATTATTGGGAAAAAACTTGCAGCAGCTAAACCGAAAGCAAAAGCTACTACCTGAGCAACAAACCCTGGTGGGTTAACTCCAAAGTAACCAGCAATGGCAATAGAAAACCCTACCATGATCCGCCCTACCATTAACCGTCGCGACTCGGATGCTCCTGGATCGATCATTCGATAATAAACGTCATGTGCAATGGAGCTAGAAATTACCAACAACAAACCGGATGCGGTAGACAAGGCAGCAGCTAACCCTCCTGCTGCCACTAACGCAATTACCCAAGGAGCGAGTTTTGCTACTTCTGGGGTAGATAAAACAATGATATCTCTGTCAATCCTAATTTCATTAGTCTCTATATCTGGAGTTAGTTGGAAGCTACCATCATTATTTTTATCGGTAAATTCTAATAAACCCGTATTTTTCCACTTTGTTGCCCAGTCTAACTGTTGCACTTCCTCCAAAGTTTTGTTGTGTAAACTCTCAATTAAGTTGTATCGAGCAAAAGTAGCTAAAGCAGGAGCAGTTGTATACAAGATAGCAATAAACAATAACGCCCAACCCGCAGAATATCGCGCAGCTCTTACATTAGGTACTGTGTAGAAACGAACAATAACGTGAGGTAAACCAGCAGTTCCCACCATCAGCGCAATAGTGATAAACAAAACATCTAGCATACTTTTGTTGGTAAAAGCAGCGCTGTATTCTTGGAAACCCAAGTCTACCTGAACCTGATTTAGTTTTTCGACGATATCGCTGAAGGTAAAAGCAAATTGAGGAATAGGAATACCTGTAATAACTGTCGCAATAGCAATAGCTGGAATTAGATAAGCAATAATTAGTACAGAATATTGGGCAACCTGAGTCCAAGTGATGCCTTTCATTCCACCTAAGATGGCAAAAAAGGCAACAATAATCATCCCAATAACAACACCAGTACCAATATCAACTTGCAAAAAGCGACTGAAAACAATACCGACACCGCGCATTTGCCCAGCAACATAAGTCATGGAGACAAAGATGGCAGCAATAACCGCAACGATACGGGCAACATTTGAGTAGTAGCGATCGCCTACAAAATCAGGTACTGTATATTTACCAAACTTCCGCAGGTATGGGGCGAGTAGTAGTGCTAATAGTACAAAACCGCCAGTCCATCCCATCAGATAGATCGAACCATCATAACCCAAAAAAGAAATTAATCCTGCCATTGAAATAAATGAGGCAGCAGACATCCAGTCAGCTCCAGTAGCAGCACCATTAGCAATAGCAGGTACACCTTGATCAGCGACGAAAAAACCTTTACTATCTTTAACTCGCGATCGCCATCCAATGTACAGATAACCCATGAAGGAAATAATAACGAGTATAAATGTCCAGACTTCTACAGTCATTTAGTCTCTCCTGTCGGTATTAGATTTTTTATCAAGTTTGTCCATGTTGTATTTTTTATCGAGTTTATCCATTTGAATGGCATAGGTAAAAATTAAGATTACAAACACATAAATTGAACCTTGTTGTGCCATCCAAAAACCCAAGGGAACACCAAAAAATTGAATAGTGTTTAAGGGTTGGACTAATAAAATGCTAAAAACAATTGAAACTAATGCCCAAACTATTAGCAAGTTTCGGATTAATGCTGTATTTGCACGCCAATATGCTCGACGTTGTTCTTCGTTCATTTTTTAAGTTTTTTATTTATGATGGATATTTTGATCGGATTTTTTACCCAAAATCTGATAATTTAGGACTTATGCAAAGAAACCCGGTTTTTACAAGAAATCCTTAGCTAATAGCTGAAGCTATTTCAAAAGCTCTATACTTCTGACTTCTGACTTCTGACTTCTAACTTCTGACTTCTGTAAAACAGGTGGCTGGGCTTGATTCCAAGTATATTATTAAGGCATTATTTGGTATTTGGAAAAAATGTAATATTAGTTATTATTTCTGTAGGTTTTGTATGGTTATATTAATCTGGGAATTTAGAATATTTTAAACATCAATTAATTCAATTCGTAAATATTTATTATTTACAACAATTTCTCAAAAAATTATCATCAACTCCAAAACTTCCGTAATGGCAGATTTTTTCCAAGACTTAGGAGTAATATCGACTTACAGTGAACTCAGGGCTGTGTCATTCTAAACTGTGCCATTTTATGTATTGACGAAGCTACGTCATACCAATTTTATAAATGTTTGCTACAAATATTAATACTGTTTCTAGTAGTCAATAGTCAGTAGTCAGTAGAAGTAGTTATTATTATCATTTTTTGCCCTCAAACAATCTATTTGAACAAATCTGCATCTGACTAAACTATTTTAGTTGACTAAACTATTCGTAACATTCTTTTTTCACGCTTGGTATTATTTCAAGCTTTAGGAAATATATCTTTTGCTCTCTGAAAATCAATAAATTCATTGCCAAAATCTAGAATGAAATGACCCTACAGTTAAGCAGAGAAAAAGTATTGCTGATAGTATAAAATAAAGTATTTACTTTGAAATTGTCATTTGCCGTGACGCACTACGCAAATAAGGCGCGGACATTGATAAATGCTCTATCCTCAGTCAGGGATTACTTCAGACTTCTAACTTCTAAATTTTGACTTTTGACTTTTAACTTCTAATATCAAATCCGCTTGATTCGGTATTAAAGAAATGTTCAATTCACGAGCGCTATTGCTAAATCTTTGTAGCTTTCCCCATCTCCCCACACTCCCCACCCGGACCACACTATTATTATTTAATTAGACCAATGCTACCGGATTTGATATAACTTGTGCGTAGCGCTATAGCTCTTGCAAAAATATTTCAATAAGTATATATTTTCATATGTGTAGATATACCAATCGAAGCAAACGTTAGAACATTTATAAATGCTCAAACTCAGTCAGGCATTACTTCTAAATTCAGAATTCTAAATTCTAAATTCAGAATTCTAAATGTGTAGATATACCAATCTAAGCAAAAGTTAGAACATTTATAAATGCTCAAACTCAGTTAGGGATTACTTCTAAATTCTAAATTCTAAATATGGCATTCTATAACCATGATTCACTTAAGTCTGAACTTAACCAAAGAGGTTGGCGTTTAACTCCTCAAAGAGAAACTATTCTACAGGTGTTTCAAGGTCTACCTCAAGGCAAACACTTAAGTGCGGAAGAAATATATCATCTGTTGCTACATCAACAGGAACAAATTAGTTTGTCTACCATTTACCGGACACTACATTTATTGACCAAAGTAGGTATTTTGCGGGAACTAGAATTAGCCGAAGGACATAAACATTATGAGATAAACGCCCCTAACCTTCGTAAACATCACCATTTAGTCTGTCTTCAATGTCATAAAACCTTTGAGTTTAATGATGATTCCATACTGAAAATAAGTAAGAAGCAAGCTCAAAAAGAAGGTGTTGAAATGTTGGACTGTCAACTAACAGTTCATACTATTTGTATTGAGGCTTTACGCAAAGGTTGGCCTGCTTTAGTAGCTACCAATTGGTCTTGTCCAAGAACTAACTTGGGAATCAAGTCTAACTCAAATCATCAAAAGGCAACTTTGGAGGAGGAGGAGGAACTACCAAACGTTCAATAACTGCTTTATGACTCTCCCGGTTAGTTTGGACTTCTGCAGCGATCGCCTCAAACTTAACTTCCAAACAGCCATAAGCAATATCCAGTTCTGTAATTACCTCTAGTTGTCCCATTCCATTCGGAATAAAATCAGTTAACCAACGTGGTCCAGCTACTATTGTTTGAGCTTGGCGATCATAAACCCAAATCTTAACATAAATCCTAGGTAAACCTTCTGGTAATTTCACCCTCACTTTTACCGCTCGCCCCGCAATAACATCTTTACCCAGAACTTCTAAATCAGGAACTGGCAATGGTTGTTCATCAGGTAAAATATAAGGTTGTGTCGAAATTGATTCATCCTGCTGTTGAGAAATATTAGCTAAACCAAAATTCCATTGTTTCTCTTGGTTTGGCAAAATTTCTTCTAATTGTTCATCTTCGACCACAAATTCTTGCGCTTCCCAATTAATTTCATCATTATTGCCACTAGCAAATTCCTCATCATCAACCATTACACTTATAGAATCATTATCGGGCAATTCCTCTATTTCAGTTTTCTGCTTAGACTCTGATGTATTCTCTAATTCTGTACTATTCTCTGTTTCCTCCGTTTCTTGTAAAGAAGAAGCCTTCATCCATTGCAACAACTCAGAATCATTAATCAAGGAATAAGCCTTTGAAAAGAATCTATCCTCCAACTTCAAAGCCTTAAAATCCTTGTTTGTAGGATCAAATTTTGTCGGAAAGGCCACAAGATTTTGCTTAGTCTCAGGTGCTTCTTCCTCTTTTTCATTAAGAGTTTTGGACTCTGACTCTTTTTCTGGTTGTAAACTTGTCTGATCTTCAGACTGATCTGAATCTTTCCAAACATCATCTACTTGATCTGAATCTGTGAGAGAATTTGATTTTCCTAACAAATCATTGATCTGATTTGCATCTTTGGCCATATTATCCGGTAGTGGATTTCCAAATGTTGGTAATTCTAGTGATTCGGAATCTGATTCACCTGTGCCAGATTTATATATTTGTGGTGGTAAAGGTTGCTCTTTATCTGTTTTCTGCTCTGGTTGACTCTGATTGATTTTTTCTACCAATTCTAGAAAAGAAGGGGGTTTTTGCTCTGGCTTTCTTGCTGCTAAAGTTTTTGTTTCTAGAGTAGTTCCCTGATGCTCATCTTCAACAAAATTATCATCAATTACTGCTAATAAATTCTGGAGTGGGGCTGTAATTGTGAAAGATTTATTGGCTAGAGTGTTTGTGCTATCTGTGAGGATAATTTGTCCTAATATTAGACGAGTTTTAATATTTTCTGGCACATTAATTGTACAGGCAAATACAATAGGTGTTACTTGCTCTGGTAGAGTTTGCTGTACTTCTATTAAAATTTCTGAAGTTTCAGGATTACGCAAACAAATTTTTAAGTTTCCATTGACTATCGGAGTATTATTCTCTGCAATAGCAGAATCTTTTTTTGTTAAATTATTCTGCAAGGGCAGGTTATTAAAGCCTTCATTATATTGAATATTCTGATTTTGATTATCAAGAATTATCTGCCCAGATATAATTAATGCTTCACCTGGTTTAGCAATGTAAGATGCTTGATCTAAGGTTAGCTCTAAAGGGAAATTTACAATAGAGTTAGTTTGGGAATTAGTATCTATATCTGTTTCTTGATTTGGCTCTAGTTCTATTTCTTGTTCTTTCTGAAGTTGCCCTAATATTGATGAGTTATTGATTAGAGTTTCAGTTAGTTCTTTTAATTTATTCTCTATATTTTTGACTTCTTGGTTTTGACTTTGAATATTTGGCTGTTCTTGTTCATCACTATCTAGTAAATCAGCGATATTTTCCATACTTTCTGATTCTTCTGATAATGCTTGTGATTCATCTTGAATCTGACCATCCAATAATTCTATTTCATCTGATTTAACTACCTCAAGTTTTGGCAATTCAGGATTATTTTTGACTGTATTTTCCTCTAGATTAATTGCCACTTCATCTGTGTTTATTTGACCAGAAAAAAAGGATATATTTTCATTAGTGATCAAATCCTTTGGCTGAGGTGGGGAATCTGCTACTATATATAGTTCCTGATTCTGTGGTTCTAGTTGTTGTGAAAAATCTGAAGTATCATACTCAGTGGGCAATACTTCTAGATGGACAATATGTTGCTTTGTTTCTTTTGATGATGTGGTTAATTTAGCTTGACAACGAAATTCCCATTTACCAGGCTTGAGGCGGGTAAAGGGGATAATAGATATGAGACCTTGAGAGTGGGTACGACTAGAACGTTTATGGACTCGTCTTACAGGTGGGATTTCTTCAGTATAATCGTGAATAATCCGAATTTGGACCTCTGTATTGGCTATATGAGTATTCGCCACAATGCGATAGCGACCTTCTAGAATTTCCACATCGGCTGATTCTAAAGGTAGCCAGGTTTGGTCGCCCTCTTTCTGTAGCAAAAATTCCCAGTCTGACATCTACGGCTACAGCTTTACTTTACAAAATATATATTTTTAATTGACATCTCCAGGGGTTGAAACACCCTGGATTCTGTGGTTAGTCCACCGCAAATGGGATAAATCCACATTTGCTTCAAGTCTGAAGGGCAGACTTCTAGGCTTCTCGGCATAGACTATTATCTAGCTGTTAGCTTACTTTTTTTGAATAGCTTTGACGAGTGGTTTGACTCAATATGTTGGAGCAATCTTCTCGCTGCTCTAGCTGCCTTCTTGCTTTCAGCCGTCGTAGGAAATCAATTCCCCATTAACTGTCCACCGGAATTTCACCGCACTAGCTAGAGATCATGGCAACAAACCTTGTTCGGTCTTCCTCTATTATAGCAGAACTTCACTCCGCTTTATTACCCGCGTGTCGTTATTCAACCAGCCGTTAAAACGGGCGCTGCGTACTTCCTCCCGAAGCTTTTTAGGTTTATCTCAGATTATTAGTTATCTCAACGTTGGCCCTTGACCCGCGCTCTCCTGAGGTCGGGAGCTGAGATATGGGAAAACCAATCAATGTTGCGGTTTTTCCAAAGCGTGTGCTATTGTACTTAGAGGCTGCTGGGCTAGCAGTGTCTAGGGGAGCCGTCGGATTGGCGACGTACTGTGGAGCGCGCCTTTAGACCGAAAAGAGGGAAGGGCCTTGGAGGCTGGTGCATTGTTAGCGCAGCTCCTCTGCAAGAGGCAGCAGAAAACCCTAATCAGTGATGGTTAGGAATCCCGCGCTGTCACGCAAGTGCAGCGTCGGGAGGATGTCAACTGAAGAATTTTAGAAGCTAAAAGTCATAATTTTTGTAATCTTAATATTTTATGACATTTTTCAATATCACAAATAATTATTTTTGTCAAGATAAATTTTGTACCATTCTTTTTTTAAAGTGTTGTGAGAAACCTGGTTTATGGGAGACAGATGTCAGTATAGTAGGGTATCTAAATACCATTTCTCAAAAACTTTTCAACCCCTATCTTGAGTAGGGGAATAGGGGAGCAGGTAGGGACGTTGCATGCAACGTCCCTAGAGAGAGGCAAACATAAGAATAATTAATCCTAACTGACCAATAATTATGGAAAAATTTATCTCAACGTTGGTTGAAGACCCGCGCTCTCCGGTGGGGGAGCTGAGATATGGGAAAACCAATCAATGTTGCGGTTTTTCCAAAGCGTGTGCTATTGTAGTTAATGGCTGCTGGGCTAGCAGTGTCTAGGGGAGCCGTCGGATTGGCGACGTACTGTGGAGCGCGCCTTTAGACCGAAAAGAGGGAAGGGCCTTGGAGGCTGGTGC
>JAAUYL010094103.1_pt1 | contig 14247 bp, 6 predicted proteins | sample 7278011 | NCBI WGS metagenome assembly JAAUYL01 (sample SAMN14350225, study PRJNA611818) | marine sediment metagenome | isolation source: surface marine sediment (1.8m) | place: French Polynesia: Moorea | collected 2018-08 | reverse complement strand
TTTAGCTACGGTTGGTTCCCCTGGAGTTTTCCCTGTTGCACCAGTCGTTGTCGGAGTTGGAGTTGCTGGTGTAGCAACTTTACTCTGTTTAGCTACGGTTGGTTCGGTTGGTGTTTTGCTTGTTGCACCAGTCGTTGCAGTAGTTGGAGTTGCTAATGATGGTGATGCTGAGATTTTTCTCTCTTTTTGTACAGTCGGTTCGCCTGGAATTTTAGCTGCTGCACCAGTAGTCGGAGTTGCTGCTGGTGTTGAGATTTTTGTCTCTTTGTTCTCTGCTACTTGTTTTTGTTCAGGTATTGGTGTCGTCTTAGTTTGCTCTTTTGATAAAGCAGGAGACTTTGGAGTTGCTGTTTCTACCACAACACTACCTTCACTCTTATTAGGAGTAGTCTCTGTTTTCTTCGTTTCCTCAATTTCCTGACCTATAGATTTTTTGAACCTTAATACATCAAAACCCTTTTGATGCAGCAGTAACCACGACTGAATTAAATCTGGTCCTTGCATCGCACCTGTTAAGGATGCTCTTAGCGATCGCATCACAATCCCTTTCTTCACCTTAACTTTCTGAGTAACTTTTTTAATAGTTTGCTGTGCATCATCCCCTCCTAGAGGTACATCAGCATCTATCATTTCTAGAAGAGAATTAATAGATTTAACAGAATCTTCTTTCTGCATTTGTGCTGCCGCTGCTTCATCCAGTTCTACAGTAGGAGAGAAGAATAACTTACTCATTTCCACTGCATCTGTCAGACGAGTCAAACTAGGTCCTATTAATGCTGTTAGTTCTTCTAACCAAGAGCGATCGCCTTTGGGATCTAATTCATATCCTGCTTTTTGCCAGATGGGAATTAATTTATCTGTCAGTTTTTCTACTGGTAGACTATGTAAATATTGACTGTTTATCCAATCCAATTTATCCCAGTCAAACTTAGCTCCTGCTTTATTCACCCTTTCAAAACTAAACTTTTCTCCTGCTTCTGTTAGGGTAAATATTTCTTGCGTTGCATCTGGAGGCGTCCACCCAAGCAAACACATATAATTTGCCAGTGCTTCAGGAGTAAAACCCAATTCTTTAAAATCAGAAATTGAAGTTACTCCATCCCGTTTTGACAATTTTCGTCCTTCTTTATTCAGAATTAGGGGTGTATGGGCAAACTCTGGTACTTTTCCCTCTAAGGCTTCATAAAGTAATATTTGTTTAGCTGTATTAGCGATATGGTCTTCACCCCGAATCACATGGGTAATTTTCATATCCATATCATCTACTACCACTGCCATATTGTAGAGAGGTTGTCCTACTTTACCCCCACCAGCAGCACGGGAAATGACCATATCTCCACCTAGGTCACTTCCTTTCCAGGTTACTCTCCCCCGCACCATATCATTCCAGGTAATTATCCGGTCATCATCTATTTTGAAGCGAATTACTGCTTGCCTTCCTTCTGCTTCAAAAGCTGCTTGTTCTTTTGCTGTGAGGTTCCGGTGGCGGTTGTCGTAGCGGGGTGCTTCTTTTCTTGCTTTCTGGGCTTCCCGCATTTCCTCTAGTTCTGCTGCTGTACAATAGCAGCGATAGGCTAATCCTTTGTCTAGTAAATCTTGAGTTGCCTTCTGGTATAGTTCTAGGCGTTGAGACTGATAAGATGGTCCCTCATCCCACTCTAACCCTAACCAGGTTAGTCCCTCCGTAATATTTTTAGTATATTCTGGACGGGAGCGCTCTAAATCTGTATCTTCTATTCTTAGGATAAATTTTCCTTTCTGGTTCTGTGCAAATAACCAGTTAAATACAGCAGTTCTGGCTGTACCGATATGTAAATTTCCTGTTGGGCTTGGGGCCAAACGAACTCTAACACTCATATCAATTTCTATTTTAGTTTTTTGTTTTCAGATTTTATTCTACTTCTGGTTAAATCTCAGAAGATATATAATTTACCAGTAGAGTTTGACTACTCCCCGGAGGTTAGTCACGGGGATTCTAAGCAGATACTACGCAACAGGATAAATCCGTGTTGCTTCGTTTTTTCTTAGCTGACCAAAGATACACTCTTTGGGGACAAGTCAAAGTGCCCCTACACAGTCGGCTTAAGTTTAACCCTAGCTTTCTGCTTACTTTTGTGATTATATTTGCAGCCCCATTACAGTCTGCATTAATACACCAATTATTACCTGTTCTATACAAACCACGCTTTATTCTCTTTCCTGACGGTTTCCAATCATTGGGTTTCTCACCATAAATAGGCAGATCGTCACCATCTAAAAACGAAGCAATACTTGTATAACTTTCTTCGGTTTCTATCAATATTATTCCATATTCATCGCACAACTGAGCTATTCTTTCTTTGAGTCTAGCTGTGGGAATTGGTACAAATTCTGAATTACTTTTATGACCATTATCTATTTGATTTTTCTGACATTTATTCCAACCAAAAACAATTGTACCAATCTGATTTTTTACACAATGATTAATTACTATTCTGGCTGCTTTATTTATACCGTCACGAATTTGGCGGTTACGCTTTTCTGTAATGGCAGCTAGTCTATTTGACCAAAATCCCAAAGGTTGATTTTCTTTAATAGTTGATATCTGTTTGTTGTACCAACGATTCATTGATTTAATCTGTTTCCCATCTACTATCAAACTCGTATTTACATTGGATACACAGGTCAACCAATTATTTACACCATGGTCTATTCCTAAGACATTTTCTTGATTTAATCGATGTTTAATTACCACTTCTTTTTTATACACAAATTCCCAATAAAAACATCTATTTCTGGGTAATATTCTCAGTTCTTTAATAGCAGAAAATGCTAGATTACTAGGAATAGGAATTAATAAGCTATCTATACCAAACCAGCGCTTACAGGTATTGCCTAATGGTACTCTAATTTGATTCCCTTTAAGTTTTAATGCTTGAGCCGGATAACTAACTGTAGCTAATCCTCCTTTCTTTCTATAGTTAGGAATCCTTGGTCTGTTTGTGATTTTACCTTCACTATACGCAATAATAAGACCATAATAAGAGCGAAATGATTCCCCTACAGTTCTCAAGATTTGTTGCGCTGCTTGTGAATATAAAACTTTATAGTGGTTGTTCTTTTTGTAGACTTTTTCCAAGTCATACTTACCCAGAGTTTTGTGAGACTTAAAATATAATTGTCTGCCATAATATATTCCCATGTTAGTTAGCTTGTGAGACTGTTCACATAAGAATGTTAAGATAGCAATTAATTCGGGATTTTTACCTACTAAAACTTGCTGACAAGAGTACATTGGAAACGGGTGGAACGAAAACTTATTGTCGATCATAGTAACAGAGGGCAACTAAAGTTGTCTAGTCCAAACTACTCCCTTGTTTTCATCCCCCCACTTCAAACACGGGGGCCTTCAACCTGGCTTTTCGGTCAAATAAAATACATCGGATTAAAATCCGACCAGTAGCCTTTCATCCATCGCTTAAAAGACGATGGCTTTCATGCTCCCGTGTTATTTAGGTAAACATATCTTAGAAAAAATGTGCTTAAAACGAGTAATTCTCTCTATATTCCTACAGAAATAAGATATTTTTGAGGTCAATTAATTGACCTCAAAAAACATGGTTAGGCAAAAATTTGGACATTGTTGCGTCCATTCTCCAGAAAATGCGTAAAGTTGGCCTCGCCCAGTTATTTTGGCTTTTTCAGCTCGACATACTGGTTTTTCAAATCTCTTTACCTGTTTAATGCCGAACAACAGAAGCTCAGGACTGGCCTCGCATCCCAAGGTGTTATGACCGATCGGGACGTTTACTTTAAAAAAAGTGGGCTGGACTAACCATTTCAACCATTTAAGCGACTTGAGTGCTTTGATTAGATTCTGGTTAGTCTAATTTTGATACTGACTTTATTTCCTACTTTTACCATAAAAATTAGGCTTTCATCAAACAGTAATATCCATCAGATTTGTTATGAGTGTTAAGTTATGTACTTTACGGGACTGACGGGGCTCGAACCCGCAACTTCCGCCGTGACAGGGCGGTGCTCTAACCAATTGAACTACAGTCCCTTTTTTTCAAGCCATATATAATTATGGCGCTTTCTATTTTATTTGTCAAGCATTTCTCTAAATTGTTTTTGCATCTTTCTGTTCCTTTTAGCCAAAACCTTTACTATATAAGACTTTAAAAGTTTGATTTTTTTTATTGAGGATTAGTAGATAAATCCTCCAATGTCTTTTTGAGACTTTTGACTTTTAATTTTTAACTTTTGATTTGCATGGCTAGAGGTTAGTGGTGAAAATGAGAACCTGAGTCACTTGTAGGGGGTTAAAATTATTATCGCTGATTAGGATGAGTGATCGCCGACCATCTGGCAATTTTGGGCCAAAGGTCATTCCTTCAATATTGTCTGAGATTAATTCTAGATTCCTTAAATCTAACAGTAATTCTTTTTTGACGGGAGAAATATTAGTAAATTTACTGTTTAAACTATTAATTTGTTGAATATTATCTGCATTTGACAACTCCACTTGAAATAGTTTAATCATATTTCCAGTATCTAGGGAAAAAGACCTTTCTAAACTTAAAAAATGAGTATCATCTAACGCCATGAGTTCTACTAAACCATTAGTCTTAAAACCACCTGAATTATTAGATGTAGAAGTCATAGGTTCTGTGATATATAGAAACTCATTTTCTGGCTGACCTTTAATTAAATCATACTGTAAAATTCGACAAGGACTACCAGTAGAAACATTTGCTTCTGCACCATCTTGAACTAAAGCATTTTCTGTAGCAGTGAAGAGATATTTTTGGCTAGGAGTAATAGTTAAACTTTCCAAAGCCATATTATTTCTAATTCCACTGTCAGTTTTGATCGGAAACTTTTCCGGAAGTGGCAAATTTCGTAGTTGTTTACCTGCTAGGGAAAATTCTCTAATAAATGGTTGTACTTGACGTTTTCTATCTCCTTCAGAAGAGATAAATAAATTAGTTCCAGTAAAAGTAATTCCTTCGGAATCAATAGTCGAAGGAGGAAATGGTTTACTTGTTTCATCTAATAAAGTCGTGACATCTATAAAAGTTACAGTTTCTTCAGAAATTTTCTCTGACTCTAGGTCAATTTTCAGAGTATAAAATCTGGCTGGTGCTTTACTACTACGGTCATCAGAAATTGCGTAATAAATTTGTTGATCTGGATTATAGGTTATGCCAGAAAGTCCGCCTACTTCTGTATTTTTAAATTTTAAACCTGTGGGAAAATTCACCTCCCCTAAAAAAGTTATTTGAGGTATGGTTGCTTGAGTCATTGACTTAATAACTATGGCTGTAGTTACAAGAATAAATAAACAAGTAACTAAGGTAAAAATTAGAGATTTATATCTTTGATTTTTTTTGTTGTTCATATTTGCTAATTATTATAATAATCGTAAATTATTTGTGAAAAAAATGTAGGGGTTTGCTCTCCCAACCCATTGCTATAGTTGCAATAAATTTGAGCCAGAAAATATCAATTTTGATAATTATTCGCTAATAGCGTGTTAATCATTCTTATTTTTATTACTCCTCCAAACTTGCCAAATTTACCACACTCCCCTAATCCCTACTCCCTTTATTATAAAGAAGAGGATGGGCTAAAAGGAATTTTTTGATTTTTTCTCTTGAAATATAAGGCTTGATACCTTAATTTTTCGGTAAATGATTTGTGAAAAAAAATGTAGGGGTTTGCTCTCCCAACCCATTACTATAGTTGCAGCACATTTGAGCCAGAAAATATCAATAAAATTCAAATAAAAAACTGGAATGATTTGTGAAAAAATGTAGGGTTTTGCTCTCCAAACCCATTGCTATAGTTGCAGTACATTTGAGCCAGAAAATATCAATAAAATTCAAATAAAAAACTGGAATGATTTGTGAAAAAAATGTAGGGGTTTGCTCTCCAAACCCATTGCTATAGTTGCAGCACATTTTCACTAGAAAATATCAATAACATTAAATGATTTGTGAAAAAAATCCGTAGGGGTTTGCTCTCCAAACCCTGTGCTTTGGTCTCCAAACTCATTGCTATAGTTGCAGCACATTTTCACTAGAAAATATCCATAACATTTGACTCCTAACTCCTCACTAACACAAAAATATTACAATTGAAATAGGACTGCTATAATAGCTGAATCCTTACAAAAAACTCTAAGGATTTAGTCTCTAAACCCAAGGAAAAATCGGATTTGGAAACCAAACCCCTACGATAAAATCTTACAACCAATTTGATAATTATTAGCTAATAGCGTGTTAATTATTCTTATGTGTACGGACGTTGCATGGAACGTCCCTACCCGCTCCCCTACTCCCTTACTCCCCTACTCCCTTACTCCTTTACTCCCCCACTCCCTAATTCCTCTTCTAAAAATTTTGACAACCATTCTTTAATATAATAAGTAGCATAACAATCATCTTCATTGTAAATAACAATTGCATCTAACAAAGAGCGATCGCCAGTTTTCAACCATTCCTCATACCAACAAACAGATTGAGCGCCATTAGCTTCAGGATTTCGCCATTCAAAACCTAACCAACGGGCAATATTTTTCAGAGCATAACTTTCTATAGGTAATGTAAGAGTTTGCGTAACAACTTGATGAACATCCACAAATCTTTTCAATAATGGTTTCCATTTGTAGCTAGGAGTTTTATAAAGTTTAGCCAATCTTTTTACAGTTTGAATTTCATATTCACAGAAGTGATAAATTGGAGCGATAGGATATTTCCAAACTAAGTCTAAAAATTGATGCCAAATTAATTCCTCATCCAGAGGAGTTTCGGCTAAATGAACATAAAACTTTTCTGTATTGTAGCGTTTGTCAACCACTAAAACTCCATGTAAATAATCCAGGCTAATATCTGGTTTAGCTTCAATATCAAAATATAATTCTACAGGAGCATTCACTAGCTTAGTTAATTTATAATCAGTAATTGGTAAAATTTGACTCTCTAGTTTTTCTGTAAATTTTCCATTTCTCAAGATAACCTTATTTTCCCAGACAGATTGAGCTTGTTGTACAACTTGTATTCCGATTCCATCAATAAATTCGGGGTAACTTTCTAAATCATTAGGATTAGCTTGAGCGAGAGATTCTAAAGTTGTTAAATTCAAGCTCTTCAACACAGCATATCTACTAGGAGTAACTCCTGGTAAAAGAGATAAATGTTTTTGATTTTCAGCAACAGTATGACAGCTATTATACCAAGTACAAATATTACATTTTTGACGGGATATAAAGACTTCCGGTTCTCGAGAATTTTGCAACATAGCAATCAACTCAGAAATAGTTTCCTGCATTTGTTGAATTCGCTGTTCTAAATTAACTTTATATAATCCTTTTTTTCGGAGAATTAACCAAGCAGTTTCCGGCAAAACTGCTTGAATACTTTCTAATATTTGAGCGTGGAAAGCAGCAACTATTTGATACTCTAATTTCGGACGTTTGCTTAACTTAACATCCGTGGGAATATAAACCCAATCACCAAAGCGAGAATATCCTGGTTGTTTAATTAATAAATCTGGATAACTAACAAAATTAATCGATGGAAAATTATCACTATGAATTTGATTTTCTGGGGGTAATTGTATGGCAGATTGCTGAATCATTAATATTCCCTTGTAAATAACATCAACACCTGCTGCCATTAATTCTTCTGTAGCCTTGCCTCCAGCAAATAAATCTCCATGAGGATAATCCGGCTTTTGATAATTATAATTATTGACAATACTAGACCTAAATTCCGAACTATCTCTAATCAATTTCAGCAGAAAATCACTAGGAGATTCTTGTTGTCTAAAATCTCCATAAACATCTAAAAATGCTTTTCTGGGACAGCGTTGGTAAGAAAGTAGCTGAGAGTCAGTTATAAACATTAATTATTTAGTTAGTGAGTCATTTCAGTTATCAGTTATCAGTTATCAGTACCTCCTTTCATTAATGGATAATGGATAATTATTTTTGACTATAATTATCCACGATCAATTATCAATTATCCATTATTAGGAGAGGCTTTAAACCTTTGGGGATTAATTATCCACGATCAATTATCAATTATCCATTGGTAATAGGGAGGCAAGAAAATCCGAAATTTCCTTTTTTATCCCCTTTAAAAAGGAAGGGATTGACCTGATTTTTTGGTCAAAAATCTACAGTGATACAAATAAATACTTATATCTATTTACTTTAATCTACTGTTAGAATAAAAATCAAAGAAAAAATCGCCAATATTTATAATTACAAAATAATCAAATATAAAAAAAATTAACTTTAAAAAAACAAATGTTAAAAAAAACACAAAATCAATCTACAACTCACCACCTTACGGTCCTTTATATTGCCGGACTCAGTGTAATTGCGGGGTTATTTTTAGTTGCACAAATGATAGCAAAAAAATCTCTAGAATATCAGTTTACCAGTTCTCGGGTAATTAACATTGCAGGTCGTCAAAGAATGCTGAGTCAAAAACTGAGCAAAGTTTCATTAGCTATCAAGTTTAGCTCCAACCCAGAAGTAAAAAAACAACGTCAAGAAGAACTACAAGATGTTGTGCAGTTATTCCAACGTTCCCATGAAGGACTACAGTGGGGAGATTCAGAGTTAGGATTACCTGCTAATAATAATAGCCCTACAGTCAAACAAATGTTTGCTGAAATGGACGAATATTATCAAGTAATAGTTGAGGCAGCTAAAGGTTTACTCATAGTTATAAACTCAGATTCAGCAGAGGAAAATATTAATCCTTTTGTAGAAATAATTCTAGAAAATGAGGCAAATTTTCTACAACGGATGAATGAAATTGTCTTCCAATATGATACTGAGGCCCAAAAAAAAGTTCAGGAAGCTAGGCAGACTGAAAATTTATTATTGATAATGGCTATATTGGTACTTTTGTCAGAGGGACTCTTTGTATTTCGACCTGCGGTGAGACAAGTTCAAGTGCATATTGAAGAAGTGGCCGAATCCGAGAAACAAACAGCTCAGATAGCAGCAGAATTAGAAGAAAAAAATCAGCAATTAGATACGGCCTTAAAAGAAGCTCAATCAATAGCCAAGCTCAAATCAGAATTTGTGGCCAATATGAGTCACGAAATACGCACGCCGATGAATGGAGTAATAGGAATGACAAGTCTACTGTTAGATACTGCTCTAGATCCCCAGCAACGAAATTTTGTCGAAATTATCCGTGATAGTGGAGATAATTTGCTAGTTATTATTAATGATATTCTCGACTTCTCAAAAATTGATGCTAATAAGTTAGAGTTAGAAAATCAAGCTTTCGATCTGCGAGAATGCGTGGAATCTTGTTTAGATTTGCTAGTTCCTCAAGCTATAGATAAAGAACTAGAATTAGCTTATATTATAGATGATTCTACTCCCTGCACAATTATGGGGGATGTGACTCGGTTGCGTCAAATTATGGTTAATTTAGTCAGTAATGGGATTAAATTTACTGACTCTGGAGAAGTAGTAATAAGTGTCACTGCTGAAGAAATTAACTCGGATAATTCTCAATATCCTACCCACCAAATCCATTTTGCTGTTAGAGATACTGGTATTGGTATTCCACCTGAAGGTTTGAAGCGACTTTTTCAATCTTTTTCTCAGGTAGACTCGTCAACTACTCGTAAATATGGGGGTACTGGTTTGGGATTAGCGATCGCTAAGAGACTATGTGAAATGATGGGTGGGCAAATGTGGGCAGAAAGTGCGGGGAGTGTGGCAGGAAATCCTGTAGTTACGAATCAAAATAATTTGGTTTGTGCAAATTCTCTTGCTGTGGGTTCAACTTTTCACTTTACAATCTTAACTACAACTGCTCCGAGTATCCCTAAACCGTATCACAATCCTCAGCCTCAACTTACTGGTAAACGAGTATTAATAGTTGATGATAATCCTACTAATCGACTCATTTTAAAAATACAAACTAAAAAGTGGAATATGATTTCTACAGGAGTAGATAGTGGTGCAAAAGCTTTAGAATTGCTAATCAGAGGTGAACATTTCGATTTGGCTATTTTAGATGTGCAAATGCCTGAAATGGATGGTCTAAATTTTGCTGCTACAATTCGTAAGTTACCAAAACTGAAAAAACTACCATTGGTAATGTTAACTTCAATCGGTTGTCCAACGGATAATGTTATGGTAGATTTACAAGCTTTTGTGAATAAACCGATTAAATCCGGTCAATTGTACGATGTATTGATACAAGTTTTTGCTAATCAGGAAATTCGGATGAAAAATCAAGTTCAGGTAGATACGAATCAGAATCTGGCGAAACAACTACCTTTAAGAATTTTACTGGCTGAAGATAATATTATTAATCAAAAGGTGGCATTGTCGATGTTAAGGCAAATGGGTTATCGCCCTGATATGGTTAGTAATGGTCTGGAAGTTTTAAAAGCTTTGGAGCAAGTACCTTATGATTTGGTATTTATGGATGTACAAATGCCAGAAATGGGAGGTTTGGAAGCAACAGAACATATCTGTGAAAAATATGGCAAAGAGTTAGATAAAAGACCTGTTATTGTGGCGATGACTGCTGGAGCGATGGAAGGCGATCGCGAGATTTGTCTAAAAACTGGCATGGATGATTATGTTACTAAACCAGTTAAAGTACAAGCTTTACAGCAGATTTTGGTAAATTGGGGAAGAAAAATTTTGGCAAATAAAAATTCAGAATTAGAAATGCCACCAGAAATCAAATCGGATATTTCTCACTCTCCCCCTTCCAACCTAAACAATATTTCAAACGATCCTCTAGTAGACTGGGAAGTTATAGCAAATATTCGCCAAGAAATACAAATGGAGGGAGAAGCAGATGTAGTCAGGGAATTGATTAATTTGTTTCTTAGGGAAACTCCACAACTGTTAGCAACTATGAAAAAAGCTATAGATGAAGTTGAAATTGAAACATTACAATTAACCGCTCACAATTTGAAGGGAAGTTGTGGATATTTGGGAATTGTAGGTATGGAGAAAACTTCTGCTTCTCTGGAGGAAAAAGCTAAACTTGGTTTGATATTTGAGGCAGAAAAACTGTTAATTAAATTAGAAAATGAGTTTATTCGGACTAAATCTGAATTAGAAAATATGTAAGCATTCAGCCGTCAGCTATCAGCTATCAGCTATGAGAATTCTTACCTCCTGATTCCTGACTCCTGACTCCCTAAGACAAAAGTCACTGTAGCAATATGTAATTAAATTAATATTATTTTTTATTATAGATATTATAGAATTTATGATATAATTGCCAAGCACAAAACTTTGCTGTTAAACATTAATCATTTTATGAACCAGAATCTTTCCCAATTGTCAAATTATCGACAAAATTTTCCGGCTTTAGCTAATAAAAGTTATTTTAATTATGGCGGTCAAGGACCGATGCCTGAAATATCTTTACAGGCAATTTATGACTCTTATAAAAAAGTACAAAATCTCGGACCGTTTTCAGAAAAAGTTGGCAAGTGGGTGATAAATGAAGCAGCTTTAATACGAGGAGCGATAGCTGCTGAATTAGGAGTTTCTACAGATACTATTACTTTGACAGAAGATGTTACGGTAGGTTGTAATATTCCACTTTGGGGTTTAGATTGGCAGGCAGGAGACCATGTATTACTTTCTGATTGTGAACATCCGGGAGTTATTGCTACAATTGAAGAGATTCAAAGACGTTTCAATATACAGGTTTCTACTTGCCCAATAATGGCAACTTTAAATGAAGGAAATCCTGTAGAAGTAATTTCTCAAAACTTACGCTCAAATACAAAATTATTAGTAATAAGTCATATATTGTGGAATACTGGTCAAGTTTTACCATTAACTGAAATTGTCAAACTGTGCCATCATTTATTTCCATCACCAATTAAAGTATTAGTTGATGCGGCTCAATCTGTAGGCGTTTTACCTTTAAAATTAGCAGAAACAGAAGTTGATTTTTATGCTTTTACTGGTCATAAATGGTGGTGCGGACCAGAAGGTTTAGGAGGACTTTATGTAAGTGCTAAAGCCAGAGAAAGTTTAAGTCCTACTTTTATTGGTTGGCGGAGTGTTTTGAAAGATAAAACTGGTAAACCGATTGGTTGGCAACCAGATGGTAGACGTTATGAAATAGCAACTTCTGCTTATCCTTTATATGCTGGTTTAAGGGAAGCGATCGCTCTCCAGAATCAGTGGGGAACTGCAACAGAAAGGTATGAAAAAATTAAAGAGTTAAGTGGATATTTATGGGAAAATTTAACCAAAATTCCTGAGATTAAATGTTTACGCACAGCACCCCCAGAATCTGGTTTAGTTTCTTTCCAGTTAACCAATGGTAAATCGCATCAAGAGTTGGTTGAATATTTAGAAAACAAAGAAATTATGGTGCGAACTATTCTCGACCCAGATTGTGTGAGAGCTTGTGTTCATTATTTTAGTGGAGAGACAGAAATTGATACATTAGTTGCAGAAATTAAAGCTTTTATTTAGGTAATTAGGAATAGGGGGTTCAATAATTAATAATTAACAATTAATAATTAATAATTACCTCTCCTTAAAACGGATAGGATTAAGCAAAATGATTTTTTTCTTCTCGAGGGGAGATTGGATATTTCCTTATATTCAATTCCGTTACGGTTTTAACCAGAGGTAATTATCCATTATCCATTAATGAATATGCAGGACTACCCCCGTAGGGTGCCGTGCAATGCACCTTACAGCACAAAAGTCTGTATAACGCCCGAATACGTCGGTAAGTCCTGAGAATTTCTGGAGATATCTATAAAATGTTCCGACACTAAGTAGGTAGGTGTTAAAATTTATTGTTATATGAACGCAGAAGAGAAGAGCTTTTAGAGCTACTTTACTTTTTGTTACATAGTTAGTTTTTTTCGTGCCTACCTACTTAACTATAGTGAGGAAATTTAACCGAATTTGAGATGACACCAAAACTTTTGACTTGATATATAATACGAATTTGATAAATGTTTGCTACAAATATTTTGAGTGAATTTTTAGGAGTCAGGAGTCAGGAGTCAGGAGTCAGAATAAATAGTTTAAATATCATTTATTAGGGTTAATCTCTTTTCTTGCTCAAATGGATATATGACGCCAATTATTTTAACCCTCCTTATTATTCGTAACATTCTTTTTTCATGCATGGTATAATATTAAACTAAATTTACGTTTTGACTTCCAGCTAAAGGTAAAACACTATGAGATTTATATTAGGAATCATCGCTGTTTTAGCAATTTGGGTAATGCCAGTCAAAGCCCAGATATCTAATACCCAGGTTCAGAAATTAGTCGAAGCACTAAGACTAGCAGCACCACAAACAGGAACAGAAAATGATGGTCTGTATAGCGACTGGCAAATTAAACCAGATAATATTCCTAGATGGTCGAGACTTTGCACTGGGGAGGAAATGACTATAGAACAGTTTGAGGCAAATACAACAAAAGCGAGGGAGATTTTGGGATGTGTGATGGAAGATATTTTAAAAGAACAATATGCTGCTAGTGGTAATGATGAGTCATTAGCAGTGCGTCGAGCAGCAGCATGGTGGATGACAGGAGACCCAAGTCAATATAATCAAGGTGAGATTGCTAACTATACTAATAAAGTTTTAGATTTCTATCAAAAATAGAAATTATGAGACTCTGTTGGTGAATTAATTAAAAATCCTGTAATATCAAATCTGGTAGTATCGGTATAAAAAAGTATATTATTCCGGGTTTGTATTAAATTCTCCACCATACTAACATCTACCTCCTATAAACCCGGTTTCTTATAACACTCTAAATCAAGGGGATTTAATATAATAAAGGTGCAATAAATTTTTGCTTGAATAATTGAAATCTTGAATATAACTGCTTCTTTATTATATAAAATTATCGATATGATAGAGCAATAAAATCTATGATTTTGTTGCTTTTTTTATTCCTTATTTCAGACTCCTAAGCGGCAACTTAACTATTTATAGCAAACATTTTTTAAACTTGTATTAGTACCTACAGCGCTTTTCAGATTCCTGAACCACATATTCAAAATTATAACCCTTGTAGGAACGTTCCATGGAACGTCCCTACTGTGGTCTATTCAAATGGAAACTGCTATAATACCAAGGGTGTTCATTAATGGATAATGGATAATTGATAATTGATAATTACAAGAAAGTTAAAACCGTTACGAAATTGAATATAAGGAAATTCAAGAGCACTTTTTTTCTCTTGAAATAGAAGGCTTTATACCT
>JAAUYL010095710.1_pt1 | contig 14253 bp, 12 predicted proteins | sample 7278011 | NCBI WGS metagenome assembly JAAUYL01 (sample SAMN14350225, study PRJNA611818) | marine sediment metagenome | isolation source: surface marine sediment (1.8m) | place: French Polynesia: Moorea | collected 2018-08 | reverse complement strand
GTTGCAATTCACAAAATACCTATGCCAATATATTTTTAGTTAGGTTAATTAAAGAAACTTAACTTACTGAAAAAAAAGTTAAAATCTGGATGGAAAGTAATTATCATGGTTAGTCAAATAAACAAAAAAAATGCCGTAAACTTTTTACGGTCGTAGACCGTAAAAAGTTTAGCTTCTGTTGCTGTTTTAAGCACTTTATCTGCTGGCATTGCTGAAGCTGCAAACTTTACGACATTTACAGACCGCGCTGCCTGGGAAGCAGCAGTTAGCTCCTTCAATGAAGAAGACTTCAACGATTTTACTACGGAAGTATCCTTTGAGCAAAGCAGCTTAGATGTAGGCGATTTCACCCTTGTTGGTCTTGGTTCGCAAAGTTTTGGTAGAAACTTCATCGACGTTCCTCCTGCTCAATTCTCTGTATTTAACATAGATGGAACACCTAACGTTAACGCATTAGCTTTCTTTTCTGATGCTACACGATTGGATTTTGATTCTCCTATTACTGCCTTTGGTGCTGACTTTGCGGCTATATCTAATGGATCTTTTACTACTGAGTTTGTTATTGGTTCTGACGCAATTGATATTCCCGATACCCCACTCGGATTTTTCGGCTTTGTTTCAGACATGAGTTTCTCCGAGATTTTATTCCAAGGTACAGGTGACGGATTTAGCTTTGACAATGTTGTTTACGAACCAGCATCAACTCCTGAACCAGCTTCAATTTTAGGTTTATTAGCATTTGGTGCGATGGGTGCTGGTTCAATGTCAAAGCGTAAATAAATATCTTATCTCATGTTCAGATAATAAGTTATAAAAAAGTTTTTGTTTGTAGTAGGACTTTAGTCCGTCAGATAGATATTTTCAAGGCTAGAGCAATACCAGCGTGTCTAGGCTAAAATTGTGCGTAAAAAAACCTAACCCCCCAACCCCCTTCCCTGGAAGGGAAGGGGGGGAATATTCTCCCCTCTCCTCGTAGGAGAGGGGTTGGGGGAGAGGTATTAATCAAACTTACCAACAAAATAAATCTAGACGCGCTACTACTACAAGCTTTCATTAATTATCACTATTCAACCGAACATGATATTACAGCAGTTTTTATGTGGGTAGACCACAGTAGAGACGTTCCATAGAACATCTCTACATTTATCTTGCAGAAAAATCTATTCCAGAATTTCCCACAAAAATATTAACTAGCTATTAGCTTTTAGCATTCAGCTATCAGCTTTTTGAACCTTAGTTAAATCTCCGATTTCTATAAACTGGATGGTTTAGGAGGGGTTCAAATCCCCTTCTAAACATTAGAAAACGTACTTCTACTGATACCTGACTGCTGAGTGCTGACTGCTTCTTTAAACATTAACAGTCGATAACTTAGGCTTAAAACTCTGCAAAATACGTTCCGCCATCTGAGAAGGAGTCAAACCCAAATCAACTTTCGACTCATCAGGTTTAGCATGATCCACCAACTTGTCCGGTACACCCAAACGTAACACAGGTACAAGCACATTATTATCCATCAATGCTTCCGTAACTGCCGAACCAAAACCACCCATCAAACAACCTTCCTCCATAGTCACAACTTGACCAATACGTTGTGCCAAAGGCAGAATTAATTCCGTATCCAAAGGTTTCACAAAACGAGCATTTACCACAGTAGCACTAACACCATGCTCGCTCAGAATCTCCGCAGTTTGCATAGCCGGATGTACCATAGAACCATAACCCAATATCAGCACATCATCACCATTGCGCAAAATTTCACCCTTACCAATAGGAATAGCTTCCCAACCCTCTTCCATCAGAGGCACCCCATAACCATTCCCACGAGGATAACGCATAGCGATCGCTCCATCCGTATATTCAATACCAGTCACCACCATCCGTTGTAACTCACCCTCATCTTTAGGTGCCATGACTACCATATTTGGGATACAACGTAAATAGGCAATATCATACATTCCCTGGTGAGTTGGACCATCTGCACCCACAATTCCAGCACGATCTAAACAGAAGAAAACAGGCAACTTCTGAATACAGACATCATGGATAATTTGGTCGTAAGCTCGTTGCAAGAAAGTCGAATAAATACCAGCGACAGGTCGCATTCCTTCACAAGCTAAACCTGCTGCCAAAGTTACAGCGTGTTGTTCGGCAATACCAACATCTATATATTGTTTCGGCAATTTAGCATGAAGTTTATCCAAACCTGTACCAGTTGCCATAGCAGCAGTAATACCAATAATTTTGGGATTATTTTCCGCAAGTTTCACCAAAGTATGGGCAAAAACTTTAGAGTATTTAGGAGGCTTTGGCTTACTTGCTGGTACAGCTTTACCCGTAGCCAAATTGAAGGGATTTTGAGCATGATAGCCAACCTTATCCTCTTCAGCAACTGCATATCCTTTACCTTTAGTTGTGGCCACATGAACCAACACTGGTCCAGGAATTTTATGTGCTTGTTGGAAAGTTGTAATTAGCTCTTCTAAATTATGCCCATCAACAGGACCCATGTAGGTAAAGCCCAATTCTTCAATTACAGCCCCCACTTTTGATACTGCTAAACGTTTCATTCCTTCTTTGAGGCGTTCCATTTCTGGTGTAAAGGTTTCACCAACAAAAGGAATATGTTTGAATTGTTCTTCCAGGTTATCTTGGAGAAACTGCATCGGTGGGGATAAGCGCATTTTGTTGAGATAGCGAGAAATTGCACCTACATTAGGAGAGATGGACATCTCGTTATCGTTTAGCACAACCACTATATTAGTTTTGGGTAAGTGACCTGCATGGTTAATAGCTTCTAAAGCCATACCACCAGTTAAAGCACCATCCCCAATAATGGAAACTACTTTGAAGTTATCTCCTTTCATATCTCTAGCTAAAGCCATCCCTAAACCAGCAGAGATACTGGTAGAAGCATGACCAGCGCCAAAATGGTCGAATTTATTTTCACAACGTTTTAAATAACCTGCAACCCCATCTTTTTGTCGCAAGGTATGAAAATTGTTATATCGACCTGTAATAAGTTTATGGGGATAAGCTTGGTGGCCTACATCCCAAAGAACTTTGTCCCGATCTAGATCGAGAGTTTGATAGAGACCCAATGTAAGTTCTACAACTCCTAACCCTGGACCTAGATGGCCTCCACTTGTGGCGACTGTTTCTAGATGTTTCTCTCGTATTTGTCTAGCAATTTCTTCTAGTTGATGAATTGAAAGACCGTGCAATTGATTAGGATGAGTAATTTCGCTTAGATGCATAGTTTGATTTACTCAGATTTCTGATGTAGATTTGCGGTTGTAGCTGGGAGTATTTTTGATGATTAACTTGGAACTTACCGAATAATTATTAATTAAATAATTCAGGTTAAAAGCCTCCCTTTTCAAGGGGAAAAAGCCATCATTTCGGCTGATCGCCGACATGAAAAGTGGAGCTTTCCGTAGGATGGGATGGATGGGTTACCTAACCAGATCCAATCGACCAAGACAAGAAATCATATTTCCTTATCTTCAATTCCGTTACGGTTTTAACCAGAGGTAATTATCCATTAATGAACTGTACTTTTTTTCAGCTATGAATCAGCTAATACAATTTTGCGATTTGTTAATAATGCACAGATAGGATTACTTACTAAAAGAATATCTCCCCATAATCTGCTAGATTTTCTCACAGATACTTTTCTTTTTTTCCCTTTTTATCGGCGGAAAAAATAAGAGTAATTAGCTTGGCCAGCCTAGAGGGAACCAATCAGGATAGAGACTATTTAGTAGCCTAGCTTTTCATCTGAACCTGCTCCTTTTTCCATAGTAATTATTACTATTTGTTGGCTTTTGTTAACAAATTAATAACTGTCTATCGACCTTTGTTGGTGAAGCTACTTGTAAACGTATATTTCAACCCAACAACTCAACTACTATATTATTTAGCAGTTGCTCCGATTATTAAGTTATATTTCACCCTTGTGCCTCTATTTCTAATTTTGGCGAATTAGGATCGGTAGCTGAAGTTAATGATGGTACAGGCATATTTTTCATTTCCCAAACTTTAATTAGTATGAGATATTCGTAGAAAGCTTGCAAGGTACACCAAGCTAATCCAGCTTGGCCATCAAGACATCCTCTGAGAAAAATATACATATATATGAAGCGAACTATTGGTCTGAAGGGTAAGCGCAGGGAAAAATCTTTTAGAGCGCGTCTTCTCTCTACTTCAGAAGCACCAAAAAATAGATTTTTCCAAGATATGCTTCCTGTTTCTAGTTGTTTAACTGTTTCAGCAGCTTCATCTGTAGAATAGCGATTGTGCTTTTCTATCCAACGGGAAATACCTTTACTACAGGTATAATGGGGATAAGTTTCTTGCAAAAAACTTGTAGGACCATCGCAAACTTCTCGTTCTGTGTGACCATAATCACTAAACCACACTTTATCTTTGGAAAAGAGGCGCATCTGGTAGCGGGGATATTGGGTGCTGCGACGAATCCAAGTTCCCATAAATAAAACTCGTTCTGCAACGTAATACCCAATGTATTCTTTTCTTTGAATCGCTTCTAGGCATTCGTTAAATAATTCGGGGGTCATCCGCTCATCTGCCTCTAGGATATAAACCCACTCATATTTAGTAGGAAGTTCCTGTAACATCCATGTTCGCTGTCGTCCATGGCTTTCAAATTTGTGTTGGACTATTCTTACAGGATAAGATTGAGCTATTTCTATAGTCCGATCGCTACTAAAGGAATCAACTATTATAATGTCATCTGACAGCATTGCTGACTCAATACAAGCAGCGATATCTATTTCTTCATTGTAAGTCAGTATATAAATTGAGAACATTCGATGAATTTTTGTAATTGCTCTTTGATAAAGATTAAATTGGATAATTAAATTAAATTAAATAGATATCCAATTGGGAGGGTATTGAGCATGAGATTTAAGTTTACACTTTCTCTTTCACTAATATTAATTTGCTCTTACTGCCCTCCCTAATTATTAAAGTCATCTCTATTGTGAGATATTACTTTGCAATTATCTAGCGGGATGTTGGCTACATCCTTTACCTTTAATAATTCCCAAATTTTTTAATCTTGTCTAAATTTTTTAATCCTGTCCAACCAATCAGAATATAGCCTACTGCTAAAAGTAAGCTGCTCAGACCTGTTCTCAGACTAGATTTAAAAGAATTTCTATTAGCTTGTTCTTCTAGTTCTTGCTTACGACTACGAATTCTAGTTAAAAGCTGATCTGGTAATTGTTCTGCTTGACGATTGAGAAATTGATCGATAGCTTGAGGATTATCTTTTGACTGTTCCAGTAAAGTTTTTACTTGGCTTGGTAATTGTTCATTTTCTAATGCTGCATTTAATCTAGTTTCATCTGCTAGTAAATTAGTAATTTGATTTTTTAATTGACTTCGCCTTTGCTGGATCTGATTTTTAAAGTCGCTGCTACCTATACGAGCTTCTAGTTGTGTTTCTGCTTGACTTGCTTGCCGATCTATGCGTTCAATGGCCTCAGCCCTAGCTTGACTCGTGTTATTTAAATGTACAGGAAATAGTAATAGATATACCAGTCCTAATAAGCTAGCTAGTAAAAGTGCCCAAAATCTTAAATCTAATATCGAAGGTTTTGAAGTATCCTGAAGGCCAGAATTACTGCTGACCCAGTAGCCTGTGAATAATAAGGCCATTCCTACCATAGGAATTATCCCCCGATCGACTATTTGGGTTGCTAAATTGATTTGCCATGTTCTATTGCCTATGTTAAATGGAATTGATAAGACTATAAAGTCAAGTATAGAGGACAAAATCATAACTACTCCTACTATTGTCAGAGTCCTAGCAGCTATGGAGGAATATGAACGGATATTTGTTGCTTTCATGGGATTGTGCTGAGTTCTCAGTTATAGTTGACTGGACATAGTGAGTCTGAAATGTTGAGGATGCACTCTGTTGCTGATGGTGAAAATATATTTTCTCTGTCTCAAAATAGCAGTCTGTTTTTACAATTATGACAGAGTTTAACCATAGTCCATCAGCCTTTTTGCCTTTACTCAGGACTTACGCACCCAAATCCAGAAACTTTGTTTTTTCCTAGATGTCGATTGTTCAAACCAACGATTTTTCCTGGCAATTGAGTTTCGCGTGCGAAGTCCTATTTACTATTTTTTTTTAATTTATGGAACAGAACTATCTATCGTACAATGCTAGCCTATAATAGACGTAAGTTAAACCTGTTCTTCACAAATCTGATTTTGTTGGTTGATTATACTATTTTAACAGTTTAATGTTTTTTCTTGTTTAACCCTATCATTTTGACTTTTTTAGACTAATATTTACTAAGATTCAAATAAGTTAAGTAAGATTTAAAAAAAACATCAAAAAGAATATTTGTTTTTGCAAAAAATTACTAAAAACCAGAATAAATGAAATAAATTAAACCAAAAAGTTCATGGTAATCGAAGTTGCAATTGTCATATTTAAAGCCAAATCATAGATGTAAATCTGAATAAATATAAGACTTAGAGGCGCGAAACCCTGTTGCTACGAGAAATCCTTGGTTTAAACAATAGAAATCTACGCAAAAAAACTTAGTTTCTGTATTCGGTATACTTAAGTCCTGTAAATATAAACAATATTATTAATATTATATTATATTATTAATGATAACGGGGAACTAGGGAGGATTCAAGTAGTGAAAGAAAACTTAGAAAATTATCAAAATCAAAAAATATTAATTGTAGATGATGAAGATAACTTGAGAATTCTTCTCAAGCGACATCTGGAATTTCAAGGATATGAAGTAACAGATGCAAATTCTGCTTTAGATGCACTATCAATACTGGAACAACAAGAGCCGGATTTAATTATTTCGGATATAATGATGCCTGAAATGGATGGTTTAGAATTTTGTCAACGTTTACGAGCTAGTAATTTAGGTCAGTTAATACCTTTTATATTTCTGTCAAGTAAGGGAGAATTAGAAGACAGAATTATAGGCTTATCTATGGGAGCAGATGATTATATCAATAAGCCTTTTGAAATGCGGGAGTTAGTAGCAAAAATAGAGGCTCAATTAGCTCGTTCTAGTCGTATTTCTTTGGAAATGAAGCGGCTGACTGAAGATTATATGGCAAAAATACAACCATTAGCACCTCCAGAACCACTACCTCTAACTCGAGCAGAAGAAAGGGTATTTTGGGAAGTTACTCAGGGGTTGACAAATAAGCAGATTAGCGATCGCTTGTTTATTAGCCCTCGAACTGTACAAACTCATTTGAGTAAAATAATGAGAAAGCTAAATTTAGAAAATCGCTCCCAGTTGGTTCGTTATGCTTTTGAACATGGATATAAACCACCTACTGAAGAAAACTGATGAATATTAAAAAATGGACTCCCAAAAACTAATTTCTGGCCTCTATAATTTGACCGAATTAGAACAGCTAATTAATTCTCAACCAACTTTTTGGCGACCTTTAGTATTTACAAATGGGTGCTTTGACTTAGTTCATGCTGGACATATTCGTTATTTATGGGCAGCTAAGTCTCTAGGGCGATCGCTTGTAGTAGGATTAAATAGCGATCTATCGGTTCAAAATATTAAGCCCCAACAAGAGGGATATCCTATGCGACCAATTGTACCGCAAGTCCAACGGGCTGAAGTTTTAGCTGCTTTGAAACCAGTTGATGGAGTAGTAATTTTTAATGAAGCTACTGCTACTAATATCATAGAACGACTTAAACCTAATATTTATGTTAAGGGTGGGGATTATTCTATTGAAACATTACCTGAAGCTCCAAAAGTTAAAGGTTATGGTGGTAAAATTTCTTTAGTTCAAATAGAAGTTCCGACTTCTACTAGTGCAATTATTAATCGTATTTTACACCATCAATAAATAATTATAATTCTCAATTCATTCCAAGCATTGAAATACACAATAATTTTATGACAGAATCAAAGATTAATTCTACAGAAAACGCTTCATTGAATATATCTGAACTGCAATCTCAATTAGAATCTGGTTCTGAAAAAAAACAGTTACAGGTAATTCCTAGTTTGGCAGAAACAGGAGGGCAGGGTTTAGATATTCTCATGGAATTTTTGCAAAATAAAAAATCAGATTCACCTACTGTAGTTGAGGGAAAAATCTATCAAGTTTTGCGTCAAGTAAATTCATCGAAAGTTGATGAATTTATACAGAAACATTTTCCCCTAGGAGTTGTGCCAATCAATTCAGGATCTAATATTGATTATAGTCACTTACAAATAAAATTAGCTCATCAAGATTTTTTAGAAGCTGATAAATTAACTATGCAAAAATTGTGTGAGTTAGCAGGAGAAGCAGCAACACAAAGAAAGTGGCTTTATTTTTCAGAGGTAGATAGTATTCCCATTCCAGATCTGCAAACTATTAATACTATGTGGTTAGTTTATTCAGAAGGAAAATTTGGCTATTCTGTACAGAGAGAAATTTGGCTAGGAGTAGGCAAAAACTGGGATAAGTTACTACCAAAAATAGGCTGGAAAAATGGTAATACTTGGACAAGATATCCTAATGAATTTACTTGGAATTTGACTGCGCCGCAAGGTCATCTACCTCTATCTAATTTACTGCGTGGGGTGCGTATGTTTTCTTCTTTGTTATCTCATCCTGCTTGGTCTAAGTAGGGTTTGCTGAAAAACTCGTTCGTTAGGGTTGAAGGTAGGGAAGAGTTTGACTATTGTTTAACTCCATTGCTTTTCTACTTTATCTTCTATCTATGCCATTAGTTTTGATACTATAAAAGTTGATTTCTTGCACTTGTTCAATGTTGAATAATTTTTGCTAATCTAGGTTGCTAATGGTTTTAGTTTTCTTGCGCAAGCCATAAATAAAAATAGGAATTACCTCTAATTAATTACGATTTAAAAATGCCAGTATTTAAGATTTGCTTAATTCAAAGCCAACCAGAAAAAGAGGAAATGTATTATCAACGTTGGTTAGTGTTAAGAAAACCGATAGATATGGAAAGAGGAACAGAAAAAGATGAGTATGATGATTATGCTCTACATTTTATTGCTGTTTGTGAGGAACAAATTATTGGTTCAGCTAGATTGCGAGAATTATCTACAGGTATAGGAAGTATTGCATATCTTGCTGTTTTACCTGAATTTCAATCTCAGGGAGTGGGTACAGCTTTAATTCAAAAAATTATTGAAATTGCTAAACAGAAACAGCTAACATCTTTGAGAGTTATGTCTCGTATCAATTCTTCTAAATTTTATGAAAAAATCGGTTTTAGAGGCACTGGTCAGCCATTTGAATTTTTAGGAATATTCCACCAATTTATGCTCCTTAACTTACCTTATTCTAAGAATTTATTAGGTAGAGCTTTAATTCAAAAAAACTTGGAAAATTAGTAACGAGAAGCAACTAAAATTTTTGATAGTAATCTCTCATATAGCAATCCTATTTTATTTGTGTATAAAAATATTACTGCTTTTAGGGAACAGTGAACAGGGAATAGGGAACAGGTGGGAGTTTCAGTTTTTTTATCTACTTTTTGATTACTCGCAACCTATGCGCGGATTGCTATATCAATGATTATAAATTTTCTCAAAAATATAGGTTTGAGAGAGATTCGTCAGCCATTTTAGTTTTGATAAATACCAAATCAATTTATGTTCTTCAAATGTAAACATTCAGCCGTCAGCTATCAGCTATAAGTTATTAACTGATTATCTTGTTAGGAGGAATTAGTCTCCAAGGAGAATTAAAAGTTATGTTTGCGCACCATTCCGCTTAGGAGGAATTAGTCTCCAAGGAGAATTAAAAGTTATGTTTACGCACCATTCCGCAGGAAAGAAAAAGGCGATCGGCTAACCTTAGTCATTGCTTGGTTATTTCAAAAGCTGTTTGGGTACTATTCCGCAGAATAAAGTTGAATGCTAATAGCTGAATGCTTACCTTCAACTTACCTTCTTCTGAGAATTTATCAACATTTTTTCAGAAGTTTTATTCTCAATTTTGAAGCTAAGATGGTTGACAGAATACTTGATAAATTCTGACTGTTTAGAAGCATCACAAGAACCTTGAAGGTGGATAGTTTTCGTTTCATCCTTAACTAATTTAGATTGACAAATATATTGATAACCATCTGGTTTAAGCACACCTAATTGAGTTTTAATTAATGTTTTGTCGGAATTTATATCCAAATTTAAAAGGTTAATTTTATACTCAAACCATTCCCAACCGTGGCGGAAGATAAGTTCTCTTTCCAAGACTTGAATGCATGTTGGTAAAATTCCCCAACCTCGATACACTCGGTTTAATAATTCAATATTTTCAGTTCTTAGCAAAATTGCTTGAAAAGATTCTTGATTAAGCAAGCCATAATATCTACCATCAGGAAAGTCAATTATAGTAGGTGCAAATCTATGACCACCAAAGTGACTTGCTTTCCAAATTCTTGTATTTTTTAAACCTAATTGAGAAATAGTTTTTTTAGCTTCCGTATAAAACGGATTACCATATTTAGCACAACACTTATCATGGCTACCATGAGTACAAACTAATATATCTCTTGTTCGAGGATTTTGAGTCTTAGTATCTAAATTATCCCCCGCTAAATATTTTTGAATAATTGGAGCTATTTTTTCAGGATGGTCTACGTCAAACTCATATTTTTTATAACCATTGATAAATGAGCTTTGCTCTTTTTCATAGATTAAAATCTTTCTGTTATTTTGTCTGTAATTTTGATTTTGAGTAATCAGTAAAAATCTCAGAGATAAATTGTCTCTCTTGACTGCTGCCATCAAAACCTCTAAATTTTTTGGGAGAAAACGAGATTCAAAAGCATTATATTCCCAAGGGTAAGGACACTCTATCAAAATATAGACTGAATAATTCGTACCACTTCCAATAATATCTTCATCTGCTTTTCGGCAAGCATCAGCACAAAAAAATGTATTCATGTTTAAGCTCCATATTGTACAAAAAAAAATTTTATTAACTAACTTGAATAACATTGGGATAATGTTTGTTTACAAGTCATAGTCAGGTAGGCAGTTTATTACATCTTTATCCAGTAAATTTTTCTCGACTAAACAAGTTTTTAACTAGATTATAGATATTTTGCCACTCCTGTAATAGATACTTCTTTACCAGAAACTAGAATTTTATATTCATCATATTCATCTTCTTAATAAACATCAGCACAAAAAAATGTATTCATGGTTAAACTCCTGATTCTCAAAAAATAACTCTTTAATTAACTAACTTCAATAACATGGGCATAATATCTATTTCCCAGTCATGGTCTAGCCGCAAATTTATGACATCTTTTCCAGTAAATGTTTCTTGACTAAATAAGTTTTAAATAGATATTATGAAAATCCTCGAATATATAATCATTTAGTGGAAACTAGAGTTTTATATTTATAATATTCACCTCCTTAATAAACATCACTAGCAAAAAAATCTCTTCATATTTAAACTGCTGATTCTACAAAAATAACTCTTTCACTGACTAGCCTTGATAACATAGGCATAATATCTATTTCCCAGTCATAGTCCGGCAGCAAATTTATGACATCTTTTCCAGTAAATGTTTCTCGACTAAATAAATTTTTTACTAAATATTCTGGCACTCCTCGAATAGATACTTCTTTACCAGAAACTAAAATTTTATATCCATCATCATCAGGCATTTGTAAAATTTTTAAACGTTGAAACTGAGAAATTTTAAACTTAGTTTCAACACCACGATTAAAAATATTAAATCCAGCTTGATATGGTAAATTATATTGCTCAACAGGTTTTCCTAAACCATCCAAGTAGTTATTATATTCTTCGCTAATATTGTGATTATTGATATACTCTTTTAAGTCTTGAATTAAATTTTCTACACTGACATTAAAAGAAGTCTCATCTATTCTTAAAGGTAGACCTTTTCTCCACTCTTCTCTGTATTGTAATTGACCAATTAACCATTCAAATAAATCGACACCTGTTCGAGAGTGAATACCTAAAGTAAGATGAATAGATGGTTCTTCTTTTGTCACTGCATAATGCCAATGTCCGCGAGGTATATAAAGTACATCTCCTGGATGTAAAATACAACTCAAATATGCTTCTTCTTCGGGTGGTGCAAAAGAAGATGATTTTTGGTTTGGTAATGGATATTTGAACGTGTCAGTATAGACATACCACTGCTTACTTCCTTCTACTTGCAAAATAAATACATCGTGAGTATCGTAGTGCTTAGAAAATCCTTTTTTACTAGACCAAGAACAATAAGCATTGACTTGAGTTGGGTATCCTAACTCATAACTAAGTTTTGAAGCAAATAGAGAAACTTCTGGAACCCTTTTATGGATTTGGTCTAGGATTAAGGTTGCACCTTTCTCACACCATTGGGTAAGATTTCTATTTTCCTTTGCCTCCAGAACTTTTCCATCAAATGCAAGGCGCAGATCAGGATATTCTATTTGATGAAAGTTCAATAGATGGTTGAGTTTGTTCCATGAAAATAGGTCTGTAAAATTTTTATGTCCTTTACTAGAGATGGCGATCGCTTTCCTAGTCCAGTTATTTTCTAGAAATTCTTCTTGCTCTAATGGTTGTATTAAATTTGTTAGAGATAACATAATCGAGAATTTTTTCTATTAATTTTTGAGATTTATAGATTATAGTTAAGTTAAAAGTTCTTTCTAGGACATTAGAAACTTAAAAAGCTTATCTTTACCGAAACATTAAGGTATAAAACCTCTCCATTCATGGAGAAGAAGCGGTCGTTTGCGGAGCATGGAGTAGGATGGGATGGGGAGGTTTTCGGAAGAATGCAGAGGAGCTGCCTCTTGCAGAGGAGCTGCCTCTTTCAGAGGAGCTTCGCTAACGCTAACGCTTTTCATGTCGGCGACAGCCGAAACGCAATTCAAGTTGCTCCGCGTTAACGAAGTTTTGCGTTAGCTAAACGCCATATCCAATTGACCAAGAGAAGAAAAAAATTCCTTTTAGCCTAATCCTTTTGTTTATAAGAAGAGGTAATTATTAATTATTAATTGTTGAACTTACCTTTTCTATCAAAATTATTTTATAGGTGGGTTTATTCAGGAATTCTTAATTTTCTTATATTAACAAATACTTAAATTAACGGAAATACTTTATATCCATAAGCAAGTAATTATTTTCAGTTTTTGTCTATAATAAATCTCAAGACTACTACTATTATTACTTTTATCTAATTACTTAGAGTTTTATATTCTCAGATTTTTATGTGAGTATATTTAAGAACTTGAACAAAATTATTGACAAATTAGATCCTTATTAAATGAGGATTTCCGCAAAATTTCTCTATAATTAATTCTCTGTACCTGCTTATAAATAAAGGGGTAAAGCTTTTACCATGATATTTTTTAATTGTCACCTGTTCAGACTTACATGGTTAGTTAAGATAGGAATAATAGGTAACTCTTAACCCCTTAAACATTTAAGAGAAATATTTAAACACTTAAATGTTTAACCATTAGTGATGACGGTCGCCACCATCTGAGTCAAAGTGACGGTCGCCACCATCTGAGTCAAAGTTGCGGTCGCCACCATCTGAGTCAAAATTTAATCCTGTTTCCCAGTTTTTGCCTAGTGAATTTTGTAGAATATCTTTTACCTCTACCTGAATTTTACTAGGCCGAGCTTGCTGAACATCAAATTCTTTTGACATACTAATATCTCCCAGTTGAACTAGATTTGTCTTCAATAACTTCCTATAAGGTGAAGTTAAAAATTAGTATATATTAAACTCCTTGATTTATGCAATAGTTGAGAAAAATTTTTAATTATTTGGGATAGTATAACTTATACTCAAAAGTTAGTCAAAATACCTAATATTAAGTTTTACCTATTTTTGCTACTAAATTTGGTCATAATCATAACTTAGCAGTAGAGACTAAAAAAAATACAAATATAAATCATACTTAAATCAATACTTAAAGCCATACTTATTCTCATTCAAAACAATGTATTTGTCAAATATCTAGTGGAGCGTCAATTTTTATCTAAATGTTGGCAGAAGACCCGCGCTCTCCCATAGGGGAGCGTCCTATGGGAATGCCAATCAATCTTGCGGTTTCAGACATAATATATTAGAATGTAAGTATTGAAAAATAAACAGTAGATGGTTGAAAAAGCATACAAATTTAGGTTTTACCCAACTCCTGAACAGGAAAACCTGTTGCTCAGAACTTTGGGTTGTGTACGCCTAATCTACAACTTGGCTTT
>JAAUYL010013469.1_pt1 | contig 14253 bp, 17 predicted proteins | sample 7278011 | NCBI WGS metagenome assembly JAAUYL01 (sample SAMN14350225, study PRJNA611818) | marine sediment metagenome | isolation source: surface marine sediment (1.8m) | place: French Polynesia: Moorea | collected 2018-08 | reverse complement strand
TTGCCAACCACAAATAACATTGGCATTGAGAATAGCAGGCAGAGGAGCCTATATTTAAGAATGACGTCAGGGTCTGCCAGCTGATTTTTTTCTACAATATAGGTTGTATTCATGATTGTGGCTTTGCAGAAGAAAAGTAGGAAAACAATAAATATTTTCTTCATTCACTTTACCATTCATTCAGGCTTGGGAGGGTTCCTTTTTAATTGCTTACAACTTTGTTTACATATCTAATCCTGATGCTCATCCTCTTCCTTCATGTTTGCCAATTGCTGACCACCAGTCACGGTCATTGTCACTTGTCCGCGATAATACTTGACGTCTAAATAGGAAAAAAAGAGAAAAAAAACTTAATTTACCTACTTAATTAAGATTAAGACAGTCACTCACTACTATCTGAGGTGCTGTTGTTAGTCTGCAAGTCTGTTGACATGCTGATTTTGCGATCATTCGTTCTTGTCCCGCTAGATGTAGCTCCTGTCGTCGCAGTAGCCATAGTGGTATCTTGCAGTGGCCTCTTCTGAACGTAGCTCTGAATTAAGAGCAAGAATTAAGTAATCATCTTAATTAAGCATTTAATTGAGAACTCACCCTGACAAGGTTCAACGTATACCGGAGCTGCTTGGTCGTCTCATGCCTGGCCTTTTCATTGAGGACCACATGAAAAAGGAGGATAAAAACACCCTGTAATTAAGATGGGTCTTAATTAAGATAAAGTAAGACTTTATCAAGAGCTTGCCTGGAGGGAGTTTAACAAAGCAAAGAGAATGGCCAACCATTCTGATCCCTCGGCAAAATAGGTGAAGCCCAGAATCCACGTCAGCCCCAGGATGCATAGTAGAGAAAAGGAACCTGAAATTAAGATTAAGAAATAAAGTACTATCTTTTTTTCTAAAAAGGTGGCGCCACTGGAAAATGTCAAAGGAAATATTTGCAGCGCCCTCTATACAGTAATCCAAGTCAGGTGTGATGGTTTGCTTACAGAATTGTTTACAAATGACTTGGGGCATCAATGACAAAGAAGTTTTCACTGGATCATATTTTATATTGTTTGTTATGGACCTTGTGCACGGAATGAAGAAATAACAGAAACTCTCTGCTAAGACATTATGTACCCTCGTGGATAAATATTATATTGTTTTATGATTGATTCTGAAGGCTTGCGCGGAGCGATTTACCTTTTAATAAAGTCATGACTTTGTTGGGTCCATCCTCCGTTTGAGATTGACGTTTCTGAATGGACTTTTTGGCAATTCTCAGCGCATTAATAAACATCCCGGTATTAATTAACAAAACCGCCGCCATTGGCGCTCCAAATGCCCAAATGAGTCCATTTTCTGTATCTAGCCAACAGCTAAAATACAGGGAGAAAAAAGGTCAATTAGCAGCTGTGCAGGTCAATTCAAGTGCAACTTGCGCGCGTCAGCTTACTGTTTGTCAGTGCCGTAGCCGTGCGTCCCGCTCGCTTCCACAATGATTGCGCTGAGCACCACTATCAGAGCTGGAGCTCCATAGCCAAGGAGATAAAAGTAGATCATGATTGACCTTCCAGTATTGAAGACCTGTGTAATTAATTGCACTTTAATTACATACGCTATTACACTGTAACATAGATGATTACAACCTTGACGAGCATCAGGTAAACATGCGCGCCCTCCACAAGCATCCAGGCGAACGATGCCAGAAATAGGTAGTGCAAAAATCCAGCCACAACTCCACAAAGAACTGTAATCAGCAATAATTGATAACAGCCAAGTGTACTAAATTGTAATTCAGGGCAAGTTTACTACCTGGATTTTTAGTTGCATCAAGTCCAACGAGAAGGAGAACTTGTGCCAGCAGAAGGCAAATGCAAAGATTCCTATGAATGGCCGTCCTGTCCCCTCTTAAGCCTGTAATAAATTGTAATAAAATATACCATTACATTTGATTACAACAATATACTTAGTTACCTCTAACGGCTGTAAAAACGTATACGCAAATGATAAGGCCGATTATGCTAAGAGAGCATCCAACGATTGTGAACCAGGTCAGCAAGCTGTTGAGGATTACCTGTAATTAAGTACCTAATTAATGTAATTACATGTGTAGAAACTGTAGTGGTTATTGATTACACAAAGAGGAACGGAGTGGACGCATTCCAGGTACAGGTGACTTTGGACTTCCAACTGCCTACTTTCTCTCTCCTAAACATTTCTTAAACAATGGCTCTGCGCAGTAAAATATGGACTAAAACTGGACCTACAACAAGCGCCTGATAATATTCATTATCTCTTAGAATTAGCAGATACCACTGGACAAAATTCCAAAATTCCCTAGCCAAAACATCTAAACATTATATGAAACCAATTCTGTATACTTTCATGTTATTGCTAAATTGCAATTGGAAGGAAGAGTTGAATGATACCTGCTTGGACAAAGAAAAAGCATGGTATTTCTATTGATCAAACAATCGCACTTTTAATATACGTCAAAGTTGTCAAGGCTGAATCAAAACAAAAATTGCGCACACCTAGGATTTCCTGTTCCTGCTTTTTCTGGCGCTTGTTTACAAATCCTAAATGGGCACCACGTGGTTGTATAGGTCATAAAAGGTAAACAAACTACCATGGCAGAGAGTGGCAAAGCGGTTCACAGCAGCAGGAACGCTGAAAAGAGAAAAGCCGAGACTCTACGAAGGGACATCCTGGTCTTGATCTACCAATTCCTTTTGGAGGAAGGATTTCAGGTACGTTATAGACATGTCCATTCTTGTCCAAACATGTCTAAACATGTATAACTCTGATATTTCAGGAGGCTGCCGAGGCCATGTGCAACCAAATATCATGCGCTTCAGTATTGCAACAATACGCAGCTGCGGATAACATTGACCTACCGTTAATCCTGGCAGACTTCAATGCCTACTACCATCTGAGATTCAACAAGCAACCGGTATTGTGCAAGAAGATTCCGGAGAACGGCCAGGTCCGGCAGAACGGATTCTGTCCGCACAACAGGTTTACACTTGTCCAATCATGTTGGAACCTGAATGATCCGGATCTGTAAAATTACAGGCAAAACAAACCCTCCCTTCACCAACAACATGACAGCAACAGAGTCTCCACAAAGACATTCAATCCTAATCGAAGTCCGGCTAATCCAAAAACGATGGTTCACGATTCGTCAACGTCAGGGGATGGAGGAAATCATACCGGAAGTTACAATCACAATCACAACCCTCCTGCAATCACCTACCAACAACAATCGCATGCTCAGGATCCCATCCGAATGATCCGGATTCCAAAGCACCTCCTAAATTCTGACGAAGACCGAGAGCTTGTCGGAATCATTTCCAAGGATGTCATTCCCTTCAATTCTACCTCATCAAACAGCCATACAAGACTTGACGACATTGTCGGAATGGTACGCACTGAAGCTACTAACATTTGTAATCAAATGAATCCAAAATGATTCTTTTTAGGGTGACGCTAAAGAAGCATTGGAAGATGCCTACATTCTCCCGCTCAAACACCCGGACATTTATTGTGGACAGCCAATAGGTAAACAGTTGCCATTTGCTACTGAACTTATATCTTTTAAACTTCTGAGTTTACAGGGAGTGTATTGTTTGCTGGTCCCCCGGGCACGGGTAAAACTATGCTGGCCCGAGCCCTTGGGTTTGAATGCTCAAGGGAGAGCCTCTTCTTTAACGTGCATGCCAGCAGGTAAATAAATAATTAAGCACACATTGTACTGACTTAATTGTTACATTGCAGCTTGGCCAGTAAATGGAGGGGAGACTCTGAAAAGCTAGTCCGGACCCTGTTTGAGATGGCTTTTTTCAATGCTCCCGCCATCGTTTTTATTGACGAGGCTGAATCTGTCCTGGGAGAAAGGGGGTGTCATGGAGAGCACGAGGCTTCCAAAAGGTAAACTATAAAATTGATCCATATATTCCATTGGATCAGCTGCTTGTTCCAGGTGTAAAGCCGAGTTTCTGGTCCAGTTGGATGGCCTGCTTCGGTACAATTCTCTGGCCAATGGACCAGTTTTGTTCCTAGCCTCCACCAATTTGCCATGGACCTTGGATCCGGCCATACTGCGACGGTTCCACCATATGAGTGAGTATTCCATCGTGATCCATCGTTGGATCATAAAGGGCCATAATTCCATTATTTTGTTACAGTTTTCTTTGAGCTTCCAAATCCAGATCAGAGGATGCTGATCGTGCAAAAGTGCCTCAAGAACCTCGGGATGGAATCCAAAGGGCTGGACTTTGAATCGATTTGTCAGAGGACTGACGGATTTTCTGGTATAAGCGATCCCACAAAATCTTTTAACGATCCACAATCAATGCAATTTCAGGCTCAGATTTGCAAAGGGGCTGTGCTAATGCAGCCAAGAAAGTCTTGAGGAGAAGAGTCGAGTCCAAGACCAGATCGCTCAACCGGAAACAGACCAAGAATGAGGAGAACTCCTACAATGTCAAGATCACCCTCAACGACCTGAAGGAGAGCCTGAAAAATGTCCGGCCACTAAGTGATTCCTGGCGCAAAAAGTACGACAAATGGCTCATGCTACACCGGGAATACCACAAGGAGTAACAATTTTAAATATCACGCAACCTCTCCTCACAAAACACTCCCCAGGGCTGGGAACACCTTAAACCACTTATAGACAATCACACCACTTTACGTAGCTAATAAAACCAACCAGAAATATGTGCTTACATTGCCGTCCAGGTTGCCATTTATGTCCATGATCACTCCGAAATTGGTCAGGTGGTTGCACTCGCAAATTGTCTTGTCAGGATCATTGTTGTTCTCTACCAACTGACACCCTTCACTGGACCAGTCATTGGTCTTTGGATTCCAATAGACACACCGTTTTTCTGAAAGGAAGCAAATGCAATAAAATCATATCAAGGTGATTACACTCCCTATGTATTTACCTGTTATGCTTATATCGTTATCTTGTTGGATGGTGTTTGTCAGCTGAATTACAACAGAAACGTCAGAGTCCGTATCACTTTTCTCATCAAACAGGGTTGCTCCCAGGACAGCAGTATTGAGAACATCACTTCCATTGTAGGCTTTGCTACTGCAATAAAAAGATCCATGAAAAAGTTTTAGCTTGACCTGAAATGTGACAAGGCTTACCAGTCAAAGTTGCCATTGAGGATGCATCCAAAACGGTTGAAGGCATAGAATCCAACACTCTTCTTGCTGCTGGCCCCAGATCCAGATCCACTTGGCACTACCTGGATGAAGTCCTGGCCTTGCTGGAACAGCTCCCCATTCTCTGAGGAGGACAGATTCTTCCTCACTTCCATTGTAAGGGTGTTTGCAGGGTATGTATGACCTTGTGACATAGAATACTGGGCCAGTGACTTTGCCACCTGATCCAGGTTGTCCTGTGAAGTCAATGACTTTGATAACAGCTGGTTTATAAAGTTTTGTGACATTTTTTAATACCTGAAGCTTTGTCAGTTCAAGGCTGGTGGAATTGTTGGGCAGTCCAAACCAGGACTCTGGTCTTTCTAGAAGGTCATTCATGAGTTTGACACTGTCCTTGGAATACTGGTCTGCGTAGGCTGTTGGATCATCTGCCTCTGGCAACCTCTCGCTTTGAACCTGATCACATTATCATTTATCAATTAAATAGTTAGGATTGATTGTTCTGAGAAGAACTGGTCCATTTAAAAAGTATTTACCTTCAGTGCCTCATCCAGTACGTTGATGATGTTTTTGATGTCTCCTGCTCCGATTGTGTCTTCCTTGGTTACATTTTGGTAAAGCCTGTCATTTAAAAAGTATTATTAATGAGTCTTTCAAGACATAAAACATACCTGCCAATGACTTCTGATGGCACAGATCCCTCCTGATTCAATTCGTCAAGGGCTGTCTCAGTATCGATCTTGGTACAACTGGACAGGTCTGGATAGCCCACCCATTCTCCATTTACTCCACATTGCCAAGACGCCAGACCATTTTGACCTTCTGGACAAGGCTGCAATAAAATTGAAACAGCATTAAACTATGTTCACCCACGTGGAAAATCTGTACCACTCAACCTGGACAGACACCTCTCCACTAACACCCTCCTCATTCCAAGAGTAGTTGGGAAAAGGCCAGCCTTCATCGCCAGGTGTTTTTGGTGGACAGGTGGTATCATAGGGAGGCAGGTGGGTTCTAGATTGCATGGCAACCGGTAATGCGCAGAGTCCTCGACGAGCGACGGTGCTAAAAACAATTGTGGATCAATACTAAAGTGCATCTTAACTTAAAAATATCTTCAGTCATGAAGAGGTTCAAGGTGGCTTTGGTTCTCCTTCTTGGAGTTGCCTACTCTTTGTCAGGCTCCAACAGTGACCTGATTCAAAGACCAGGTGGTTGGTTCATCCCTGGTGAAAGTTGCGGGATTACCAGGAAAATCCGGTACATGAGCGAGATACCCGCAGATGTTGCCAGGCATCCGTGCACATGGATACCTAGAAAACTGCCATCTTTCGGACCCGTTAAGAAAGGTTAGAAAACTCTTGCTACCAGAAAGTTTTAGAAATTATGCTGTATATTTCAGTCCCCTGGATAGACTTTGACACTGTCTCTCACTATTGCTCGCTAAGTTACAAGAAAGGTTCTTGTTACACCAAAGGACCAGGCAAATATAAACATATTAGCATGCAAAACATGATGAAGAATGCGGAAAAAGCTTCTAAGGAGTGCAGGAAACTTTGTCATGAAGGCAAGCACGCCAGTTTTTGTAATGTGTGGTCGTACAACATTCAGTTTAAAAAATGCTACCTGAAAGAAGACTATGGCTCCAAACAATGCACTGCGAATCAACGGAAGGAAGGCAGGATTTCTGGCTTAAAGATCAATCGTTGTTACCCTTAATTGTAATCAAAAAGATAACGAAAAACACAAATGTACCACATATGTTTCGACTTAACTTATGGTGTGTTGTTATTGTAGCGCCCGACTTTCCCCAACTTACTTGCTATCGTCCACAGTAGTGTTGGTGTAGCACAGATCATTAGAAGTGTCATAGGTTCCCTCAATAAAGTAGGTCGGGTTGTGAAATGTAATGGCGCAGCGTACATCTCCGCAATCATCTGGTCCTGCAATCCATAGCTGGAACGAAGAAGATACCTTTTTTATTATGGGATTTTTTCGTAGTAGAAATGAACTCGCACCTCCTCTTTTCGAGGGTTGAAAATCTTAGCGGTACATTCTGGATCGCTCTTGGGTATTGGAAAGGCCAGTTCGCCACCCCAGCTCCAGCATTGCATCCTGGCCTCTCTCCAGGTCACTTCTGTTTCCGTTTTCTTGTAGCACGTGTTGCCTGAAATTAACAGCAGGTTGAACTAAGTGGTGTACCATTACAATGTGGGTAAGTTGGGGTACTTTACCTCTTCTGTAGTCCACATGCATTGGACAAGAGACATCTTTCCGATTGAGGTTTTCGCCCAGATGGTATCGGTACTCGATGATTGGATCTACCAAAAGGCCCTGAAAGCAGTCCATATTTTCAGGGAAAACCAGGTTGCCTGGGTCTTCGTGCAGGGAGTTACCCAGGAACTTTTCCTGGGATTCAGGCAATTGGCAAATGACGCCATAGGTGTCATTATTCTCTGATTTTTCATAACAAGACTCCCATTTCAATTGTAGCCTTTTTGAGTGCTGAAAAAGAAACATGGGCATAATTGTCAGTTTGTTAAGTTTGTTAGATTGATACCTTGTTGTTGAGGAGCATAAGGCAGCTATCCTGGGTATGACCAGATACACCCAGAATGCCTAGCCTCCTGAAATAGTGCCTAGTGTTTGCATTGATCCAGAAACCCTTGACGTTGTCATTAGTGTTTGCAATCAGGTCCATCGCCTTGGCAGCGTCTTCCAAGGTGGAAATGGTAGCTAAGACATGGCCAAAATTGGAGCATCTTTGAACTGCCTGCAGGTAGTCTTCGTTCCTTGCAGCAGAAATGTACATCCAACTGAAAAATGAACGACATATTAATTACTCTGTTTCGAGCTGGCATTCACAAGCAAACAATCCACCTGTTTTGAAAAAGGTTTCCATCCGTTGGAACCGGTGTGGATCTCTTTCTGGAATAAGCTGACCACTTGGCCTCCTCTGCCAGGAGCATGTACGTTGAGAACTTGCAGTAATCTTTTCCCTGGCACCAATATGTCACCGCTGACAGTGAATTCGCTGCCACACAGTACTGAAACAAATGAAATCAATTATAAAAGAGAACATTTTCCTGCTTTAATTTGGAGCTTCATCTACAAAGAGCAAACATTGGCAGGATGTAATTTCAGCCGTTTGTTGACTTGACCCACATAAAAAAACTGGCTATTAACAGAAAGGAAAAAGATTGAAGCATAACTACGTAATTGACATTCATTTGACATTGCTGATTTGTGATTTGTGATTTCAAACATTTTAGTTTTCATTGTTTACGTTTTGCAACCTGTTTTCAGGCCTCGTGGGTGATCGATTCAATGTTTACATTTGATGATAAAAATGGCTTTTTTTAAATTTAAAATTTGATTGCGTGACAAGATTTTTGCAAATTGCTAGTCTGTTTGTTCAGAGACTGTAATGCATTTTTATAAATTCATCAATATATTTTTGCTTTACCTTGGAAGAGTCTTTTGCGTAACTGCCAGAACTGCACCCAAAATAGCTTGATCCTTGCAGTTTCAGTGGTCTTCCGAACAAAACATGGTCGATGAAAATCAAGGGTTTCTTGTCACTTCCCGGATTCAATTCCACTGGCTGAAAATGTGTCAAAATAAAAAAATGACTATTATTTGTTTGTTTGTTTTACCTCATGCCGACCAGTCTGACAGTAGGTATGGCCAGGATCCAGCACACCAGAAATGTCATCTGGATTAACCTGAAATTTTAAAACAATTTAAAGATATGGTTGCAGTTTCTCAGTAAGCTCTCTTTTGTTTACCTTTGTGCAATTTTCATAACCATATCCTTCTGGACACTGGCACGTGTACAGGTAGCTTAAATCGTCAGCTGTTTGTTTTGATTTCGATTCCTCCTGTGTGTGGCTGTCGTTGACATTCCTCTGACAAAGTCCGACAAAAAAGCCGCGGCTGTCAGCGTCACTTGGTGCGTTGCACGGCACTGTCCGTAACTCCTTCCTCACCGGGTTTTCCACAGACAAAACCAGACACTCGTTGTCACTGACACGGACATTCGTCCAAAAGCCTGAGACTGACATCGCTGGCAGGGTAGAATACTCCAAGCCGTCAACATAGTCCATGGCTGACGCGATGCTAGCGCCATCTTTTGGCGAGAACAGCTGGCACTCCCCGAGAAAGGTGAACCAGTTCCGGCCGTAGTAGTATTTGAGGTAGAATTCCGGTATTCCAGCAGCTCCATTCGTTGGATTGGCGTCAGCTTCAGTTGACGTCACAGGGCCAAAATCCAACGGCGAAGGAGAGGGAGTCATGACAGAGCACTGTCCATTGTTTTGGCACATGTTTTCCGAGCAGGGAATGTAGTTGCCGCAATTGCCTGCAACAAAAAGAAGAGGTTAATTAATATTATAGGAATCAGCAGGAAGAAGCTCTCCAGTGAAGTCCTACACTTCTTTTAACCATCATGGTCGACGTGTCAAGAGGCTTGATTCTGATATTATTTGCTGCTGTAAACGCAGAGTAAGTAACTTCACTTACTTAACTACCAGCAATTAGGAAACTGACAAAGCTGCTCCCAATTAGGAAAACTCTAACAAAGTACACCAGGGTTGAAAATGTCGTTGATGGAATCAAGACAACGACAATGAGTCCTGTAAGTTGTGCTGCCAGATGCAGTTCCCTTCCCATTGAAGATTGCAAAGCAATCCACCTTGATGCGAACAATCCTTGTGGACTCTACTCTGAAAAGCCTAAAGATTTGCCTGGCAGAGACTTGTTTCTCAGGCAAGACATTTTGGAGGACAGTTCTCCAGACGACGAGTCTCCTCAGATTTCGATCAGCTCTGATGGTTTGTTCTTCGGTATTTTATTAGACAGTAGACAGTTCAATTCATTTAATCTGACAAGAAGCGCTGTTTATTTAGCGAATGGTACCACCTATCTAGCTCTTATCTCTGAAGATGACGACACTAGCGAAGAGAAAAATGATGTCAGTGTCATTGACATTGCTATTCCACAAGAAGAAGAAGAGTCTTTGCCTGACACAATCTGTCAGGCCCCGCACATGTCGTCTGAAAAGCCAGAACTACTGGACAAAGTTTGCTACAGCATTCAACTTTACACCAGGTTTTGCTATGCTCCCGTCGTGCCAAAAGACGAGCAATCCTTGGACGTGATCGCAGGCGTTGATTCACTGCTTGACTCTGTAATGCTTCCAATGATCAACGGAAACCATCTGAGATTGCGTACGATAAAAGTGCTTTGCTAATTGATACTGCCACACAAATCATGAAATATTTCTCTGTCACAGAGTTAGTTTGGGACGAAACCAATAGGGATCTTGTCGGCTTTAATGTCAGCGAGCTCGAGTCAGTGATACCATGGAAAGAAAGGACTCTGTCTGTTTTTGAATTCTTTGGGGAGTACTCGCCAGCGTCTGTAGGAATTTTCAACGAAACCACCTTGATACTCTGTCGATTTGACGAAACACTTCTGCATGTTTTAAACACGACGAGCACAGTTCCAGGTTATATCTACTTTTCTCCTTATTTATCGGGTAGGGTAGGGGAGCCACGGACAAGCACCCTCTCCCAAGACGTCCTAAGCTAGCGTGGGAGAGTAGGCTGTTTCATATCTTCATGACACTGTTGAAACAGGCTTATTTTTACCTGTAATGCTTATAACATCAAACTTAGGGCCTTCTATGGTTACACCAAGAGGAACATATGAACCGCCACCAATGCTTCTAAACATCAAAGACATTGACGATGGATCGAACATTGTTCTCATGGTTGGATATGTGTGTCTGTGTTACTATGATTCCAAACGGAAGCTGACGGAAGAACAGCTAAAAAATTCTACAAAAAGCCAGATATTTATTCAGGGAAGGCAGCCAGGTGACTCTGCTAACTTCCGGTTTGAGCTTGGACCAAGAGCTGAGCACTATCTTTTTTCAAGTGGATTTGCCAATTCACCCGCAAATGACCGAATCATTTTCGCTGGATCTGGAACAAACCGGGACGATCCAGGCAAGTCCAACCAAGTTGCATTGAAAAGTTTTATGTCAATGACAGAGTTTTTAAACGTAGGTTTCCATGGTTTCTTGCAACAGTTTTGGTGCAAATCTCACCAATGCCATTTTGAAACGATGAAGCAGCTCATGCCGAAGCCAATCGCCAGAGAAAGCTTTCAGCTAAGAGCTCTGTTCATTCCCGAATCCCTAGTTAAATGTGATCAGAAGTAGCAGCCAGTAGCCTTACCTTTGCCAATCCAAAGCGTTGCAACCACCACCAAGATCGTTGAAATTTCCAAGTCCTTCATGCTGACCGGGTTCTATCTCACAAAATCACAAAAAATCAAATGACCACAGCTAACACAAAATGGCAGAATCTGTAAAACTGAGAGCTGACAACTATGTTGATAATCTGGTGACTGAAAATCGGAAAATAGTCTTCTCTTCTCTCGCAACTTTTCCTCGTATTTGAGACCGCAATTTACATAATGTTATTGAGTTATGCCCGGACAGGACACGCAAAAAATGTCACAAATATTTCTATTTTTGTCAGTTGCACTGTAAATCATCAAAATCTGTGTAGATTGATTTTCACGCCTCTTATCACTTGACTTTTTATCAGGGAGAGGAGATTTAATTTAACGCGATGCTAATAAATTGTGAAATTGCTCCTGTTTGAGTCACATTTTGAAGTTTCCCGGCTTTAGAATTTTGACATTCCCACTGATATGACAATATGAGACTGACTGCAAGCTGGAATCGGGCTTCAAAAACTTCATAAAAATCGGAGTGCTCGCAAGTGAATTGTTTACACTTAGCACACGGCATTAGCCGGGCCTATTAATTAGGGTTTACTCGGGCTGGGTTTCTCGGAAATTATCCGGAAAAACAAGCATTAAAAAGCTGTCAATAATCCGGAAAAAATCATGGATTTTTTTTAATAAAACATCAAAAAGTGTGTTTTTGGGCTGTTTTGACTTTCATAGACTGATATAAAATATTGTTTCTACCGGATATTTGGGGTGCTTTTTCTGATTTCCGGAACAAACAGTCACCCTAATTGCTTGCAGCCACACTTCGAAACGACTTTTGAAGCGGCGGTTTCACGCAATTTTTACGACGTTTTCCCCGATTTTGCCGATATTTTTCCAGGAAAAATAATAATAATTAAGATCCGAAATGTCAAAGCAATATTCGGAATAAAAAATGTTTCCTGCAATAACAATAAAAATTCCAGAAAAAGGTCACACCTTCGAAAATCAAAAATAGTTAAGCGGGGTAGATTTTCAGGTAAGTATCTAGAAGAAGAAGCTAAGGTCCAAAAAATAATCAGCACGAATTTCTAGGGGGAAAAGTGTGTGTCTGTTAGAAACAAAAAAAGCCCCGGGGTATTTTTCGTAATTGCCGCAAAAAATAATCTGTGAATCGCACAAACGGGCAGGAAGTAGCAAAGATTTATTTACAATTTTCAAAGGATTCGCGATCACTCTAAAAATTATAAACAAATTATAGAAAAGAGTGTGACTGCTGCTGGGATTCAAAATAAATCTGACCTTACACAAGATTTCCGAGAAATGTTTACAAAAATCTTTTGCCTATTCTTTGGCAGAATTTTCCCACCCTAATTTAAAAAAAATGGCCGCGATTTTGAATTTTGAATTTTCATATATATGACTGCATTGCTGCTATGGGAACTTTTTTTGAGAGTGACGATTTTTTCGTATTTTTTTTCATTTTCCAACCTGACCGGATTTTCAATATTTATGTAGAGCCCAGAATTTATATGAGACCCAGTGCTGTCAACCTGTGAATGGTTTTTCTATAAGCGTTTCATACATTTCCTGGAAATAGTCGTCTTTTAAGTTGCAAACATTCTCCGGTAGATGCCAGTCTGAAGTACAAGTTTTATGGCATATCAATGGTGGCATTTTGCTTGTATCAATTCAAATCAGAATTTTCAAAGAGACACTTTTCGTTCAGAGAAATATATTTGACAAAAACACAACCGTTTCCCTTTTAATTGAAGTTTTTGGCTCTTGAAATCAAGTCACTCGTATTGAAATTGACCATATATCTAGTAAAAATAATGCTTCACTTTTTGGTATTATGATGGTGTCAGCTCGAGTCAGGTCCTTAACATTTATATACAAATAAACAAGAAATAAAATCATTTTTTCCAAACACATTTTTACATGAAAATCGCCGTCTTGTAAACAAAAGAATCTATGCCTGTCTGACTGTCAAGGATACGCGAAAATTGCTCACTTCTGGTGGATTTTTTTTCATTTTCATTTTCTTTCCGAGAGGGTGAGGCAATAAAAAATCCATTTGCTTCATTGTTTTTTCGTATATGTGACTCTGGAATTGATTTCTCTTTTTTGGCGAAGAGTAGCCTAATTGACTCATGTTTCTCATTTCTGCAGGCATAACTTAGATTTGTGCACTAACAGTATCTGAGGATATGATTTTAAAACGACAACCACAACATTTCTATATTTTTCTCCCTCATGAATCGTACATTTAACAGGCATTAAAAGCTCGATTTTCAAGCATTTCTATTGTCAGCAGTCGGTCCTCTTGGTTGGAGCTGTGGAATTGCAGTTGACATTCGTCTGCCAATCCGGGACATTGGCCACCCTGATTCCAAGTCCATGTCCATATCTTGGGCTCTGCAAAATTAAAATAATTTGAGTAATATACCAATTTTTATACCAGTTTACCTTGTGGTGCAGTAGCAGGTTCCCCAGTAGGAGCTGCAGGTAATAAGTGTCGCGAAAATGGCAAGAAGGATGAAAACTGTTCCCATAATAGATAGAAATACAATCTCAGTCGCTGTCAACCCCATCTTACTAATCGCTATTGAATGTCAATGCACTGATGTCCAAAAGCCAATTGGAAACGATTGCTACTTTTAAGCAAATAAGGCATCTAATTAAGGACATGCTCTCTCTTTTCCTTCACTAATAAATGCTGCTGGTAATGACAGAGTCAAGTTACGATTGTATCTACATAAATGCCTACTTAACAATGTTTTATAAAGTTGTTTAGAAGAACATTTCTTCAGTTTTTGCCGACTTCAACCGTTGGACCCCGGGGTTGGAG
>JAAUYL010047810.1_pt1 | contig 14268 bp, 6 predicted proteins | sample 7278011 | NCBI WGS metagenome assembly JAAUYL01 (sample SAMN14350225, study PRJNA611818) | marine sediment metagenome | isolation source: surface marine sediment (1.8m) | place: French Polynesia: Moorea | collected 2018-08 | reverse complement strand
CCTGAGGTAATTATTAATTGTTAATTGTTAATTGTTAATTATTTTGAATAGCCCCAAATTTGCAATTGATATCTAATCCGAGCCATCAATTCAAGTATTTCAATGGGTTTAGCCACATAATCACTACCACCTACAGAAAACGCTTTCACTTTATCCCAGGCTTCATCCATAGCACTCACGAAAATCACGGGGATAAGTTTGGTCTTGGCATCTGCCTTCAGTTTTTGACAAACATTGTAGCCGTTTATATCTGGCATCTTAATATCTAGCAAAATCAGATCCGGCAATATCATCTCAGCAATTCTTAATGCCTCCGAGCCACTATCTGCTTGCCAGACTTCATACCCTTCTTCTTCCAATAGATCGGTTAATAGGGCTAAATTTTTGAGTTCATCATCGACCATTAGAATTTGCTTTGACTCTGAGGCAATAGTCGGGTCAGGAGTTGCCTGACTTTGCTCCTTGAGTCCAAGCATTTTCTCTTGTATCTGGCGAATTTGCAGTTTATTCTCAATACGAACGATCGCTTCTAATGTATTGAAGGGTTTACTGATATAATCACTCCCACCCACAGAAAAACCTTTGACTCGATCCCAAGACCCATCTAAGGCACTGATAAAAATAATCGGAATGCCTGTAGTTTCTCGATCCTCTTTCAGGTGCTGACAGACGGTATAACCATCCATATCTGGCATATTGATATCGAGCAGAATTAAATCTGGTAGTATCTTCCTTGCCATTTCCAAAGCTTCTACACCACTGGTAGCTTGCCAGACTTCATACTCATCCTGTTCCAGGATATCGGTTAGTAGAGCTACATTGTGGGGCTGATCGTCTACTACAAGAATGCTAACCATTCTAGATCGATCGTCCTTCATTTCTTTATCTTCATGGGTGGTAGCTACAGGGAGAATAACTTCAGGGGTGACTTGCTGTCGATCTGGCTTTGAGATTGGTGTTTCTTTACCCAAGCTCTCAAACTGCGGTGAAGGATATTCTAAGGATTCACACTTAAGCTGCCATTGCAATATTGTGCGAACATTAGCTTTCGTAACTTTTCGACCAATAACTTTCGACAATAATTTCCACAATTGAGCAGCCATCAGTTTGATATACCCGCCAGAGTAGCCTATTGCTGCCGCCACCTGGCCATAGGTCTTCATTTTAGTACTGGCGTTTAAGGCTTCCATCAAAATAAGACGTTGTGCTTCACTCAATACTGAGCCTGTATAGCCTTTAACTAAATTATTTGCAAAATCAAGTAATGTTTTCTGGTCTGACATTGGAAAAGATTTAGAGGGTAAATTAAATAACTCTTCCTGTTTATCATAATTTTGTGGACAAACAAGCAAAACTAATCTTATCATACCATGTCCAGTCAGAAAGGTGAGACTGCTATTGGCTCTGGATAGTCTGTCGATATAGAAAAGGACAAAAAGCTGATAAATTAAATTATAACAGAAAAAGGCACTTAAATAATATCGCCCTCAGTTTGCCAACCTTGCCCACAAATACGAGTAACATCGGGAATTAACCCCACCATTCCCACAACTGGAGTCGGATAAATTGCCTGGGTATGACCATCAGCATCCAAAGTCTTGTTATACTAAAGATAGATTCCCCCCAGTAACAGGGGTTTTTAACTCTCGACAACCTTCAGCCAGAGCGCGACAACTCTCCGCCAGTTGCCAATATCCCACAGGTTTTTCCGGACTGCCAAAATTGAGATTATCTGTAACTGCCACAAGTTCAGCACCCAATTAACAGTTCGATCTAATTGAGCGATCGCGATTCTCCTCATATAGGAAAGTGGCGATCGCTTTTTATATCATCAGGACTTATACCAATTCACGATACTTTTAAACCATTCAAATCTGACTTTTGACTGCTGGTGTCGTTGCGTAAGTCTTGGAATTTACACTTAATCAAAGATGACAATAGTCTGTGTAGGAAGATTACCTGAATAAAACTGAACTTTACCTTACCAAAACTGAATAAAACTGAACTTTTCTGAATAAAATTCTATGACATTTGTTGTATATCTACGCCAAAATACTTAGATGATAAATATTATATAAATCAATTTTTAGTTGCCAAACAATCTTTGTATATCAGGTATAGACAGGATTATAAACAGATTTATATTTTGGTAATACTAGATTGATTGTCCAAATTAATCTCAAAAAAGTTCAGTTTTATTCAGGTGGAAAATTACTAACTAAAAATAACTTTTTCCGTATTGTGCTTTCCGAGAGTTTGAGTGATAGTGATATTAACAACGGAAAGAGAACAACCTCTTCTTCATTCAAAACACAACTAACTAAACTTTAGGAGAATAGAAAAATGGGATTTTTTAAAAAAATAGGAAACTGGTTCAAAGGAGCTGGAGAGACTATTGCTGACAGTTTTGTAGACTTTGGGGAATCATTGGCTTTGCCAAAGAAACCAAACGGTACCAAACAAGAATCCTTTGCAAATAATACTATCAATAGATACTTTGCCGGTTATGACATAGGTGTAAAGAATATGAACACCACATACTTTGATAACAAATATCAATTGTATAGTCAAAAGGGCAATGTCCATGGAGAGAATTTTACCTACTACGGAACAGTTAATGGTACTAATCAAGGTGACCAAATTCTGGGAAATGATCGACTCCTGGTCGCCGGAAAGGAAGGTAAAAATAGTGAAAGATATCTGAATGCTAGCCCAGAAACACTTAATGGTGCAGGCGGTCGCGATACCATCAGTGGTCATTCTGGAAATGACACTATCTCTGGTGGTAGCGAAGGTGACTTCCTTTTCGGTGGTGCAGGTGACGATAGCATCTCTGGTGGTAGTGGGCCTGACCTATTATCTTCAGGAGTAATAGATGCAGAATCAAACGATAGGCTAAATGGTGGTTCTGGAGCCGATACCTTCATTCTGGGCGAGGTTGCTACAGGCAGCTCCGGAGATACTAACTTGAATTGGAATCAACTAGGCCAAAATATAGTTGGAGATGTCAGTGACTTATTCTTTTCATTTGCTTTGCCACAACTCAAGCTGACTAAAGAAATTGTACCGATGTTAATCAAAGCAGTCAAGGGAGTTGAGTCCACATCAGGAGAAGAACCAGATGTTGGGGCACGAGTTCGGGTAGAAGATTTTAATTTCAGAGAAGATGTTGGTATTATACCTCTGGGTAGTAGCGATGCGAGCAATATATTTGTGGACAATAAATCCAATGGTGGTAGCAACCTCACTCTAGAGAAAGACACTACTGGTAATGGTTCAGATATTTTTGCCACCATCACCTTTGACGATCCATCTAATCTTTTTGACGACAATTCCACATCAATTGACGATAACGTTGAACAGGGTATAGAGGAAATGCTGATGCAAAATGCAATCCTCATTAATAAAGACGGTGCAACTATAGGGGCTGGAAATAATAAAAAAGATATACAGCTCGATCCTGGTGTGCAGCAGTCTCTCCAAGACTTGGGAGGCAATAGTTTTTTGATTTTCGGTGCTTATTCAGGATCGCAAGTGTTTGGAACAGGGAATTCTGACTATTTTCATGGTACTAATCATGGCGATATACTTACTGGATACCAATTAGATAATGTAGGAGGACAAAAATTTCAGCCTGAAAACGCCAAGGCAGATCAACTGTTTGGGTATGATGGTAACGATTATTTTTATGGTGGTGGTGGAAGCAATAAAATCTATGGAGGTAACGACTCAGATACTGTATTATATGTCCATTCTCGAGCAGGTATTAATGCTGATTTAAGGCCACAAAATGGCTTTATTTATGGTCAGGTAACTCATCAATTTGGTAGCGCCGCTACATCGACTAGAACTGATGAACTGTATGATATTGAAAACATTGTTGGTAGCGATTACGATGATGTTATTGTCGGAAACGACGGTCCTAACATTTTGGCAAGTGCCAAAGGAAACGATCGGATGACTGGTAATGGTGGTGCTGATACTTTTTTATTCAGTACCGGTGATGAAAATTTCGTCAATCTGCTTAATGAAAAAAGAGATCAAAACAACCAGCTTCAGAGTTTTGACTTTGGAACGAAAATCGTTACAGACTTGAATACTGCTGAAGGAGATAAGATTCAGATAGATGCTAAAGCATATTCTGACTATTACAACACATCTGTAGGATTTGAGGCGAATCATTCTCCAACTAATAATACCCTTACTATTTCTCTTGCCGATCACAATGTTGCTATTCTAGAAAATATCTCTGAAAATCAAGTGACAGATGCTTTAGCAAAAATTGAGTTTATTGGAGAAGAAAGCAGCACAATTGTACTTGACGCCTCTATTGTTGGTACTGCCAATAATGACACTCTCAATGGTACGAATAATGACGATGAGATTGAGGGTCTTGAGGGAGATGATATTTTAACGGGTGGTGCTGGTCACGATATCATCTATGGCCAAATAGGAAATGATACTCTCAATGGCGGCGGAGGCAAGGACTCCCTGTTTGGCGAGCAGGGAGATGACCTTCTAAATGGTGGCGGAGGCAACGACTCCCTTACAGGTGGAATTGGAGCTGATACCTTTATCTTATCTGGAGGACAAGACATTATTGCCGACTTTAGTCGCGCTGAAGGAGATACGATTGAAATTGACGCGTCTGCTCACGGGATATCTAGTCTCTCGCAACTAGATTATAATGGTTCTACTAATACGCTGAGGAAGCGGGTTTTGAAACTACAGGGAGCGAATCCAGGTTGGGTCTGGGAAAGAATTGCAACTTTTGAAAACCCTGATAGCCCACTTTCTGTTGGTCTTTTTAGTAACGACCCTAATGTTTCACTGGTTTAGCTTGGTGAATAAGGGTGATTGAGCTTTGATCTCAAGTCATTACTCACACTTCCTGGAGCTGAGTCTACACTCTACAGTCATGTTTCTCTGTTCTAAGTTCTAACTCAAACTTTATATTACTCATAATTATTAAGCTTGATAGCAGGTGAGTCTAAAAACTAGATTCATCTGCTTTCGTGTACAGCAATATAGCGCTACGGGCAAAGCAAAAGTAACTTTTTAGTATCTTGGGCGTGATGTGTGAGATGGGGATGGGGAGTTCTAGAAATATTTGGCAATGGCGCTCAGATGGAACATTTTCGATGCTGGTTCATAGTAATGGTATAGGAAGTGTGGGAAGTGTGGGGAGTGTGGGAAAAAAATGTATATTCTCACCATAGTACTTATACCAATTCACGATACTTTTAAACCATTCAAATCTGACTTTTGACTGCTGGTGTCGTTGGGTAAGTCTTGGAATTTACACTTAATCAAACCAAAGATGAGAATAGTCTGTGTAGGAACTTTACCTGAATAAAACTGAACTTTACCTGAATAAAACTGAATAAAACTGAACTTTTCTGAATAAAATTCTATGACATTTGTTGTATATCTACGCTAAAATACTTAGTCATCAATACTTATATAAATCAATTTTTAATTGCCAAATAATCTGTGTATATCAGGTATAGACTGGATTATAAACAAATTTATATTTTGGTAATACTAGATTTATTGTCTAAATTAATCTCAAAAAAGTTCAGTTTTATTCAGGTAGAAAATTACTAACTAAAAATAACTTTTTCCGTATTGTGCTTTCCCAGAATTTGAGTGATTATTGATATTAACAAGGGAAAAAGAACAACTTCATTTTAATCTCAAGAACAAGGAGTAAAGAAAAATGGCTTATAAAGCAAAAGATGCATATTATACAAAAGTAGCTGATGAAGATGTGTATTACTACTTTCAAGATGACACTCTTCACATGAACAGTACTTTTCATGATAATAAAAACACGGAATTTTACAGAAAAAGATATCCGGATAGTAGTGAAACCGTAAAATATAGAACCTACAGATTTGTACATGGCACAGAAAGTGGTGATACGATTTTGGGTAATGAATCGGAAACAGCAAGCTGGGGGCTTAATGTTCCTACAAAAAAAGCCTACTATAATGGCCATGGAGGTAACGATATAATACGAAGCCGTGATGCAGCTGACACTATGGTTGGTGGTGCTGGCAACGATCGAATCTATGGTAACGCGGCTAACGACCATCTAGAGGGTAACGAGGGCAATGATTTTCTTGATGGCGGTATCGGAAGCGATACCATAAGAGGCAGTGCAGGTAATGATTTCTTATTAAGTGGACGTATAGAAGCTGGTGATAGTGACATACTTACGGGAGGAACAGGTTCAGATACTTTCTTGTTAGGTAGCGCTGAACCACCAAGTGTGAACAAGCCCAACCCTTTTGATATTGATGGTAAGGATCTCGCTCTGAGTATTGCTGGGGATATTAGCGATCTGGCTTTTACTGTATTTGGGTTGGACAAAGTGGCCAAAGAAATCGTCCCAATGGTATTCGATATAGTCAAGTCCTTTACAAAGGCTGGCCAAGAGAAAATAGAAGCACCTGCAACAGGAGCTGCATATGCACAAATCACGGACTTTAATCCTCGAAAAGATGTTGTTATTATTCCCATAGCTGCTGAAGGACCATCCAATGTTTTTATCTCCAAGGACACCAACGGCAGCAGTGTATTGAGCTTCAAGTATGACTCAGTAGATATAGGCAGCGATATCTTTGCAACTCTTGATTTTGCCCCCGAAGAAGAGATATTTGGAGAAGGAACACAGGTACTCAATCATCAAACTGTAAAAAGTATTCAAGAGTCTTTGCAACGAAATGCCTTGTTTATTGATTCTAATGGTGTATCCATAGGACATAGTAATCTCAACAGTCTGAGTAATCCTCAGGAGCCACTGGAAAAGTTAAATATTGATACTAGCGCTCTGGAAAACTTGGGAACTAACAGATTCATGGTTCTCGGTGCTTACTCTGGTCAAGTATTCGACAATACTGATAGACTCTACCAATACGGAACTGACTTTGGTGATGTGCTTTCTGGATATAGCTTGTCTTCTAGGGGTACAATAAAACCAGATCCAGCCCAGAATTTTAATGATCAGTTGTACGGATATAATGGCGATGATATCTTCTATGGCGGTGCTGGATCTGACTTTCTTTCTGGAGGTCAAGGTTCAGATACTTCTTCTTACATACACTCTAAAGCTGCCATTAAAGTTGACTTAACTAATATTAAAGAAGAGAGAGACTTAGTGACCAACGAACTAGTTGATTCCTATGCTGAAGTAGAAAACGACGGATTCGGTGGCCAAGACAAACTCTACGATATTGAAAATATCATTGGTAGTGAATTTAATGATGAGATCGCAGGAGATGGTAAGGCTAACGTCCTCAACGGTGGCCCAGGAACTGATACTTTAACAGGTCGTGGAGGTGCTGATACCTTTTGGGTTGGTGAAGGTGATATTATCACGGATTTTGCTCTGGAAGATAAGCTAATAATCCCTGAAGAGCTTTCAAACAATGTGTCTTTTGACTATTCAAATAATAATCTCACGTTATTAAATTCCAATGGGAATGTGGATACAACTGTTGCGGTTTTGGAAAATATCTCCAGTAATCAATATCAGAATGTTCTCAATTATCTTCAATTCGATATCAATGGCCAAGGTGGAAATGACACTATGAATGGAGGAGGTAACAGTGATAGCCTCTATGGGTTCGCAGGAAATGATACTCTGAATGGACGAGGTAGCAGTGATAACCTCTATGGTGGGGTGGGAGATGACCTTCTAAATGGAGGAGGTGACCGTGATAGCCTCTATGGTGAGGAGGGAAATGACACTCTGAATGGAGGAGGTGACCGTGATAGCCTCTATGGTGGAAGTGGAGCTGATAACTTCATCTTATCTGATGGAAGAGATATTATTGCCGACTTTAGTCCGATTGAAGGAGATCAGATTATAATTGACAAGGATGCTTTCGGGATTAGTAGTCTTGATGACCTCAGATACAATCGTGTGACTAAGAACCTTAGTCGGCGTCAAGGTCGTTTTATTAAAACTTGGCAACCAATTGCAAAGATTGAAGGTTTTGGCTTCTTTGGAGATAACGACGGTGGGTTTGAAATTAACAACGATAATATTTCACTGGTTTAGCTTGGTGAATAAGGGTGATATCATGTCCGGTAGCATCGGTATTGTAAAAGGGTGAGAATTCAGAATTTAGAATTCAGAAATTTGGGATGAAAGTTTTAGTATTCTTGGGATTAAGAATATTGGCCCCGAAACAACTTAAAATTTCCTGTAGATATGAACCCTTTAGTTTACACAAACGATACAAGCGGACATGATATGATTGAGCTTTCATCTCAAGTCATTACTCACACTTCCTGGAGCTGAGTCTACACGCTACAGTCATGTTTCTCTGTTCTAAGTTCTAACTCAAACTTTATATTAGTCAGAATTATGAAGCTTGATAGCAGGTGAGTCTAAAAACTAGATTCATCTACTTTTGAGTGCAGCAATATAGCGGTACGGGCAAAGTAAAAGTCACTTTTGAGTATCTTGGGCGTGATGTGAGGGATAGGGAGTTCTAGAAATATTTGGCAATGGCATTCGTGAAGTGAACATTTTTTTATATTGAATTAAACGGAGGCGCTCGGCTTTGTTGCATAGGCGATCGCGAAGTAGAGGGGAGTTCACCCAAAAAAATTCACAAAACCACAGAAATTAAATAAACCCGCCCCGAAATTGGTGTGGGTGTCTAAAGATGGGCAGATAATAGGCGATCGTGAAGTAGGGGCGGGTTCACCCAAAAAAATTCACAAAACTACAGAAATTAAATAAACCCGCCCCGAAATTGGTGTAGGTAATTATAATGTAATGGGGCGGGTTTACCAAAATATTTGACATCAGCACGATATTCTACTGAAAACCCGCCCCTACACCCTGGTTAAATAAACTCGCCCCAAAATTGAAATTGGTGTGGGTAATCATAATATAATGGGGCGGGTTGAGAAAATATTTGACATCAGCACGATATTCTACTGAAAACCCACCCCTACTAGCGCGTCCAGACTAAAATTGTGGGTAAAATATTCCCCCTCTCCTTGCAGGAGAGGGGTTAGGGGAGAGGTCTTCATTGACTCCCTCTTTACCCACATTTTAAAGCTAGATGAGGTACTACATCCTGGTTAAATAAACCCACCCTCAAAACCAGCGCTAAAAACCCAGACGTCTCTCAATAGCATTTTGAAAGCGATCGCTCATTTCTCCCATCTCTAAATTAATCAAAGACACACTCTCATTAACTAAAATTTGCAAACTACTTTCAGCATTACCCACCAGACCAATTTTCTGCCAAAAATCTGCCAAATTTTCCTGAAGATATGACTCCCAAATCATCTGATTTTCTGGCGCAACAGAAACCAAGATTCGGCAACCACCCTCGCCAAACAAAAACTCATCCCATCGGAAATTAGAAACATCAGACAATTCCCAAATAATCTTAGCTCCTAACTTGCCACTAATACAACACTCCGCCAGAGCGATCGCCAACCCCCCCTCAGCACTATCGTGAGCAGAGCGCAGCAAACCTTCCCGAATACCATGACGACAAACCGCTTGCACCCGCTTTTCTAAATCAAAATCTACTTCCGTCGGTTTACCAGCAACCACACTATGAACAGTTGCCAAATATTCAGAAGCAGCTAAAGTGCTACCTCCCAAATTTCCTATTAAATAGATAATATCGCCTTGAGTTTGCCAACCTTGCCCACAAATACGAGTAATATCAGGAATTAACCCCACCATTCCCACCACTGGAGTCGGATAAATTGCTTGAGGATGACCTTCAGCATCCAAAGTCTCATTATACAAAGACACATTTCCCCCAGTAACAGGCGTTCCTAATTCCTGACAACCTTCAGCGAGACCGCGACAACTTTCTGCTAATTGCCAATATCCAATAGGTTTTTCTGGACTGCCAAAATTAAGATTATCTGTAACCGCTATCGGTTCAGCACCTACACAACTGAGATTCCTTGCTGCTTCTGCAACTACTGCTTTTGCACCATTGTATGGATCGAGATAAACCAAACGGGAATTACAGTCTACCGTTGCAGCAACACCAGAATTTGTGATTGGGTTGTTAGTATCAGAAATTTGGGGGCGTAACCGAATTACGGCAGCATCAGCACCACCAGGCAAAATTACAGTATTATTCTGTACTTGATAGTCGTATTGCTGATACACCCAATTTTTAGAAGCAATAGTTGGAGTATCTAATAAAGTCAGTAAAATATCATTCCAGGTTTGGAAATTTCCCTGAATTTCAATACCCTGTTCCGTAGATGCTGGCAATGATGCCACATTCCACTGCCAAGCTTTTTTAGCATATTCTGGCGGTTCGCTCAATAACTCCCGGTGATAAATAGGAGTATTATCTGCCAAAGCAGTAGCAGGTATTTCCGCAGCAACTTTCCCTTCAAATAAAATTCGGACAATAGGTTCCTCAATGACCGTACCTGCGACCACTGCATGAAGTTCCCAACGTTCAAAAATATCAATTAATTCTTGTTCGCGACCTTTTTCGGCAACAAATAACATCCGTTCCTGAGATTCTGAGAGCAAATATTCATAAGGAACCATACCAGTTTCTCGGACTGGTACTTTGTCGAGGTCAAATTCAATGCCAACACCTCCGTTTGCTGCCATTTCTGAAGTGGAACAGGTGATGCCAGCAGCTCCCATATCTTGTGCTGCCACTACTGCCCCTGTTTTAAATGCTTCTAGACAAGCTTCGACTAGACATTTTTCTAGGAATGGGTCTCCTACTTGTACGGCGGGGCGATCGTCTATTGACTGTTCGCTGAGTTCGGCGCTGGCAAAACTTGCTCCACCCATACCGTCTCTACCTGTGGTGGAACCGACATATAAGACTGGGTTGCCAATACCGGATGCACCAGATTTAACAATTTCGGGAGTTTCCATTAATCCCAATGCCATCACGTTGACTAGGGGGTTGCCGGTGTAAGCGGGGTCAAAATAAATTTCCCCACCCACCGTAGGTACTCCGAAACAGTTACCGTAATGAGAAATTCCAGAAATTACTCCGGTAAAAATGCGTTTGGTTTTGGCATCTTCTAGGGAACCGAAACGGAGGGAGTTGAGTACGGCGATGGGTCGGGCACCCATTGTGAAGATGTCTCGGAGAATACCGCCGACTCCGGTGGCAGCACCTTGGAATGGTTCCACAGCGGATGGGTGATTGTGGGATTCTATTTTGAAAGCGAGTTGGAGTCCGTTGTCTAGGTCTACGACTCCAGCGTTTTCTCCTGGTCCAACAAGAATACGTTTGCCTGTGGTAGGAAATTGTTTGAGGAGGGGGCGGGAGTTTTTGTAGCAGCAGTGTTCTGACCACATGACACCGAACATTCCTAGTTCCGCTTTATTGGGGTGACGACCAAGGCGGTTCAGAATTTCTTGATATTCTTCTGGTTTGATGCCTTCGGATGATATTTCTTCTGGGGAAAAGGGAGTTTGTGACATAATTTATAACTGTAAAATTGAGTTAATTTTTTGGCAGTTTTATTATCTCATAAATTATGTCAAACTTAGATCAATTTCATAGTCTAGTAGGGTGCGTTAGGCGCTAACCGTAACGCACCGAAATATATATAGCAACAGCCAGGGGGATTAGGACATAGACTGATGATGAATCAAAGACCACGGAAACACTTTTCCCACTGTTCCCACCTTCTGTGTTCCCTGTTCCCTGCTATAGGATAACCCAGAACCGTAACCCAACGAAATATATAGGATATGCGGTGCGTTACATTTCATTAACGCACCCTACTGAACTTTATTTCTACGCTTTTTTACACTGATACTACCGGATTTGATATAAACCCTTTGCTTCCACTGGCGCCAGATTACCTGCTAAAGAAATTGAAAGTCTTTGTTCCTCCCAAGCGGTTTTCTGTTGCTTCTTGACGAGTTCGAGAAACCCATTCTTGAGCATCTTCTGCTACTAAAGGATAAGTTGCTTTTCCTTGCATCTCACGCCATTTACGCCGAAGTTTAGGAGTGGAATTATTATCTCTTTTAAGATTACTTGATAAATAACGCATTAATTGAAGCTTTTATTCAACGTTTAACCCTTCTGATTTACTAATTAACTCATTTAATAATTCTTGAGACATAATGAATGATACCTCTTTTTTACAATTACAAATGTATCAACAATAATTTTTATTCTTGATCATCACAACCAAAATATTGTAGGGACGATTCGCGTTTGCGGAGCATTCCGGAACGGAAATCGCCCCTACAGTGGTGTACTAATTATGAAAACCGCTGTAATATTTGCCCAACCTACTAGCTAGGGTTGGCTGTAGATTTGGAAGGCTTCAGTTTGCGTTTGAGGGTTGAAATTGCTCCTAGAGTACCGAGAGTGAAGAAGCTTAAGGTGGAGGTTGGTTCAGGGACGGTGATTGGAGCAGCAGAAAAACTAGCAGAAAAACTAACGGGCAATTCACTATCTTCTGGCCCAAAATTTTCAAAACCTGGTATAAATGGCGCCGCAGAAAAAATCTCAAAATAACCCGGAGGCTGCAAAAAATCAGCAAAAAACATATTAACAAAGTTTCCTTCCGAGGTGGAATACCCAAAACCGCTACTTGTTAACTGCTCATCAGGATTAAGACTAATTATATTGTCAAGTACAAAAGGTTCGTTTCCAGGTACTCAAGTTCCCGTAGGTTGTAAACCAATAATTGTTTCGTCATTTCGCGTACCAGTAATTCCAGTAATTAGGTAAAAACCTAAATCGTCAGGAGTATCATTAGTCGTCAAATTACCACTTGCTTCTATACCAGGAGCAGAATAACTCCAGTTCCAAATTAAAGCAGAGGCAGCTTGTATTTTCCCAAAAACCAATGCAGATGTGACAGTGAGGACTGTGGCAGATAGTAAAGTTAGATTTTTCATAAAAAAGCTATAAACTTTTATTACTTCCTATATTTCTATTTAAACCTCCTCAAAAGGTCTTTGCAATATCTTTTGCTTAACTTTACAGAATCTTTAAAATTTCCTGAGAGTAAGCTGGGGAGGAAAATGAGGAGAATCAAATATGAGATAAGGATTTGAGGTATCTATAATCTATAATCATCAACAAAAATCATCAGCGTTGGACTTTGTATCCATGCGATCGCTGATGAATAAAAACAAGAGCCTCAGAGGAAAAATATCAAATTAAAAAAATAAACAAAGTATAACAAACCGTTAAAGACTGGCTAATCCAGCCATTAGCATCAGGGAAAAAAACCGAATCAGTAGAGAAGAAAATTAGCCTGAGGTGAGGAAAACGTGAATCTACGCAAGTAAAAGGAGATAGGACTCGAAGGTATCAAAGGCATTCTTCTAAGTGGACATCATGCTATATCAAGGCCACTTAAATTGGAATTAGATTATTTCAGAGTATCTAATTGACACTCCACGGACTAAAGTCGCGTGGATTCGTGACTAGGAGCTTTCTATCGGGTTAAAACCACGATTTCCACATTGCTCGAAACGGCCACATTGCCAGCACCGTACCGTAGTACGAATGCAGCAGTAGGGGCGATTCGCATAGATGCCCCTACTAGGCGGTGCCAATCGCCACTACTCTCTCCGGTCAAAGACCATTGAGGCTACTTTTTTTAATTATTGGTTGATTCACTCGCTAGTCGCGTACAACGTGCTGACTAACGGCTGGAAACAGAGTGCTGGCAAGCACCGAGCTACCTTTTCGATTAACTACCATTTAACTGAAGGGTCTATTAGCTATCGGGCTTTCACCATGCCATACGAGGTCCTCGTGTCTTGTAAGAATTAATTATAACACATTTTTTTGACTACGCTTTATTGCCCGTCGGGTCGTTTTCATCCAGCCGTTAAAACTGGCACTTTTCCAACTTCCCGAAAATTTACGATGATGTACTACTCTGTCTAACAATTGTCAAGTACCTCTGCTCTTTAATTATTTCTTCCCGATAAAATACCATGAATCAACCATTACCTTTAGATTTTTCTGAGCAAAACCTACGGCATCGCAATTTTCAAGGTCAAGACCTGACAGGAGCTAATTTTAGCGGTTCTGACTTGAGAGGTTGCAATTTTCAGGATGCTATCCTCATAGGGGCTAATTTTCGAGGTGCGATAATTGGGCAAAGTAGGAGCAAGATTAGGATTTTGATTGTTCGTTGTGCTGGAGCGGCGATCGCTGTTACTCTTGCTAGTGCTTTTGCTAGTTTTATTGTTGGTGAAATGGCTGGGATTGCTGCTTTGATTGCAACTGGATCTGTGGCGGTTGCTAT
>JAAUYL010023768.1_pt1 | contig 14273 bp, 11 predicted proteins | sample 7278011 | NCBI WGS metagenome assembly JAAUYL01 (sample SAMN14350225, study PRJNA611818) | marine sediment metagenome | isolation source: surface marine sediment (1.8m) | place: French Polynesia: Moorea | collected 2018-08 | reverse complement strand
TAAAAAACTACCCTCTGAAGGTTTCGTACGCCATCACGCCATCCGGCGATCATCGGACGGTCTGTGGTACCGCATCAGCGAATGGATCAATCCCGAAAGCTGGGGTTCGCTGCTGGCCGCCGGAAAACTCAAGGAAATGCCGGTGGTGTTCGACTTGTTCCACCAGATTGCATCCATTCTGGCGGTGCTGCACGAGCAGGGCCAGATCATTCCCCATCTCATCCTGAACGATATCATTGTTCTGAAAAACGGCCGGGACGAACTGAGGGTGAAAATCGATCATAAGCTCTCGCGCTTTTTTGATCCCAAGTTCGATCGACCCGGGCCGATGTTAAAAAAACTCATGGATTGCCATCCGGATATGATTCATCAGCGCCCGCTTGATTTCCGCAGTGATATATGGTCACTGGGAAAGATTTTTGTGGAGATTTTAACCGCTGATCTGGATGCCAGGGATCATCTTGCCAAGGTCGACGAGTTGGATCTGCCTGAAGAGCTGCGGGTGCTATTGAAAGTCATGCTGGCCGACGACCCGGATATGCGGCCGCGCTCCATGGCCGAAGTTGCCCGGTCGCTGGATCGGATTAAACACAGCGAAATTGGCAAAGTCGAGGCGCAACAGGACGTTTCGGCGCCGCCATCACCGGCCAGGACCCATGCCAGGCTTCATGCAATTGTCAAATTGCTGGCCACGGCGATTGTACTGCTGATAATTGCCGGTGTGCTGGCCTGGTTTCAGCTGGGCCGCCGGGAAATGGACTCGGCCGCCGTCCTGGAGCGGTACGCGAACAAGTATTCAAAATCCGTTGCATTTCTGGTAACGGAGTACTGGCTGGAGGCCGGCGATATCAGATATTATCACAACATAACTGAAGGTACCGCTTTTCTTGTGGATCCCGATGGGTACATGCTGACCGGACGCCATGTAGTCTGCCCGTGGCTTGAAGATACGACGCTGTATGCCACTGCCGAGTATATCAAATTAAGCGATATGACACCCCGGTTCGGTTACCGGATATATTTATGGTTCGACGGCCAAAAAGCCTTTAACCGGATTGCCAGTATGTTGCCAAGCGCCGAGCTGACCGATATTTACTTCACAGATGACGCTTACAGTACTGAGGCTGCCCCCCGGATGACGATTGCCGGTGTGGCCAAAACACCGTCCCAAACCCGGCAGCTGCTCAGTTCGCCGCTCAAGGACGACTATGCCGTAATCAAACTTGACCGTGTGCCTAAGGGCCTGAAGCCTCTGCCGCTGGAGTTGGAAACGGATCACAGCGAAATTCCCAAGCTTTCCCAGGTGATTGCTTTAGGCTTTCCGCTGGGCCGGCGAACACAAGCCGATACGGTTAATGTCAGTGTCACCAGCGGTCATGTACGGCGAACATTTGAAAACCTTATTCAAATCGACGCATCAGTTCATGGCGGCAACAGCGGGGGGCCGATCATTGACACACGGGGCAAGGTCATCGGCATTGTTTCCGGCGTTGCAATGGATTACACCCAGGGAACCCTGCCCGCAGCTGAACCGATGTGGGATATCGGGATGATTCTGCCCATTAACAAAGCGGTGGATTTACTGGTGGAGTTGAAGGCGGGTCAGGCCAAATGGAATGGTGTGCTCGATTTCTCGGTCGAAGCGGCTCTGTCTGAAATCCGTGAACAGGCAATGCAAGGCCGCTGGGCCGAAGCAATGAAACTGGCCGACAAAAAACTGGCAGACAGCCCCCAGCCGGCCCTGGTCAGGGCGGCTGCCATGATGCATTTTTGTGCCCGTGATTATGAGGGCGCCAAAGCGCTGTTCGTCCGGGCCATCTCGATGGATTCCGAAGAATATCCGGCAAGACTGATGCTTTATCTGATCGATTGGCTGGCCGATGCTCCATCGCTCATTTCAAGCCGCCAGACATTGCTGGACCTCGATTGGCGGTCTGAGGCCGAATTCCAGAGCTACCTGGCCCGGGTCCTGGAACACCGTATCGAGGAGGAGACAGCACTGAAAGCCTGGTACAATTTTTCGGAAAAAAGCTGGCTGTATTATATCGTCGCGCTGGCGCGTTCCAAACGCAAAGATGCTGCAGGTGCTGAAACACTCCTGCGCGAAGCAATCCTGACCGCCGACACCAGCGCCTGGGAATACTTTCTGGCGCATGCGCAGCTGGAACATCTACAAAAACAGCGCCGGCAGACGCTGCAAACCGAATCCCAATGGAAAGAATACAATACGGAGCTGGACCGTTTCAAAAAATCGGTGGATGAGTCTAAAAAATATAAATTGGAGCGCCGTGAAAAACTCGTTGCGCTGTACACTCGTCTCGCCGACGGGAATGCCAAGCTAAAGGATAAGTTGGCGATAATGGAGCAAACCCATGCGGTAATACCGGACAATCGAAATATTTTAGCCGCATTGGCATTTTACGCCGCGGCGGCTGAGGACTGGTCCAAATCCCATGGGTATGTTCAGGCATTCCTCCAGACCGGGGTGCGCCAGAATGCCAGAAGCATGAGCATGGGATTGCTCGAAGCATGCATTCTAAACTACATGGGAAAAGATGATGAAGTCCGGGATGCTTTGAACAGGTATGAAAGTCAAATCAGAACACCGTGGTTTCTCGAAATTCATGACTATTTGCTGGGGAAACAAACCGAAGCATCCTTGAAAGAGAAGGCCGGGGAAGCTCCCGAGAAGCTGGTGACCGCCCATACAATGATTGGTCTCTGGGCGGAGGGAGAGGGTAAACCCGACAAAGCGATCAAAAGTTATAAGGAAGCGCTGGAGTCGTTTTTGGACGATTGGCTCGAATATGATTTTGCCCGGGAGCGGATAACCAGTCTGAAGAAATCTGTCAGCGCGGATAAAAAATCATGATTGACTGGCCGGGTTGAATTGATGTTTTTTTTGAAACCGGTTATTTATTTTCATTGTCGATGCTGCTGTATAGTTGCTGCCATCGTGCATAAGGTACGGATTTCAGATCCTGAAGATCAGAGACCGGGATTCTTCCGATAGTGGTATTGGGTGCATAGAAACATTGTTGCCCCTTGTGGGGACCGTCATCGATGATCCATCCTTCCTGGATTGGCAGCTTCTTGCCAATGAATTCTGCCGCTTCGGCCTTGTACTCTGCCTCATCGGCCGGTTTGAATATGGCTTCAAAATACATACGGTATCTCCTTAAAAAATTAAGCAGGGCCGGTAGCGACCCTGCTGTTTTGTTTAAACACCGAGTAAAAATATGACGCACATTAACAATAATGTCAAGGTAATTAATCCGCTCCGAAATCCGCTTGAACGTACTGTAAAAAAAGGTTTAGCCAGAAAGAAAGGCTGACGTATTTAAACGATCGGGCGATTAATTATGTTACGCTGCGCGGTTATTCTGCATTTAGCCGGTCGTACGTCGGCAGAAAACTGTTCTCATCACTCCAAGGCATTTTCGATATCTGCAATCAGGTCATCAGGATCTTCAATCCCCACGGACAGTCTCAGCAGATGATCCGTAATGCCTAACTCGGCCCGATTGTCATCGCTCATTTTAAGGTGGGATGTCTGAGCCGGTGAGCAGATGATGGTTTCAACCCCGCCAAGGCTGAGTGCCGGTTTGATCAGTTCTAATTTGCTTAAAAACCGGGGTGATTCTACCCGCTGCCCTTTCAGCTCGAATGACAGCATGCCACCGAAGTCTTTCATTTGTTTCGCCGCAACCTCATAATCCGCATGGGTTTCAAGCCCGGGGTAATAAACCCGTTCAATGTTCACATTAGTTTCGAGATGCCTGGCAATTGTGTGGGCATTCGCATTCTGTTTTGCCACTCGAATGGCAAGGGTCTTTAGGCTTCTTTCAACCAGATAGCAGGTGAAAGCATTCAGGCTGCCGCCGAAATTGGCAGCTGATTTTTTAATGGTGGCAATCAATTCGTCCGATGCCAGCGCCACTCCACAACAGATGTCGCTATGTCCGCCAATGTACTTGGTCCCGCTGTGGACAACGATATCTATGCCAAGGTCCAGCGGGTTTTGATTGATAGGTGTGGCAAAAGTATTGTCAATGACGGTCATGATCTTTCTGGACTTTGCAACTTGAGCGACAGCTTCGATGTCCGTAATCAGGAGAAGCGGATTGGACGGGCTTTCAATATAGATGATTTTGGTGTTGGGTTGTATTGCACGTTCGATGTCAGTGGCTTTATTCGACACAAAAGAATGTTTGATACCAAATCTTTCAAATTCCGCTGAAGCAAAATGATGCGTGCCGCCGTATATATCGCGCTGGAGTATCACGTGATCCCCGCTTTGCAAAAACGAAAATATGACGGTACTGATGGCGGCCATTCCGGAGCTGAATACCAGTCCGTTCTCGGCATTTTCCAGTGCGCAGAGCTTTTCGATAATGGCCTTTTGATTGGGTGTATTAAAATACCGCGGATAAACGTTTTCCGGCATGCCCAGGTACTCAAACACCGAGGACGTAAAGATCGGGGTGTTCACACCCCGGGTTTTTGGATCGGCCAGGGTGCCGCTGTGAACACATTGTGTGTCTTTTTTCATGAAAAGCCTCCGGGCGGCATTCAGTTGGTTGACGTTATTTGTTGTTCGTTATTAGAAACTGATTATCTGATCATTCTAAGAAGTTCTGGAGGATAAAATTTAAAAAATGGATAGTATACCTTTTTAACATTTAACTCATAACCAATAACGAATAACTGCCAATTGGTTTTTACTCAATTTGATTGTTGTTGTCTGTGCTTTCGATGGGATGTCATCCACCCTTTTGACTTGTTTTTTATATGATACAAACCTGGAATGCAAGATCTTCATCTTTTTCCGGCGGATAAATGCATTATATTCAATTTTGGTTAACTGGCTAAATCGTTGAATGGTTGTTTATGAGTCATCGATGTCTTTCATCGAACGATAAAAAAAATACAGAGGAGTTTGAACTTGAAGATTCGCCTCATTTTTATAATTGTAACCATGTTGGTTTGCGTCATTGCTAACAAAGCCCATTCTTACGAAAAGATTAATTTCACAGGTTATACCCGAAACCAATTTCGGGACTACTGGTACAGCCAGGGGGCAGAGATATCCCGTTTCAGTCTGGAGCAGGTGCGCTACGGGGAGATCCACAAAGGGGACGCCGTACTGGTATTTGTGACCGAGGAATTCAACCCGGCCATTCAGATCAAAGCGGATAAATCTCGTCCGGATAACGTTCCGGTGCTAAAGCTGAATTTCGTGCGTAAATTTTTTACCGGAATCTACCCCTATTCTATTCTGACTTCTGTCTTTAGCCCGGTGGATGTCCGAAACTACCCACTGCCCATGAAAATCAGCTCATCGACCCAGGAATGGTGCGGCCACGCCTATACCCAGTTGAATTTGAATGACGACCGCTACCGTGTTCGAATGCATTCTTATTTTGAAAAGGAAGGCGACCAAGACTTCAGGTTAAAAAGTTATGTGCCGGAAGATGCAATCTGGAACATGATCCGCATAGCCCCCGATACTTTGCCATTGCGAGAATTTTTATTAATCCCCGGCACGGTCTACGCGCGTCTGGCCCATCGTCAACTGGCTCCCCGCAAGGCGGTCGCCACATTGAAGAAGATCGCGGGAAAAAGCCTTGAAAACAACCCTCTGGTGCGTTACGAGATTGGCATTCCCGCGGAGCAGCGGACCCTGAGGATCGTTTTTGAAGAAAAGTTTCCCTATCGCATTCAAAAATGGGAGGAATCCTATCGCAGCATGGCTGCTATGGGAGGAAAGCTTATGACGACCCGGGCCGTCCGGTCGCACACTATCTTGGATCCTTACTGGCAGCATCACCGCAACCAGGACAGGGTAATGCTGAAGAAACTGGGACTGAATGCCAGGGAAATGGGAAAGGATTAATTTGGGGATTGCGAATTCGGGAATTTAGGGATTGAAGGCCTTCTGTCGATCAAATTTGTTAGTATTGGTATCGCTCAATACCTGAATTCTCTGGTTAATGTGGGCTGACGCTAGTAAGAAACTACATAAACAGCGAACCGCAGAATATCGAATATCGAACCGCAGAATGTCGAAGTGTGGATTCGCTTTGCTCAGTCTTTTTAATAAGATAGATAGAATTCCTTACTTCGACATTCGAAATTTATTATTCGATATTCGATATTCGCTTTTCAAAGTTTCTTTTCCGATCAGACTGGCCGCTTTTCAGGACAGAGGCGTCGCCCGTACGAAAATTTAAAAAGTTGAAGGGATGGGTAATGGGTTCGATTTTTATTAATTTTATTAAGATAAGAATCCAAACCTCTACACCTGAGAAGTCCGGGCTGTCATCCGATTAGCTTCCCGGGTTCAGCGCAACCCGATGACCTACCACGCGACGTTCTGTCGACTTTTTGTAATTCCGGATATTGCAGAATTGAAAATAATCCTAATATTACAAACACAAATTATCGCGGGAAACCGCGCTATACGGAGTCCAATCAGGAAAAGGAGGCGGCTATGGAAGATAAGGCCAGGGCCATGGTGTTGGCCTCGTTTGTTGCAGATGCGCTATCACTGGGCGTCCACTGGATTTACAATACCAATGTTATCGATAAGAAATGGGGGCGGGTGGAAGCATATATCAAACCGGAAAGACCGACCTTCCATCCAACCAAGGATATCGGGGAATTCACCCATTACGGAGACCAGACCCTGGTTCTGCTGCGATCGGTGGCTGAACAATCGGGATTCGATAAACTTCAATTTGCAGAATCGTGGAAAAAATTCTTCGATACCTACGATGGCTATTTTGACGGCGCGACCAAGACCACCCTTGAAAACATGAAGGGCGCCGACAATGCCGCTGAAGCCGGCTCTGAATCGGATGATTTTGCCGGGGCTGCTCGCATTGCTCCCCTGGTGTTCTGCTATCGCAGCGATCTAAGTCAACTGGTAGAAAGTGCCAGGGCCCAGACCACCGTCACCCACAATCAGCCGGAAGTGATTGACAGCGCAGAATTTTTTGCCCGGGTAGCGGTCAACGTCCTGAACGGGGGCCGTCCCACCGATGCCATTCAACACACCCTATCAGAGCAGTTTAACCGGGATCCCTATCAAAAATGGGTTGAAGCGGGCATCAAGAGTGCCGATAAAGAGACCCGTCAGGCAATGCTGGACCTGGGCCAGATGTGTGAAATCCAGGCGGCGTTTCCATGTGTCATTCATTTGATCACCAAATATGAAGACAATCTGAAAGCGGCCTTGATCGAAAACATCATGGCCGGCGGCGACTCGGCCGGCCGCGGGCTGACCGTGGGGATGGTTCTAGGCGCCCATCTCGGATCGGATGGCATGCCGCCGAACTGGCTTTCCGACCTCAAGGCATATCCTGAAATCACCGATCTGCTGGATCGAATTGACCGCAAGTAGCCAGATGCTCAGTTGAAAGATCCTGCTAATGAAAACAGTGAAGACACCGCTTGACGGTCTCATAATCGTCGAGCCCCAAATATTCGGCGACCACCGCGGATTTTTCGCGGAGACCCATCATCAAAAGCGGTACCGGGAAAATGGTATCAATCGAACGTTCGTGCAGGATAATATTTCATTGTCCGTCCGGGGCACGCTTCGGGGCCTGCACTTTCAGATCAAAAAACCCCAGGCAAAGCTGGTTCAGGCGCTGACCGGCGAAATCTATGATGTCGCCGTGGACATCCGGCCGGCATCGGCCACCTTCGGACAGTGGTTTGGAACGGTCCTGTCGGAAACGGATAAACGCCAGCTATTTATTCCGGAAGGGTTTGCCCACGGCTTTTGTGTTCTCAGTGACAAGGCCCTGTTTGCCTACAAATGCTCCGATTACTATGACCCGGATGATGAAGGCGGAATTTTGTGGTCGGATCAAACCCTGGCCATAGACTGGCCCGTCGACACGCCGATCGTGTCCGAAAAAGACCGCCGCCTGCCGCAATTTTCAGACTGGCAAAACCGCATCCTGTAACCCGAAAAAGTCCCGGATCGTTTACCATGAAATTACTTGTTATCGGTGCCGACGGCCAATTGGGCCGGGAACTCATGCGGCTGGGCAAGATGCAGCAACCGGACATCCTGGGAGTTGACTACCCTCAGGCCGATATAACCGTGCCCGACCGGATTGGTTGTTTTTTTACTGATTTTCATCCGACGCTCGTGATCAACGCCGCCGCATATACCAATGTCGACGGGGCTGAATCCGAGCCCGATCTGGCCATGTCCGTCAATCGCGACGGCCCGGCCAATATCGCCCGCTCGTGTGCTGAACATCGGGTACCCTTGATTCACATATCGACCGACTATGTCTTCGACGGCAACCGGGACGCCCCCTACCACGAAAACGACCCGATCTCGCCGACCGGCGTTTATGGTCGCAGTAAAGCAGCCGGCGAATCGGCCCTGAGATCAAACCTCACGGAGCACGTCATCCTGCGAACCGCCTGGCTATATAGCACTCACGGTCACAATTTCGTCAAGACCATTCTGCGGCTGGCTGCTGAAAAGCCTGAGATCTCGGTGGTATCCGATCAGATCGGCTGCCCGACCAGTGCCACGGATCTGGCCGAGGCAATTTTGACCGTTGCCGATCGGATTCAAAGGGGAGACCCGGTAGAATGGGGAACCTATCACTACTGCGGACAGGGCATTATATCCTGGTTTGATTTTGCAAGCGCGATCGTTCAAATCGGCGCACAATATGATAAAAAATTGACCGCCCGGATCCAACCCATAAAAAGTGCCGATTATCCAACCCGGGCCGCGCGCCCGCCCTATTCGGCCCTGAATTGCGATCGCATTCAACACCGCTTCGGTATTGCCGCCAAACCCTGGCGCGACAGTCTGGAGGTGACCATCGCTGAATTGTACCGACAGGCCGGCGACAGGTCTTCCGGGTGAGGGCCGGGGCAGCCGGCTTCCCCCTGACTACCACATAACCTACCTGAATTAATAATAAAAAAGGTCGTTTAAAAATAGAATATCTTGATTTTTTTTTAAAATCATTTTAACATATAAAGTGCTATTGCAGATCGAACCCTATGGAATCAATTCCCGCCAAACATACACCGGTACTGGTCGTCGACGATGACGAAGGACTCCTTTTAAGCATCAAAGCGACGCTTGTCAGCTCTGGATTACCCGAACCGGCACTGATCTCTGACAGCCGCAACGTCATATCGCTGATGAGAGACCATCAGTACCCGCTCGTATTGCTGGATCTCATGATGCCCCATCTTAACGGGATAGAGGTCCTCGAAAAAATCAAAAATGAATTTCCGGAATCCGAATGTGTGATCGTCAGTGCCAACGATGAGGTGGCCACAGCCGTCAAGGCCATGAGTTTAGGGGCTTCCGATTATCTCGTCAAGCCGCTCAACAGTGAAAAACTCGTTGCCCTGGTCAATCGCAGTCTGGAAAAATACAGCGTTCGAAATGAGCTGGTACGATTCGGCCGAAAAAAGGTTTTCTCCGAATTGAAACATCCGGAAGCTTTCGCCGACATGATTGCCGAAGACGAATCCATGGCTCTGGTGTTTCATCAGGTCGAGGCGGTTGCCGGCACGGATTACAGTGTGGTGATCAACGGGGAATCCGGCACCGGCAAAGAAATGCTGGCCCGGGTCATTCACCGGCTCAGCAATCGATCCGAGGCACCCTTCTATGCCGTCAATATGGCATCATTCAGCAAAACCATTTTTGAGGATGAATTTTTTGGTCACGCCAAGGGCGCCTACACCGATGCATCCAGCGACCGGCGGGGATTCTTCGAGGCTGCTCAAGGCGGAACCCTGTTTCTGGATGAAATCACGGAACTGGACCCGTCTCTGCAGGCTAAACTCCTGCGGGTCATAGAAGAGCGGGAATTCTATCGCCTGGGCAGCACCGAAGTCAGAAATGTCGATGTGCGCATCGTCGCCGCCACGAACCGGGATGTCAACGAGGAGATCATCAAGAATCGATTCCGGGCAGATTTGTTTTATCGGATCAATATGTATAACATTAAAATTCCGCCGCTGCGGGAAAGAAAGGATGACATCCTGCCGTTGGCCCGGCATTTTTTAAAACTTCACGCCGGTGCAAACAACAAAAAGATTCAGGATCTGGAGCCCAAATTGGCCGATCGGCTGTTGCAATCGTCATTTCTGGGCAATGTGCGGGAACTGGAAAATATCATTGCCGGAGCGGTGTTGCTGGAACGGGGCAAGACCTTGACCCTGGCCTCCGCCCGCAATCTGCTGCCTTACACCGGTCCCGAACGCCGCAAAAATGTGGAACTGGTCACCCTGGATGAACTGGAGAAGCGGCATATCAAGCGCGTGCTCGAGGTCACCGGCGGCAATCGTCCCAAGGCGGCCAAAATTCTGGGAATTAACGTTTCGACCGTATATCGCAAGATTGAAAAATTTAATCTGTCGGAAAATTAGGGAGAGGAAAAATATATGTCCGATGGTTTAGACGTAATTGTACTGGATGACGATCCGGGTATATGCCAGGTTATCGCCGAGTTGATCGACAGCTTCTACAGCTGGGGTCAGGTGCATTGCTTTTCGAATGCGGATGAGGCGATCGCTTTTTGCCTCAGCCGGGATATCGGTGTGGCGATTTTCGTAGTCGATGTATTCTTGGAAGGTCTAAGCGGATTTTACTTCCTGGATGCCATCGAGCATACGTATCCGACTGCCCACGAAGACACCATTATGATCAGCGGCAACGCCAGTGACGACGTGGTGAACATGTGTCTGGCATCCAATGTCAACTATCTTCTGGAAAAACCGCTGAAGCCATATGCTTTGCAGCTTGCCGTAAGGTCGATCACTGCCAAGTACCTGGATTTTGCCAAAAAACTCTTACAGGATCAACGGTTTGCCGAAAACGTGGCCCGACTCTAGCCGACACACACCCGGAACTCATCTTATATTGCGGCAAATGGCAGAAAAGACAAGACCATAGTCTGAAACAAGCCGGAGTAATGGAGTTATGGAGTATCGGAGAAATGGAGGAATGCAGAAAGAAAACTTATAAATATTAACGGACGGTCCAAATGATTTTGAAAGGACCGGCAACAAAAAGTTATTGGTCAAGTACTTTCACCAACAAAAAAATTATATATACACTCGAAATTCGCTTTATCGGCAATTCACTCTGATTCCCTTCCAATACTCCAATAATCCAGTACTCCAAAACTCACATACCCTGTTTTCGACCGAGTTGGTTATGGTTGACATGGCTTAGAAAACCGAGATCTAAAATTGGAAAATAATTTTTATGACTGAAATCGAAAAAATCCGTGAACCGTCTCTACGGCCTCTCTTTAGCGAGCTTCAAGCGGACCAGATCCCGCTAAAAATACAGCTGACAACGCATGATGAGCCCTGCTTGAGACTGATTACCGAAATTCGCAAGCACAAGCGGGCACTTCACTTCATTGTTAAAGCCCCTGACAACAGCCCCGATCTGGAATCGGAAACTGGCCACTCCCGCCTTCTGTTCGAGTTTACCGATAAAGAAAATATCAAGTATGTTTTTGAATCCGAGGACTGGGAACTGTCTGACGGCTCGATCTGGGTCAAATTCCCGGAATTTGTGAATCGCTTTCAACGGCGCAAACTGTATCGACTGGATGCCCCCCCCGGTACCCGCCTGTATTTCAACGTGAATGACATCCGCTATAAGCTTCTCGTTGTCAATGTCAGTCTTGGCGGAACCTTAGGCGTGCTGGTCAGTTTAACGAAGGAGATGGAAGCGGAGTTGAAACTCTCCAACTCGAAGACACTGGAGGATGTTGAGCTGGTATTTCCCTCCGAAAACCGCAAACATGCCGGATCAATTGTAAAAATTAAACGCTGTCAGATAAAGCGCCAGAAGAGAAATCCGATAACCGGCAAATTTGAATGTGCCATCGAGTTCAAAGAGATCAATGAGAGCCAGCAAAAAAACTTAAGAGATCTGTTTTACAAATGGCAGCGAACGTATTTACGGCGCCGAAAACGCATGCGGGCGTAATTTATCCGCCTCAAAATATAGATTTGCGGGTCATTGAAAGATCATCTGCATAAATTCGGATAGGGCTAAATGTTCGGCTGGCGGATAAATTATCTTATGCTGCGCATGTTATTTTTGTTTCAATCATCGCACTGATTTTTTGAAAAAAAAGAAATCTGCTGTTACCTGAAGTAAAAAGCTACCCAAAATTTATCGTAGGGCTCTAACTCTATAATACGCCAAGCTCCATCACTCCAATACTCCACTACTCCAATACTCCAAATACCATTGCTATAGCGCTCCAATTCTCCATTATTCCTTTACGCCATTTCTAAATACGGATTGTCATCCCTTCCCGGGCAATGATGATGTCGATTTCTTCTCCTTTTTGTTCACGGCTGATCCGCTCTGAGATATAATCCAGTTGAGAATCCGTGCGCGCGGGATCATGGTGGCAGATCACGAGACGTTTTACGCCGGCGCGTTTGGCGGCGTCGACCGCGTGTTCGATGGGCGTATGTCCCCAGCCCTTCCGGCCGGATTCATATTCCGGCCGGGTATATTGGCCGTCATGAATCAGCAGGTCGGCTCCGCGAAAAAACGCTTCCATACGATGGTTCTCCTCCCGTGCGGCGCGATCGCCTTCGGCCGAAAGGGTTTCATCGTATAATGGATCTGATGGATTCGAGTCGAAGAGATTATAAAACGGTTCGGTATCAAATGCGGTGCAAACGATGCGACCTTGATATTCAATGCGGTAGCCCAGTGTCAGAAGGGGATGATTGAGGTACTTTGTGCTGAGCACGATCCCGTCATCAAGGTCATAGCAGCCCTCTTTGAGATTGACATACTCGATATCGGCGGCAAGCTCTTCCAGACGCACGGGAAAGTAGCGATAGGACATCTGTCCGCCGATCACGTCCCGCAGCGTGTCCGACTCGCTGGTTACCGGCCCGTGGATTTTCAAACAGGTTCCGGGCAGATAAAGTGGTGAAAAAAAAGGGAGTCCCATAATATGGTCGAGGTGGGTGTGGGATAAATATATCTCGGCCGAAATCGGTTCATTATCGACTGCGTCGGCCGAGAGGGCATCCCCCAGATTCCGGATTCCCGAACCGGCGTCGATAATCACCAGCCGCCGGCCGGATTTGAGGCTGAAGGTCAATGCCAGACAAAGCGTGTTACCGCCGTATTTGACGGTCCCCGAACCCGGGCTGGGGATTGAACCCCTGACCCCCCAGAATTTTACTTCAATTGCGTGATTCATGTTGCACGATTTCGAGAAAGTACCCGGCGCGATCGATTTCATCGCAGGCCGTCGTCTGCAGATTCGCCAGCATCGCCCAATCGAGGCCGATTTCACCCATCAATGCCTCAATTTTAGCTGGGTCCGCAAAATGGTCGCCGGCGTTGCCAATCTTGAGATGAATGGCCAGTTGATTGGCCAGTGCCACCACTGCCAGAACCTCCTGGCCGCTTTTCGATCTAAATTCAGAAGTATGGTGATGGGCAAGCGAATCCACCAGCAGCGGACCCAGGTTCCATTTTTCACCGACCATACGTCCGATGGTGCCATGATCAAACCCCAGCACACCGGATTCGTGTCGGAACAGTGCTTCCTGTCCGTTTTGGACTGCATCGCACACTCGCTCATAATCAGAGGGAATTTGCATGATGAGGGGAATTTTTCCCAGGTCATGGAGGAGACCGGCCACAAAATAGGTTTCTCGATCGGCTGCCGTGATGCCGATCATTCCGGCCAGGTATTTGGCGACGACGCCCACACATAACGAATGGCGCCAAAACTCATCCACCGCAAAGTGCTGACCGGTATGCCTTCCGGTGAAAGCTTCGATCACCGAAAAGCTTAGGGCCAGGTTTTTGACCGTGTTCAGACCCAGCATAATGATGGCGCGGGTCAACGAAGAAACGGGTTGGCCCAATGAGTAATAAGCTGAATTGATGAGCTTGAGGACCCGACCGGTCAGGACCGGATCCAGCGAGATAACGCGCTGGAGGTCTTGGGCCGACGATTGGGGGTTGTTGCAGGTCTCCAAAACTTTGACGACCGTCGTCGACAAACCGGGCATCCCCTCAATATAGATCCGGATTTTTTCGAGATGACCTTCCCGGCCTGGATGTAACTCGATCATTGTCCCAGCAGATTAATTATAGTCGCCGCGATAAAATTTGGCGACCTCCATCGAAGCCATCACCAGGGTCTCATTTACGATTCGTTTGAGCTCATCGGTATCGGGAATGCCATCCAGAACCGGCGTCAGGT
>JAAUYL010039371.1_pt1 | contig 14274 bp, 6 predicted proteins | sample 7278011 | NCBI WGS metagenome assembly JAAUYL01 (sample SAMN14350225, study PRJNA611818) | marine sediment metagenome | isolation source: surface marine sediment (1.8m) | place: French Polynesia: Moorea | collected 2018-08 | reverse complement strand
GATGTCAATTCTCATTTTCTTGCTCAAGTTCCTTGGGAGGCGATCGCAAAGCTTGACTATTTTTGATAACTGCTTTGAGTTTAGTATAAAAATCAGTGTGTTTTATCTTATACTGATTTGGTTGTACTGGGACTTGCTGCTGCACCAAATTTTGAACTTTATTTTTTGAGTTTGGTTCAAAGGGGTTTGAGGGTGGGGAAACAAATTTAGAATGCTCTGGTGGTTTCTCTTCTAAAAAGGTAGGGTTTGTTTTTGTTTGTAAAGATTGAGTATCTATCTGAGTTGCCAAATTTGTGAGAACATTTCTAGTGATAATATTTTGAAATTCAGAGTTGAAATGATAAATAGGCTGACCACGACGTTCCCATAATGTCAATATCTGCTGGACAGAGATAGCCTTGTAACGTCCAAGATATAATGCTTCAATAACTGCTAAAGAAAGCCACTCGACTTGATAGTTGTTCTGCCAACGAGCAATAAGTTGCTCGGAAGTTTCACCACCAAGGTCAAAATCATACTTTGTTAACAAAGCCTCTGCTAAAGCAGATATTGATGGCTCTTCTGTCATTGGTGCAACGTTTAACCTCCTCAAATCAGTTAGATCGACTAACTAGAGCATAGTATAGCATTACCTTTGACAGTGAAGGCAGTTGCCTGCAAAGCACGAATCATAATATTTCGTGCGCCATTTATATCTCTTGAAATCACAGTTTGACACTTGGGGAATTTAAATAATAATTTTGAACCACTGAGCTTTCAGAGAAAGCAACCACAGTTGTCGCAGGTTTTTGAAGTATAGGCTTCATTGCAACGAACAGCTATTGCGTCTTTGCGTTCAGGAGGTTGGATTAAGTTTTGTGCCAACTTGTAATGACTCCAACTCAGCATATTTATTACAGATTTACGGTTGATTTTTCGCTTCAGCTTTCTTTTGTACTACTTTTTGTATTGCAAAGTTACCTGCAGAATGTGGGCCTAAATAAATAGCTTCATGTTAAGAATTATTAATAAAGGTCAAAATATTAATAAATTATGGTATAGAAAAGCTGAAATTTTAGACCTGCAGGTATATGACTGTTAGTAACATTGCGGAAAAATTAAAAAAGACCTATGCCGATCGCTCCTACAAGCACACGGAGATGGTCACCCACAAGGGAACCCCTATCGCCTTTGCTATGGACGATCGACGACGGTTGTTTTATGCGGTACTTGACTTAAACGATACTGAGGGAAACAAAGGAGAGTTTGATGTGGCTTATTGGCCAGAAAACCCTTGAGAATTACACTTTCCTAACGAAATTGAGCAGGTGGGTTTTAGTATCACAGGGGCAACACGAATGCCAGTGGTCAAGCTAGATACGAGGCAGGAAGTGGCAGATCCGACCACCTTGTTTCCGGAAGAGGTTGATCCATTTCTCTCTAGTACGGCCCGTTTGACGGCAGATGCCCCTTTCAAAGTTTTTTCTGATAATCAACACATTTTCATTTTTCGACAGGCGATCGCTAATAATCATCCTGATGCGGTGTATAAGCTTAGTAGTGGTGGTGCATCAGGAGATTTAAGCCGTAGCGACTTCCAACAGAGCGATGGAAGTAATATTCCTGTAGTAGATAGTACCCTATTGTGCGATCGCTTCATTCTCTCAGGTAAAAGGTTACAGCCTAACCTAGAGGTACGCTATCAACGCAGTCGCCATAAAACTAACCCTGCTAGCCAAACTGACAGTTTAGGGTCCAAAGACATGGAAGGAAATCCCTTCTTTGAACCCACCCAAGAATTGGCGTTTATTCGCAACTTAAGCAACGGTGGGTTTACAGTATTGCAACTGCCTACTCAAGTACAGGGGATAAAACGTTGGCAAATTTTTGGTCATAATAGTGCTACTGAGCGTATTGATACTTTTAACATAGAAGTTGCCGAAGACGGACTGTTTAATCCTCAAGGGACTCAACTTTACACCAGTCCAGATCCCCAATACCGCGATGCTGTATTAGAACGAGAACCAGGCATCTGTCCCTTCACTGGTCTGGCCTTAATTCCTGTGTCTCAATCTACTAATCATGCAGAAACAGCATTGTCTTTTGATGGTAGCAGTCATGTAGATGTTCCCTTGTCCCAACCTTGGCAACCTACCGCTTTTACTCTTGAATTTTGGGTACGTCCAGCACAGCAAAATTTGCCAAGATATAGCAGCGTTTTCAGTTCTAGCCAAAGCGGAGCTACAGAGAATTCGTTTCAAATAGGGAATGATGGTTCGAGTAATTACAGATTAAGTTATTGGCACAATAACTCAAGCCATTTTTTGATTCTTGCGCCGATAGAGACTGAGTGGCATCATCTAGCTATTAGCTACGATGGCAACACATTTAAAGCTTTTATCAATGGTCAAGAAGTCTTAGCTGAAGAATTAGCATACTCTTTTAAATTTGATCTATTTCGCATTGGGGCAAACCGTAACGGAGAGGCTGGATTTGAAGGAGAAATTGATGACGTGCGGATTTGGGACTATGCCCGCAATGGCTATGAAATCACTCGCCAAAATATGCTCCGTCTCATTGGTAATGAACCAGGTTTAGTTGGTTACTGGCGATTTGATGAAGGAGCTGGCAACACTGTTTTTGACCAAACAGATAATGCTCACGATGGTACTATTCACGGTAATGCTCAATGGATTGCTTCGGAGGCTCCCATTGGTGATAATTCTGGAATACCTCGCAGTAGTTTTTCCCTCACCGGATGCACCCTAGTTGGTTCCTTAGCTGCCAAGCTTTATTATCAGCAAGAAGAGCAAGCTACAGGATATGACAACAACCGCAAACCTATGAAGAAAAACGCCCGCGTCATGGTGACAATGGCAACCCAGGATAGTAGTGGTAATGATCCGGCGGTAGCGACTCTTGATATGGCTGTTTCTCGGGAAGGACGACTGGCAGGATTGCCTGATGCTATTACGCTGCCAGTGTTAGAAAAACCACAATCTAGTACTGATCTGACACAAATTACTAATCTAGAAGGAGAAATTCGGAATCTTACTGATGATATCGAGCAATTAAGTAACGAAATTGCTGAGTTGGAAGTTGATGTTGCTCGTATACCTGCGGTGACTGCTGAAAAAGAAACTCTGAACAACCAGAAGAATCAGTGGCTACAGCAGAAGCAAGCGGAAGAGAATAACTACATGAATTATTGGTGTAGACTAAGACTCCGTAGCACTGGCACTTACATGAAAACCTCCGCTTATGACCACGGTGTCTTTCATTCTAGTGAAAACAACGATAACACTAAATGGAGATTTGAAAACTGGGGTTCAAGGATTCGCTTGGTAAGCAAGGTTCGGAATGCTTACTTACAATCAGGACGCCCTGGTGAATATTGCTTTTGCCTACCAGCATATACTTACGACGTCAATTGGACTGGTTTCTACCTGGAAAATGTAGGAGGGTACGTCCGTCTGCGAACATACTCATCAGGCTGGTATGTGTTCAAACAGTACAGTGGAAATCGTCTTGTTAACCATAATGATCCAGGCCATGTTAATGCATACTTTACAATTGTAAAAACCTCCGATACTTGCAACGGTAATATTAGTTATGCGCAGTCTAGATATAACACGGCATTAAGCCAATTCAATACCAAAGTAGCTGAATATAACAGTTTGTTAGAGCAGCAGAACTTATTGTCCGAGAAACAAGCATTGAAGCTAGAAAAAGAAAATCTGTTGCAGGAAAAAGAAGACCAGTTGGGGCTACTCACAGGAGGCGCACAAAACGAAATCCGCTTACCGATGGGATTACTTCATATTGATGCTTCTGGCTTAACAGTTAATGGTAGCTTAATGAAATTTGCCACAGCCATTAATACACCAACCCTGTTAGATGGATCGACAGGAGAGTTAACCTTGTACTATCCTGATAATTCTGGGCAGTTTATGGTAGCCTATTTCCAAACTTTAGTGGCTCGGACACAGTTGCAATTCCCTAATAGTGGCTTAAACTTATTTGCTAGTGTTGCAGGGAAGAACCCTATTACTGCAACCATTAGTGGAGGTCGTAATGACATCTGTAATCTAGTCATTACTAACAGCGATCGCGGCATTACTGAAACTTGGACTAACGTACCCCGTGACCCCCAACAATTAGCTGGTATTCTCAATGGTACAGGAGAACGACCAGAAAGGGTTACAGCAACAATTGTTCCGGCAACCTATACTGTTAAGAAGCGATCGCTCCAAGTGTTAGCCTCAGTGGGTAATAATAGCAGTAATGTTACCAATGGAGAGGCAACCATCATTACTGGACGGGATAGTGTTTGGAGCGCCAACGCCCCAGGACGAGCTTATTACTTCGAGACTAATAGTGATTTGCTGTCTTTGCCTACAGAAATGCTCTCCCAAACCGCCATGACATCAGATTTGACGGTGGAAGCTTGGATTAATCCCAGTGATATCAGTTATAGTACGGCTCGATTATTGCACCATAACTCTGATACAGCCTCCTATACCCTAGCTTTGCAGGAAGCCAGCAGCCAAACTGACCCTAAACAGTATCACATTATTGCTGGTGTAAGTCAAGGAATAGCAGCGAATCATAAAGGACAGCGTTTTCTCAAGAGCATAGAAACTATTTCTGCCGAAACCTGGAATCATGTCGCCATGCGTTTCCGCCAGTCTTATGGTCTTCACTTTAACGGCTCAAGCTACCTCAATTGTGGTAATAACCAGATGTTAGATATTGCAGAAGACCTGACTATTGAAGTCTTTCTACAGCTTGAGCAACTGGGAACTCATCAGGGTATCATCGGCAAAGGCTTCCTGGGAGAATCTCTCAAAAGTGTGCCTTATCGCTTGTCTATTACCAGTGGTAATAAGCTAGAATTCATCTTTGAAGATGCCGACGGAGGAGATCACAGCTATTATTCTACTCAAACTCTAACGACTGGAACCTTTTATCGCATTGCCGTGGTTCGCAAAAAAGGCAGAACTCAGAAGGAAAATCAAGGCATCAAAACTATTACCTATGAAGATGCTGATGGGCATCCTCAAACCAGTAATCTTGATGTGGTCGAATCTGTAGAGGTCGAGGAATGGTTTGACATCTCCCTATATATCAACGGCGTACAACAAGGAAACCAACCAGCTCGTTATGGTGGGGAAGCTCCTCTAGGTAATGACGAACCTTTAGAAATTGGTCGCTGTTTGTCTTCTCCTCGTCAACAACACTACTTCCAAGGGACTATTGCTGAAGTCCGCCTCTGGAATACCGCTCGTGAACAGAAAGACCTGGGCAAAAAGATTCATAGCCATGAATCTGGTTTAGTAAGTTGGTGGCAATTGCAAGAGAAAGAAGGTAATGTTGCTACAGACAGCAAGAGTAACAACCACGGCAAAATTAAAGGCGCTCGTTGGGTGAAAAATCCTGATCCCGAAGGGAGTCCCTTTGACCTAATGTTGAATGGTTTACCCCTAGCAGCAGAAACTATCACATCAGGAATTCCTGGTTGGGGCGATACTCAGTTCAGTATGGCGGGTTATCAATCTAATAACTCATCAATAGAAAAATTTCGAGGTATTCTCGAAGAAGTCCGTATCTGGCGAACTATTCGCACTGATGAGCAAATTGGCGACAATTTATTTACTCGTCTCAAAGGAGAAAAACAGGATCTCTTAGCTTATTACACTTTTGACGACAACTCTACCCGTAAGGAAACTACACAACTGCGGGATAATGGACTCCGAGGCAACCATCTGTCCTTACCTAGCAATGAAGCAGCAAGACCCAGGATCTTCCTATCTACTGCCCCCATTGGTAATGACACCGCAGCCGTTCGTTCTGCCCTAGCTGGCGTGGAAACTGACTTCCATGAACAAATTGATACTACCCCTGGAGTCATTGAATATGCTGATTTACAGCGAGATAGTCAGGGTAATATGGGGGGAGTTCTCAAGCGGTGTTATAGTTACTTACAAGGCGGTCAGTGGAACTTAGTGACTGGCTACAAAATCGGTAACCTTGTGACTGAGTGGATTGGGCAAGCTCAGTTTGCTCCCCAAGTCATGGGGTATGTCGAGGGTGTTCCCCCTGTCCCTAGCGAAAACTTGACGGGTGGTGTTGTGAGCAGTCGTTACGACTTGATTGAGAACGTCTCCAATATCGAAATTGTGGAGAGTGAAACAGTCACTTATAACTTTTCTGCCTCCAAAGAGGGTAGTTTTGATCTAAGTTTCCAAGCTGCCGCATCCATTTCTGCAGGTTCCGAGGATTTATTAATTCTGGCACCCTTGGGTATTGGTGTAGCTAAGGAAGTAACTGAGATTGAAATTAATACAGGTGTATCTGGCAACTTTGATCTCTCGAATAGTTGGTCTCAGGAACAAAGCATGGGTACTAGCATTAACCGCACCCGCAATATGTCTGTGGGTCTGGGAGGAACCTTAGAAGGTGCAGAATCTGGACAGCAGCTTAACCCTGCTGTGGGACGGCGCATCCAACCAGGCAATATGGGTTTTGCCGTAGTGCAGTCCCAGACAGCAGATATCTTTGCTTTGCGACTAGCCCACAACAATGCTTTGGTCTCTTTCCGGATGCTGCCAAATCCAGATATTCCAGTAGACTGGAACATTATCCCCTTCCCAATTAATCCCCGTTATACCAAGCAAGGCACCCTCGACGGGCGGGTGGGCTACGATGAAAATGGTGCTGTTGTGCTAGACCCTGATTACAGTAATTCTAGTCAATATGGGGAGTATAGTTACTACAAGCCCAAGGAAGCATACGCAATTCAGCGACGCATCCAGCGCGAAGAACAACGCCTGCTCAACTACTATGCTAGTCAGGATACTGAGATTGCCAATACAGGCGAAATTGTTGGTGCTACAGCAGGGATCGCAGCTGGACTTTTGGCTGCTCCCCTTACAGGAGGAGCTTCAGCAGCTGCAGCAGTTGGAGGTTTCGGTGCAGTCCTTGGCAAAGCGTTAGCCACTAACACATCTTTAGCACTACCCCGCAAGTTCTCCAAACGTAATATTGTGAATACTTACATTTGGACAGCCGATGGGGGCTTCTTTGCCGAAACCACTGAAACCATGGATGTCAAGAGCGAAGTGACTTCTGGTTCATTTGATTTTAGTGGTGCGATCGGAGGCAATCTTGATATGGATATTGAGGTCTTTAGCTTTGGGTTGGAGCTCAACTTTGAAGCAGCAATGGGCGGTGGTCTCAACATCACCAAGACCAAATCCAAGGATGCAGAAAAATCCTTTAGTATTGAGGTTGGTGTGGATGTGCCTGGTGATTTACAAAAGACTGCACCAGATGCCAATAACGAGTGGGTTCCTGTATTTGATGACGATGGCAATGCGGTCACAGCAGCAGGTAAAGTGGATGCCTATCGCTTTAAGACGTTCTATCTTGATAGCGATGAGCGTAACTTTGAAGATCTGTTTGGCAAGGTGGTCGATCCCATCTGGTTAGCTGAAAGCGATCATCCCAATGCAGGGGCTTTACGTCAAGCTAACCAGTCAGATAAAAAGCCCCCCTGTTGGCGGGTATTCCATCGGGTTACTTTTGTCAGCCGTATTCTCCCTGATTTCCCCGATCCCACGGCAGCACCTCTGGAAACCACCCTGAAAGCGGACAATATCAGTAGTAATTGGCAACTTATCCAAAAGCTCGATCCTTTTGTCCGCACTAAAACTCACGATGTTAGCATGTTTGGCGATGCGGTTCGGCGGGCTTTGCAGACCCATCTTCCCGAATTAGTTCCTCACAGCGAGCAGATTATCAGTTATCTTGCTTTGTATTACGGTATTGAGATTTAATCTTTTAACTTCCCTGGCGGGAAGTCCTGCGCTCTCCCGTAGGGGAGCGGAGGGATGGGAAAGCCGGGCGTTATCGGGCGTTGTTCATCAGGGATTTTCTCTTTGTAGCATACATAGTTATATTTATTCTACCTGTTTGTATTGACTATTACAAATCAATAGATTATGATTGTTATCAACACAGGGGGAGGACATCACCTCTGTTAAAACAGCGGTCAGGGTTTCCCAGGCTGAAGAATCCCGCGTTTTCCCGTAAGGGCAACGTCGGGAGTATGTCAATATCGGTACAATTCAATATCGTAGGGGTTTGGTGACCCAAACCTCTAATATTATGTTCGGATAATCACTTATAATAAAGTTTTTGTTTGTAGTTGGGCTTTAGCCCTTACAATACTTATACCGTTTCACGGAAGTCAAAAGTCATGCATTAATATTTGCTCGGCTCAAAACTCTGACGTTAAAGTAATTTCAGGAAATAATTTCACATCTAAAGTTTGAAATTATTTGTGACATCTTTAAAGTGAATTGGTATTAGTATTAGGGCTAAAGCCCAACTACGAGCCTAATTATAACTCACATTCCGCACGTCAACTTGTAACACTAAAAGTAATATAAAAATCGGTAGCTTGGTAAGTATTTATACTATATAGATAGTATTCATAGACCTTTCTCAGGAGTCAAATTCTCAGGAAAATATTAAGCATAAATACTTAATTCTTTACTTCTATTGACCACTCTTATTTTCTCCTGACTCCTGACTCCTGACTCCTGACTCCTTCTTCAAGTTACCTAACTACACCACCACCAACAGGTCGAACATCTTCCCCAGAGAATGGAGTTGTACCACCTTGCCAGTTGAAGTCACTGATCCGGAGGCTCAATGTACCAGTTCGTCGTCTAGGACTAAAACTTAATACTACCCCATAAGTACGACGACTATATTCCAATGTAATTCTATCGTCAAGAATATCACCATTTTCTAAGTTGATACCACTCTGATAGCCAGCCCGAAAACCTTTATAAATCTGTTGGACGAAACCAAATAAGAGGACATTTGTATCCTCCACCCGGTCAAAGAAGAAAGGTGACTGACCGCTCAGACCAGTCTGGCTATAAGTTAAGTTAAATCCAGTATAATCAAAAAAGTCTCTGGAAAAATGCCCAAACTGTCCAGTAAAGCCAATACTCCCACGCACAAAAGATTGGTCTTCATCATTACTATAAAGGCTAGTAGCACCTGTAAGTCCTAACACCATTTGCACAAACGGAACTACTGGTTTGCTGGTATATCTCAAACCCTGAGTCGGGGTAGCGGGTAATGGTTCACCACTCCAGATGGTTAGTGGATATCTCAAAGAAACTACACTCTGGAAACGACCTAGGTCTGCTCGCGATCTAGGGTCGCTATCATCATCATCATCATCATCAGGTAGGGGTTCAAATGGTTGCAGATCGGTTAACAACTCTCGGCGATCTGTTCTTGCATTCACAACTTGATACCCAGTCTGAAAACTCAGTTGTGCGCCAGTTTCACCTATTGGTATTAGGGGAGAAGTTAGAACAACTCCTGCACTACTGTGAACAGTTTGAAATCCTAAACTACCATTAAATAAGCGATCGCGATAACTATACTCCCCAGTCAAATTGTAACCTTGGAATGACTGTCTTAGTCGAATGCTACCTCGAAAGTCATCTTCTTCTAGGTCGGGAAAATCTTCAAATGTCAGAAATGTAGCACGTCCTTCTAGTTGAGTTGTGGGGGTTATGGCACCATTGACAGAAGCTTTGAGACCCAAAACGTTACCATCTATAGGTGAGTCGTCTTCATCACCAAAAAATGCTCTTTCCAAGTAGTATTGAGGAGTTAGCCTAATTTGCAAAGGACCTGGAACAAAAGGTTCAAATGTACTTTCAACAAATAAACCACCTCGATCGTCTTGGTCATAACCAATTTGAAGTGGGAGCGGGTCTCGTTGCTGGCGATCGATAACTGTTCGCTCGCGAAATAGTGGCAAACTAAAACGTTGGTCGAATACTAACCGAGATTTTTTGGTTATCAGTTCATCTTGAAAGGGAGATAAGGGTCTAAGTGTAGCGCGATCGGACCTTAATTCTACCTCTGGAGGTGAAAATGGGTCATTGGTTAGTCGAAGATTGATTGCTTCCCATGTACCAGCACCTAATAAGTTGAGACGGTCAGCTTCAAAGCGCAGTCGGTTAACTGTTCCTGACTGCTCTGGTAGTTCTAGTGTGGGTTCAAATGTAACTCTTGCCCCTTGAGTAGCTTTCACTTTTGTTGGAGGTTGAGTAGCGGTAATGCTATCGCTCAAGGATCTTGCCCCTAATGCTCCTACTCCTTCTGTGGTAGGTAGGGATGATGACATGCTTTCTTCTGCGTTTCCAACAAAAATAATTCCACTTGCTTCTTCAATTAATCCTTTATCGAGAGCAAAGTTGTATTCCATGCGCTCTCCAAGCAAGACTTGTTCTCCTTGAGCAAACACAGCATTTCCTGTGGCAAGGAGTTGACGAGTTGTTAGGTTAACTTGTACTTTGTCAGCACTAACTACTCCTTGACTAAATCGCACTGTTACCTTACCTTCTGCACTAATAAGTTGCCGTTGTTCGTTATATTCTTGGCGGTCTGCAGTTACTTCGACTACATCTGCTGGTAGAGGTATTTGAATAGGTTGTCTATCCTCTGTTTTTTTGTCTGAGTCTTGAGTTTGAGATTCTGATTCTGGTATGGGAATAGGAGTTCCTTCTTTATTGTCTTCTGATTCTGGGGTGTCAGTTTCGCGAGTGGGTTGTTGGTCTTGGGGAAGGTTTGGTAGTTCTGGGGTATTGTTTTCTCTGATGGTTTGCCCTATCTGAAATTTTGATGGAATTGGTTGTTTTTTGCTACTAAAACGTTCTAATATTTTTCTACTATTATTGACATTAAGCGAGTTTGTTTGTTGAGTAGTTTGTGAATCTTTTTCAGAGACAGCATATTCTGAGAAATCTGAGAAGGAACTGGAGGAGAATGTTTTTTTTCTACCTGAATTGATTTGGCTTTCGAGAGTAGAAATTCTCTGTGCTGATGATATATCTATTTCTATTGGTGGTCCAAGATTGGCTGAGGTTGTATGAATTGGACCGACTTTCTGAGTGTGGTCAAAAGTTGAGGTAATTTGAGGAAATTTATACAATACGGTTTCTCTGAACTCTTCTCCTAAGAAAGTGTTCTTTGCAGATATTCTGATTTCCTCTGCAACCTGGTTTAATTGTGGTCTTGGACTCGATTGATTTTGATTTGGAGTCGATAATTCCTGTTGTGCTTCTGTAAAAGACTGGACTACAGAGGCTGAAGGTAGGGTTTGAACAATAGGAGGTAGTTCTGGAGGTGGCAGGGGGTAGGACATATTTCGGATAGAAATACTAAGTTCACGAGATTTAAAGATTAGAGTTCATCTTGACATCTTCCCGACACTGTTCTATGAGACAGCGTGGGATTCCCTAACATTACTGATAGGGGCTTTCTGCTTCATAGCACTTGCCCTCCGGGACTTACTCCTTTCAGGTCTTACGGTCGCTCCACAGACTGACACTGCTAGCCCAGCAGCCAAAATATTTATACTTGGGTTAATGTCGCAGTCATGGTGACTACCAAATTCTGGACAGTCCTACTCTCTGATGCTGAGAGGTAATTTTTGGACATGAATCAAATAGCATTGCTATATAGATTGACTTGAAAGTCAAAAGTTAACTAATGAGGCTCTTTAGATAGCTTCACTTAGATGGATTATATTTATTACCATATTCTGTAAATTGTGTCAAAAATTAGCCTGGAACGTAACACTGTACAAAGTAAGTGGACTTCCAGGCTGAGTGACGCTCCCACAATATCAGCATTTATTTGTCTTCTGTGGAGGAGCCACAATTTTATATTCAATATTTTCGATTTGAGTAAGAGAGCATTTTCCTCTTCTTATTTATGGCTTTAATGCTAGGACTAATCCCTAATTGACTACCTTTCAATGTAGGGTAACTCCCGTGTAGAAGCTAAAATTTTGATACAGGTTTACTCCATGTCCCGACCGCTAGGGTTCCGTGCAGGGTCATTGGATAAGAATCCAAAGATAAATAATAAGACAAAGAATAGAACAACGATATTAACAACTATTTTCAAAGTCAGCATTTATTATTTCTCCTTAAAGGATAGGGTTTCAGACCGAATTTTTTCGATCAAATATCTACAACTTTCTTATCATATCTAAATGTTGACTCATTTTACCACAATCATTTGTCAAAAATTTTTCAACTTTTGTTGACACAATTGCCACACCTGTACAAATATTTTTTCTAGCCAAGTCATAATCACATCTACCCACCCCAATATTATTTCTAGGGGATGTTTGACATACCCTACTGAAACTGACTCTACTTCTAAACAGTTTCCTTGGTGTTTGGGTCTACTTTGTGAGTTATAACTTTGAACAGATATTTTGGTACGGTTTATGCTATAATTTAGTTCCTGTTCTATTCTATGTCCATCTATATCTCTCAAAACTTCTTTGAATGCGATCGCCTCTTTTTTGGCAGAATTATTAGAATTATTAGAAGTTAAGATGGTCTGGTCAGATAAGTGTCGATCTAAAGGTAAATCTAAAGGTAAATTTTTCTCTTTTCCTAATTTTTCTATATTTCCTGTCCTAATTAGAGGTTTAGTTGCTAAAGAGGTCGCTATCTGAGATGTTTCTGGTTCAAATGGTGATACTGATGAGGCAACTATTGGCGTTTCATCTTGGTTAGCTAAAGGCTTTTGTTGATTTTCTTGGCCTAGTTCTGCTTCTAATAATGATTCGAGTTGCCATTCTTCTTCTATTTTAAAAGGTGGTAGTAAACCATTTAATCCTAGACCTGTAGTAATTGGGTATAGATAATGTTTGGCTAAATTATGAATAAACTCACTGAAAGTTAGATTTGAACTTGACAATAATGGCTGACTTTGGTAGTTTATCGAACTTATATTATTTTCGTGCTTTGATTCATTTTGGTCTAAAGCTATATTCAATTCCTCAAACAAATTGAACCACAAGGCAATTTTACTGGTTTGTACCCAAGCCATAATTTGCCATACTCCCCCTAGGAGTCCAGACATTGGCACAAGTTCTGTACAGGGTTGAAGTTGCAATGGAACTTTTTTTTCTATCTTGGCTGTTTGTAATATTAGAGGATTTTCTTGTTTGACCCTGACCAAAATTTCTGATATTTTGTGGTTTTCTGCAATTTCTAATCCTGAGAAATCTTCGCACTGCATTTTAACCAGAGGTTTAAACTTTGAGGGTTCTAATAGCCTGGGATAATCTTGTGTTGAAATTACTGATACTTCCTGGAGAGGTTGCTCAGGAGTTCTATCGTTTTCACTTATTTTTTTATTGACTTTTTCTGCGATTTGTGGTATATTGCTTGTGGTTGTTTGTCTTAGTTGTTTGAGTGCTAGGCGAGATGTTTGCAATAACACATATATAGGATAAAGTAACAGTTGAACTGTGTTAGTAGCTGCAAATTTTAAGTGAGTGAAGGCGCGATCGCTTTGAGTTAATATTTGGCGATATTTTGCTGCAACAAAATTTAATACTTTACTTTTATAAGGATTTGAAGTCATTTCAGTTATCAATTATCAGTTATCAGTTATCAGTACCTCTGACTTCAGCCAAAGGCTTGAAATACTGAAAAATAAATTTCAGAGTTTATTTTAAAAACAAAAAATAATTTAATTTTTTATTATATCATTCTTTTTCCATAACAGCGGAATGAAGTTTTATCGATGGGGAAGGATCATATTTTTAGTTGAATAAAAAATCATGTATATAGGCGAATAACCCCTACTTTTTAAAGTGTATCATTATATTTTGGGAAATACAATAGCAAAACATGATTATTTTTGGGAGCTTTACAGAATGCAAAAGTTAGTGCTAGCTAACATGGCGATTATCTGGTTTGACAATATAATTCTCTGAGATTTTTCCGAGTATTTCTGGAGAAGAGCTTTGACTTGATAGGAGAAATATTTAGAGATTTTTTTGGCTGTTTTGGTTGAATTTTTCTTAGTCGAAAGGTGATGGTGAGAGAGACTTTTAGAAAAATTAGGTAGAAGGAGAAACTAGGAAAACCTAGTGAATATCTGAAGCTGAAAAAATCTCTGGATGCTGATGGTAATTTCATCAGCTAATCTCTATTTTCTCGATTTTTTTGATTAGGGAAATTTCGAGAAAAATTATCACATCAAACATCTGGCTTGAAAATCAGGTGTAGAGATTTTATGGAAAGGTTGGCATCTGAATAATTCTCTGAGATTTTTTCCAGTATTTTTGGGGAACAGCTTTGATTGGATAAAGGAAATATTTAGAGATTTATTTGATTGTTTGAGCCAAATTTTCTTGAATCGAAAGGTGCTGGTTAGAGAGAGATT
>JAAUYL010015624.1_pt1 | contig 14278 bp, 11 predicted proteins | sample 7278011 | NCBI WGS metagenome assembly JAAUYL01 (sample SAMN14350225, study PRJNA611818) | marine sediment metagenome | isolation source: surface marine sediment (1.8m) | place: French Polynesia: Moorea | collected 2018-08 | reverse complement strand
TTTCACGGGAAAAATATGACTGATCCCATTGCGGTAAAATGTCACTTTGCAATTCCATAGCTGTCCGTCACTCAATCAAATAAAGTAAAACTTTTACCTATCCGCAATTGAAACTGGTTGGTCCTCTCGGCCGACACGGCATTCATGTTATTGATGATTCGCATTCGTCGCATCATGGCGGCTGCAAACTGACCCATCGTGTGAGCATTGTCAGCTTTTGAGAAGGGCTCTGCCACCCCCGCAGCCCCAGTGGACGACGAGCTTCTGGTATATCTTTCTCTAGATTTCAAGTTTGTTTTTTTTGTAAAAGCAATCTTGGTAGATAGATAATTTGGTTACCTCGAGGTCGCCGAGGCTGCGTCCGAGGCCAACCGAGAGGTCGTCGTCTCAAGCGAGCCTTTTCTGCCGGGCTGGAGTCCGCACGCCGCCATGTAAGTGCTAGAAATAACCTTGATTTTCTCCACTCGACCAAATTGATCCTCGTCGAACAGGAGCTAAATCAAATCCAAATAGATAGAGATGGGAACGGAAATCTAATTTTGCAATCAAGGATACCTTGTCGAAGCTGGCGATGATCTCGTTCAAGGCATTCAAGCAGTCGACGCCGTCGGCGAGGCCGGCCTCCTCGTCGAAGGCGTCCATGAAGTCCGGGATGGAGGCGAAGAGGACGGCCACGTTCTCGTAGGTCTCGCAGTAGAGGCCGTCAGCCTCGCGGTTGGCGGTTAGGTAGTGCTCGGCTAAAAATAACATGGAGAAAAAGATAAAGACCAGCCCTTGAACAAGGACAGCAAAGAGGAGCGGTAGTTAAGGTCGTGAAGGATGCCCTCCGCGAGCGATAAAAAGTTTTCATCGGTGCGACCAAAAGTTTTTCCGAGGCTGGAGAACAAAAGAAGGATCGAGGCTGCTCTGGCCTCGCCTTGGCCTCTAAAAGCCTTCATATAATGAATGGATAAACATCAACAATTCCAGCTTTAGCAAAGGTCAAAACTCTCTGGCGAGCTCTTTGTACTGCATAATTGAAACTATAGAAGAAGCTTCTTTGAAACAGGACGCCAAAAGTGTCCCAAGAAACTCTATATTTTCTCCCAAAATTACTTTCCTCAACTTTCTGCTTTCCTGTAGAATATCTGTACTATATGTATTATGGCTACATAAATACATGTGGCATTGACATTTTTGCGCTCCTCCTAGTTTTTACCGGGAAACCCCTATGCGTTTTCACGAATATAATGTAACAATGTAACGCCCTCCTTTTCAATCATAATTAGATAATTATGGAACTGAAAACTCACCAACATGCAAGGGGAGAATGTTTTGAAGTAGGACGCTGTTCACGGTCTTGGTCGCCGAAGCTTGAACTTGCTCACTTTTGAGCTGCCGCTTCCACTGGTAGTCGAGCCTTCTCATATACTCATGCTGTAGGAAAAAAAGTATTCCAATGCTAAAGAATGTGCCAAAAAAGCGCAAATTATAGAGGCTGCGCTTCGAGGCCGCGAGGCCGTCGCTGTCCTCATTTCTGGGACATACCAAGCTTAGTGTGACCTCATATTAAAAATGTTCCTGCCTGCTAAAATTCATATGCCAGTCTCTATTTCCTTGAATTCTAATTAAAATTTGCCCCCGTGGGTGTAGGATTTAATGAAGCACTCGTATAATGTGTCGCTCACCTGTCTGTCCATCAAAATGAAGAACAAAGCGCAAACAGCCAAATATGTGAAGTGGGAGGCCGCCCTCGACTCTTTGGACATGAGCTCATCGAAACCAAAATACTCAAACTAAAAGCATATTCATTCATAATTTTGGATTATCCTAAGTATAATTGCTCGTAAAATCATTACTGAAAATATGTTTTGAGCGTCACTTTTGTTGTAGCCGAGAATGATGAAGCCATAGAAGGAGAGACAGCAAAACGTGGCGAATATCTTTAGGAGGTGGTGAATTCTGAAAAAGAGAGCAAAGCATTGATCTCAATCACGAGTGACAGGGCACAACAGCTTGATCTGAAAGGTAGAGTCTTTAAAGCAAGATCGATTGCTTTCCTTAGTTTGTTGACAAAAAGAAAACATCGAGTCGAGCCTCTTTGTTGCCTGAAAATGCATCAACTTTTGCAAAAAGTTGGTTTTGCACGTAAAAAATGCCTAGCTCTTTGTTTTTGCTCCTCCTGCCTGAAGTATTATTTTGCGAAGGCAGGCGGAAATTATTTAAAGTTATGGCTCACCTGAGGAACATAAATATGACCATCATAGCAAGGGCGCAGCGGTAGGTGTAGTTCTGCAAAAGAAAATGCATCCCTTTTATATGCGCGAAGAAAGCTAGTATAGATTTATTACCTTCGGTGACTCCGACAGGCAGCTAACGGTGGTCTGGAAAAAAATATTTTAAATAGGACAACATCAAAGCCAAGTGCTAGAAATAACATGGCGGTGGCTGGGTCTTGTCGTAAGTAACAGAGTAAATTATGTGTTCCCTGGTCTTCCCCTGGGGCATGCGGCTAGCTTTACTTCTATGGCAAGGCTTTCACCTACACACGGACACGTATCCAAATTTGCTGCTGGGTTATCAAATGATGCTCCCATGGGACGTGAAAAAGCCACCTTGCTTTCTAAAAATATGTAGCTGAATCCCACCTCTCTTGTCGCTGGATGTTGCAGTATATTCGAAGTCAACCACATAGGCTATGTAAGAATTGCAGAACGCAGGCCTTTTTTCCCGCGGGAAACTAACTTCTTTAGCGCCCTGGATACACTTTTAAACTATCTACTATTCATAGGTAGTGGAAAGTACTTTTTCTTGTGTAAAGCATTGGTGGTGCTAAGCTGTAAAGGATTGCTTGTGACACGGGGAAAATGAGGAAACTGATTGCTTCGACGGGGAGAAGAAAAAGTGAAAGCCGTTTTATCTAGAGGAGTCCCTTGGGACTTTCCGATACATCTCGATATATTGGATACCGATCAATTGAATACGAGAATACTAACGTACTTACCACGTCAATGACTGCGCTGGTAACGATGAGTGTGGCCACGATAAAGAAGATGACGGTTCTGATCAGGAGGCTGGTATTGATCTTCTTGGCCGCTGAGTAGAATAGCCTCAACAGCTTGTGATCAGGGATGGCAATGCTGTCACTCTCATAATGTGGGTCTATGATTTGCTCCCAGATGTAGGCCACCCACAGGCAAGGAATGAGCATGGACAAGAAGACAAACAGAATCGTGTATTCAATCCACAGTTTGACATGGGCGCTGTGAAAACAATTACAATGGTTCTGAAAGTGGTTATTATAAGTCCCTTGGGAGAATATGACAGGAGCTAAAAAAAGTCGGTGTGTGAAATAAAAGTCCCGAATTCCCACGAGTTCTGGAGGGCTGAGACATTTTTTCGTTTTTCGCTTTGCAAGTAAGAATTAATTATATGTACTCACTGCTTCTCCGTCAGCAAGAGGATGACTGCCATGGCGTTCAGGATTAGGAAGCTGGCCAAGATGTAAAACTTGAACAGGAGATCGTGCTCCTTCAGGTACGGGCCCTCCCAGGACTTGTCTCTGAACCAGAGAAACACCGGGCTGATTTCTTCCGGGTGCAACCATTGGCTGGAGAAAATAAATTAATCTTTTTTTGTTGGTCTGGTTATGACACGTTTTACGTAAACCAAACTAATCAAGTATGCCTCTGTACTCTCTAGAATATTGAATAGAATAGCTAACGAGTAACCTGGCCTCGAGCAGCCTCGAGCACAGACACACACATCACTTGCAGCCTCTCGGCCTCTAAAATAAATCCCTTACTCGTATTTTCGTAGAGGCAACTTTTCAATCTCGTCCTTCATAAACTCCCCGGCCGAATTGATCATCTTCTGGAAGTTCTTCACGCTCGTGTCCATCAGCACCGACTTCCTCCTCCTGCCGGCGTCCGATGGCCTCCCCGTCAGCCCCAGGCTCGCCCTTGGACCCGACGCCGCCCCCGGGGTAGACCCTGCGGGTGGCTCTGAGGCTGCTGCCGAGGTCGTCGTGGTGGCCTCTGTGACGAGGCCATTTGCGTCGGCGTTACGAGCAGGAGCGGCCGGCTGAAATTGGTCAAAAAATGAGAATCCGTTGAGTGTGCAATAACGCGTGACAAGAAGGCTATTGGAAGCACTCGGTCAAAATGATCTGGCTTTTATAAGATCCTCGAGAAAGATCGCTTTTCTGGATGCCTCAATGGCCTGGTTATTGGAGTCGGGGAGATGGTAACAGATGGTTTTACAGGAGAGGAAAAGCTTCTGGACCTTCTGTCCGTCCGTCCAAAAATGGCCTGAGATATATAGGAACTTGTGTTCGAGGTTGTTAGGTATGGCAGGCGGACAAAGTGGTGATATCATATTTCTTTTCCTTCATCTTCTTCTTCGCCAGACATTTTGACCATATAGGCTAGGCTAGGATTTACCTCCAAGAAGTTGTTCAGGCTCCCCGGCCAGATCAGGTAGGTGGAGAGGCCGGCCTTGGCGAGGACGTCGTCGTGAACGACCTCGGAGGTCGGGACCTTGACGCAGTCAAAGTCGTCACGGAGGTGCGAGCGGGTAGCGGAGGTTATGTGTACGGCTCTGAAAAGAATAATATGCTCGTGAATAGTCTTGAAGCCTTGAAGTTGAACTAATCGAAAATCTACATATATTGGGAAGACCAATGAACCGAAGCGAAATCGCGCTCCGCTACGGAAACCGAGCTATGGAAGGTCTCGTCTAAACTCGATTTCCTTCTTTTTAAAAGTTCCCTTTTTTCTAAACTTGAGTTCGCATGTTGTATGATCTAAAAATCGCGCTCTAACTCTTATGTGCTCCAGGACTTGAAAGTTGGGGTAAGCCACCATATCTATCCTTTTCAAAGTTAAATTGAACCACCAGCGAAAATAAACTTTCCTTTTCTCGCACTTGGGACCCTCCTAGCTTACGTTTGCTGGCTTTGTCAGTTTGGTGAAAAATATAGTGCGCGCGTATTTTCAACTTTTTCGGTATATTTTAAGTGACATCTCATTATCCTGAACCTTCAAAATATGTGGAATTGCGAAAATGAATGGCTCTCTATGCAAATTCTTTCCAACTCATTAAAATATTCTACCATAAAGCCAGGAGACGAGAATGTCATAAGAATTGAGCACCTGAGCCATTTTAATTAAAAAGACCTCTAGCTGTCTATTGTCAGGTGGTGTCCAATTAAAAATATGCTGGACAATAGAAATCTGGTTACCCTGGTTTTCCTGTAGACTCCATTCGGTTCGCTATGGTGACGTCCTTCGACCAGATGTCGAACTGCCATTTGCGCACCCCGATCAGACCCGACAGGATGTACCCCGAATGCACCCCGATCCTCATGTTAACGGGGACGTTGTGCTCCTCCCTAACGTCGGCGATCAGGTCGATCATCTGCAACCCCATCCTGACGCAGTTGTGGGCATGCATCGGATCTGCCTGGGGTACCCCCGAAACGCAGTAGTAACAGTCGCCCAATATCTTGATCCTCATGCACCGATTCATCTGCAATATAAAAATGGGGTAAGGCCATTGGGGTACCCCGGGGGCGTCTCACTCACGTCGGCTGCGTCGTCGAACTTCCCGAACAAGTCGTTGAGCGTCTCGACCAACTTGTCGACGGAGAGCCTCGTTGTCATCTCGGTGAACTTGCAGATGTCAGCGAATAATATGCTGATGTTCTCGTGTCTTTCAACGAACAGTTCCCTATAAGCAGATCGTGTGTTTGGAGGCTAGTAGGCAAATATATGCAAAATCAGCATTGAGAGAAAAATCAGGAGCTACAGCAGGCATATGTACGCTAGCTAAGCTATTCAAATCGAAGCTTTATACTACAAGATGGCATTGAAAAAGTTTTTCCGCGTCTCGGAATTGGATGCGGCCTGAATTTGAATGGAAGGAAGAAGACACACTTTCTTCTGCATCTATAGAATTTTGTATAGAGGGACAAGAATGAATAGCGCGCACAGTGTGGCAAAAAGTTTAGGAACCCCGGTGGATATGACAAAAATACCACGCATGCTGAATGTTTACTTGAATGGCACCCTTCTCGAGTCCCCGCTCTTGGTCTTCTCAATGTGGGTCCAGATGCTCTCACGCACCTTGGTGGCGATGTGCTTGGGGATGATGCTGAGCAGGAGGTTTTCCTGGAAAAAGAGAAAGTTTCATATAAACACGTCTACAAGTCCAATGATTAATGTTGAAAAGTAGGCAGCGGAGGCGCCATCACAAAAAGGAAAGGGAGAGCAGAGCGACTGAAAAATTAGCTCATTCAGGACCAGACGCCTCAGGCTCGCGTTTAGCCGGCTTTCATAATATTTTAAAGCCCTTTTACAGGATCTCAGCCTCACCTCCTGCTCCTTCTCGTACTTGAGCTTGAATGTGGTCTCGATGCAACTCCTCTTGTCCAAAAAGCCTCTGCGCATGTTGATCTCACCGACGTATCGAATGTAGAAGCCCACGAAGTTCAGGGAAGCGTAGAACACAAGATCGGCCAAGACTTGAGCGGCCAGCTGTCCTCTGTCCTCAGGATCCGACTGCGAGGCCGCCGAAAAAAGAGGTCGCGGTTTAAGCAAGATTTACGAGCATTGGTTTAAATGCGTCCATTTTAAATATGTTGGGGTATAAATTCTAATTTACCCGGATGCCAAGCTTGAATATATTTATGTTGTGACTCTTTTCCTGAGAAAGTTGCGCATTAACTATAAATGCAGGGCAAAAAAACCGAAGGGTTTCCTTTCCTTCCCGCTCGTAAATCAGGTGAGAGGTTCTGAATTTTTTATTCCCCTAGGTTGGGAGGAGAAAATGCCGATTCTGCCAGCTGCCAAGAGGGCCCAGGCATATTTCTTTCAGTGAAAAACTGCCCCAAAAATGCGGAGAGACAGGGGATTCGGGACTTATCGTTTGTATAGAAAAAGAAAGGCTGTTTTTTGCTGACGAGGGCAAGATTGTTCACCTGAGTCAGCTCGATGCCAAGAAAAAGGCCAACGCAGACGAGGCTCGTCAAGAAGCCGAAGGCTACCGCCACCGTCTTCTTGGCGATCGGCAAGAACAGGTAGATCACGAGGTGGTTGTATAACGACAACAGCGGCACCTTCGTCACGAACGGGTTGTACCCCGAGTACGTCCGCAAGAAGTTCGACCTCGGCAAGATGGTGGCCTCCGTCGTCGACGTGTCCACGGTCGAGGCCGTGGAGGCCGTGGAGGTCGTCGTTCCGTTAGCCTCCTCATCTCCTCCAGGCACCAATTCTCTCAGCTTTGACTGTTGGACAACCAAGCCTACGTCTATTGCCTGTAAAAAGTAAAAAAAGGTAATTCATTATTGACCACAAAAATGGAGGGGGAAGCAAAAAGTAATCTTTTGAGTGGTCTTGCAATAGAGTGAGAGAATCAATTAATTTCCGGCCGAAAAGTCCAAGAGCATTGTTGAACAAGAGCTAGACATTGTCAATGGATAAAAAGAAAGAAAAAGGGTCTGTGTGTGGATCGAGATCGAGTAGAGATAGCAAAACTGAAAGCCAGGCAAAAAATTGCAAAAAGCCACAAAGAAAGATCGCTGATACGATCAAACGTGGACGTCGAAAAAGTTGTCCAGTTCTTTTTTTCAAAACTTTTGTTTCTTGACCTCAGTGCGGCCTCGCAGCCTCTCTAGCGTAAATATATATTCTACTAACTTCTTAATTTCCTAAAATATCTCTCACCAAGTCTGTTCAAACATTTTGGAAGAAGTCAGACAACTATATGTAGCTCTCAAAGAGAGCAGTAATAACAAACAGAAACAAAACATTATTCTGAACCAGCAGGCACCTCCTCCTTCCCTTCGTCAAGGTCGAAATAGAAGTACTGAGTACAGAAAGAACATATAATACCAAAGACTTCATCAACAAAGGCCATTATAGGCCTCTCGATGTTGCCCTACTCACGAACGAACGATCGCCACACTTACTGATCCGTCTCGTTTACACTAGCCATGCTCTCTTAACAAAACGGGCCAGTAGAGAGACAATTGCGCCACTACTACTGAGCAAACTCAGTTAGAAAGCAATTTAATTGCTATGCTTGCCAAGCCGAAATTAAACTGGTTAATGCCCTCTCCCAAGAGTGCCACCCCTGCTCGTACATAGTGTATCTAATAGCATAGAACCACATAGAAGCAGCCAATGCTTTTGTTGGCAAACTTCAAACTTCAAGCTCCTCTCTCTCTCTCTTTGCATTTTCGTATGTTTTGTTACAGACTTGGAGGTCGTCCAACCAACTTTCTAAAATTGGCATCCAAAAGCCCTGGGCCTTGCTGCACAGTTTGAATTGATTCTGAAATGACTTTTATAGACTTTACGAACCTCTATGCTCACGGCGATGAGGGCGGACAAAAAGTAGAGCAACCACGAGCGGTCCTTGAATATGGTCTCGTTGTAGACGACGAGCAGAATTGAAATGCAGATTGCCAGAAGGACTGAATGTCCTACCAAATCCGGAAGTTGGTAAGGTACTTCCAACGGATTGCATTCATCCTGAAATAAAGAAAATAAGTATCTGCAGCATTATCATTATTTACGCGCGCTTTTTCCGGGAAAGCTTTTTGGCAAACTTTGTCGAAGAAGCCGAGGAACAGGGTTGGTTAACAAAGTGACAATCAATGTGTTAGGAGATTGCCTTTAAGAATACACCTGAAGTTAGCAACCTTGACGGCGGGTCCAGGGCATTGCCAAAAGAAACTTTTCCGCTAAACTGAACCCGGTCTTCGCTATTTTAGCTTGGCTTGCAACACACAAAAGCTTTACCTGAAAGTATTGTGCGCGAGCTTAAAATATATTTTCCTGGCATAACTCATATTCCCCAGCCTTTCTGCTTTCTAATACAAACTGCCCGCATTTTTTACACGAAACAGATCTATCTCCATTACCCTATTAAAAATAAAGTAGCCCATATTTGTTGTAGGCTATAAATATTTTTCGCTTGGCAGTATAAAATGACATAAAAATCGTACACGTTTTTACCTCTTGTAGTCGGCAGTTAATGGCAGAAACGGCTATGTAGGTTATTGAGAGGACTGCTTGCAACGCCAGATATATAGTGAATGTCCCTGAAAAAAATTAAAAATATATTTGTAAATATTATTTCGTGGACAAGATGTTAAGAATTCAGGCTGCTGCCAAGCACAGGTGTCGCAACAAGTTTTGTCATATTAAAACCAACTTTTCTCGAGTGCCATCAAGGCTAATTCTTAATTTTACACGAAAAGAGAAAGCAGATGATAACACCGTTGAAGCGGTGTGTGTGCCACTAAAACTAAACTAAAAAAACTTTCCATCTTTTTCAGGAAATTAAAACAGGAATGGGCTATGACACGAGTGTCCTGCTGACGGAAAAAAACTTTTCAAGTGCCTGAGAAAAGTTGGCTCGAGTTTTTTTTTAACACGAAAAAGTCTGTATATTATGCTATTTTTATAAATATTTTTCACTCACCTATTTGTGATCGTTGCTCGTATCGTTTGTACAGCAATTCCAATTCCTTGGTCGAAAACCGTTCCTGCAATGCGAGCAAACTCAAATCTGGCGTTTCTATGTACTGGAATTCGCTGTTTTTGAAGTCGGTTTGAAACATGGTGCCTGCGAGCTCGAGCCCATAAAATGCTTTCTTTCTCTGTTGTTATATGTTTTTCAGCAATAACCGCGAGCTGGGAGATATACAGCCTAGAAGGTCCAACATTTTATTTTTTGCCATAGCTGGTTACGGGGCATTTGCCTCACCGAAACCCTCTTTGAAGGGAGGGAATTGACGGGACACCGGGCTTCCTGTACTGAAAGGTTTATTCGTCCATGGGGAAAATGTCGCCGCACTCTATTTTTATACTCTTTTTTTTCTCCCCTGATAGAAGGACAACACCCTCAGCGAAAATATGTAGCAACAAGAACGCTAGAGCCTCAAGGTTACTTTGTTGTTGTTGTCTTGCTTAACCAATTGTTCTCGGTCTTGTTAGGAAATCCAATTTGAATACCACTCTCAAAGCAATCCATGAAATCTGCAAGCCTTTCAGGATACAGGAAATGTATTCGAAATGATATCTGCTATACAGACGATCTTCTCTTGCAAGAGTTTGGAATGCTCTGATCGGCAGATTCAAATTCAATAATATTTCACAGGTTAGATATTTGAAGAGTAGCGGTAAAAATATGCCAGAAATATTCCCATAAATTCAATGCGATCGTCAGTGTGAGATCCTGAAATTGAACTGAATTTTTCCACTCTCGATGGACCTGATTAAAGAAAAACATTCTTGACGACTCAAGCATTTTAAAGACATCACAGGTCTTTCTTATCAATTAATTCCGCGTGAAGTGCAATAAATGCCTGCAGAGATGACTTGTAAAAATTGTTGGCCAAAAATAACAGCGATCTTTTAATGGGAGAAATTGAAAACTATGCTTTTTCACAGAAATATATTTAATTCTCCAGATTTTTTCAGACTTGAGACTCAGGCTCTTTCCTCCTTTTCTTCATCTGGTTTTGAAGGCAAAATGGTCTCGAAAAATTTATAGGTTGGGTTTTTGAAAATAACTTTTGATAATTTTTATCAATTCTGTAAGAAAAAGCACTGTCTGTTAATGCGATTGCCGAGGCAATTAGACGTTTCGTTTTCTGTATAACTAAGAAAATAAATTGTCTATCTATTCTGAGGTCGCGAGGCCACAATCGAGGCCGCAACTCGCTCTTCCATGCCGATACGATACCACTAGTCTATATATATTACAACCTCGATGGAAACAAATCGGATTACGTGACAAGACACGAACCCCTGATTTTGTCACATAAATATTCAAGAACATATCAGAATCTCAGACTCTTGCCTCAACAGCAGATGACTAGAAGCAATTCCACTATGAAGTCCCCTGTGAATGTGATCTCGACTGAAGAACCAATAATATGGACGGTATTAATGTACAACTCTACATACTCACAGCCAGTTTCAAGTATCTAGTGATAATAGAGGCTGCTCCCGAGGCCGCCGAGGTCGCGGAGGCTCACCAGCAGCCAAAATAGAGGATCAGAGAGGGGGCTTAGTTATATTTTCAGAACAATCAATCTTCCTACACATTCCCACTCTAGCTGTAGAAAATATATTTTGCGTCAAAAAGTGACACTGTCAGAGGCTCAGAACTGCCTATCCTATGATCTACTAGAGTCGTTAGTATCTAGTTAAGTAGTTGCTTGTGATTGCGTGCGAAGCAGCCTTTTTGGCCTTCACAAAGGTCGCCCGTAGTGAGGACTGAGAAGGCCTGTTAAATACATGACAAAACATGTCTCGTGTTCCTATTTAACCACTTATATTAGAGGGGGCACCATGTTTACAATAATAACTTTGGATTGCCTACCTTTAAGTAGGACATGCTCCATAATCGACCCTCGTAACCCATTGAGTCGAAGTTCTTGAACAGAAGATCAGCATACGTGGATCCCTTTCGCAAGGTTGCAACACTGTCCCTCGGCACCTCGTACAAGTCTGGATTACATGCATCAGCATCCTTGACTTTGTCATTAATCTCAAGAGCCTCCTCCTCTGATGTAGCTTTAGCAGTAGTATCTTCCTCGAACACTTCCATATTTACTTTGTTAATTCATGACACTCTATTGTAGAACAGCAGTAGGCCGACCGATTCAGATTACACAAAAAGTGCATATAACAATCAAGATATGGACGAGTGACTTCATAGCCTGGATTTAAACAGCGTTCGTATCTTCTCATTTATTGACTTGTACACTAAAGTCAGCTGCCGGCCTTCATTCTTTATCTGTTCGATTTCAATTATACACGGATTTTTTCCAGCCTAGCCCCCTCTCGAGTCGAGTTTGGAATGCAATAAAATTGATATTTTTAAATATATTTTCCGCCGTGATAACGCGATCGAGATAGTTTTAAAAGTTTTGCAACAATCTTGGCCGGTATCTTCCTTTCCTTTTTTGTGGCCCAGGATTCGACTTGGTCGACTTGAGAAGAGAAAAATGTTTCACAAGCCTTAGCCTCCACTAATCCGCCTCCGCAGACTTTTTCGCTACATTGCAAAAAAGCCTGGGGAGCATCCTTTTTTCCTTCAAACAGTTTTGTACACACTCTATAGATGACACAACCGCAGTGCATATATTCGCAGAAGAAACTCAACTTTATCGTTTCCCGATTTTTTCAAGCCATCAAGCCAAACTGCCGCCATATTGTGCAGCCTCGCGGCCTCGCCAACCACAACCACCAACGACATCCTGAAATTCAAAAACGTTCTCCAATCAGCATAGAAACTGCCTCCGCCTCAGCTAAAATACAGAGGTCGTCGTCCTCTCGTTTTTGTCATTTGCAATTTTCAAATAGTGCCCCCTTCTTGTAACTAAAGTTATCCTTAACTCTTCACAACTTTTTCTGTGGAGCAGAAATATACGAGCTCGCACAGTAATGGCACCAAGTGAAACTGGGCCATTGCCAAGCCGTACTAAAATCCCCTTGTCACCTGTGTGCTTATGTTAAAAACAATCATTTCCCCCATTTCCCCAAGGTAGGGAAAAATATTTCCTTGTCTAGCAGATGACGAGGGTCCTCTTTTCAGAACGACAGCGCACACAGTTTTTGGTGGGCTGCAAGGTTCTTATATATATGAACAACACATTCTGCACAAGACACACGACTACGACGATAGTTTCAGAGGATTACTAGTAGTAGTAGTATAACTAGTAGACCCAAGAGCGCAGCGGAGAAAAGAAATGGTAGGCTGGAGCTGAGTCGTACCATGCAAGACTCGGCGACCATGTGAGTGAAAAAAGGAAAGCACAAAAAATGCCCTGAAAGAAACAACAACAATTTTAGCAAGGACACGAAATAAAATGCCTGGAATTTCTATAAACTAAGTATCTATGCTGCAATGCAGTTAAAGGAGAAGAAGCTATCAGAATTTGATTGGCATTTGACATGCAACGCTGTAGAAAAATGCACTTTTTTCCATCTTATCCTTCAAGAAAACCGAGCAGGAATCAACAGATTGGATTGGTTAAAACAAGTAAAAGCCCATATTTTTGCATAGATGTGACGGGCCGCACAAATGTTGAGAAAAGTAGAAGAGAGGCAGCCGAGAAATGAAAATATCCAGTGGTGCGGAAATACTTCAGTCTCCCACTCTCAGACTCAGAAATATCTAAATGCTTTCATTTGTATTTAATTAAAAATATTTTATATTGGAATAAAGCCAGTGTCGTTACTTTCGTTCACTTGATTATTTATTACTCTGTATTGGACGGACGTACAAAAATTGGCTAGGGGGAATATTTTTGTATTGGTGTCATTAAGTACAATAATATCTGAACATTGACTGTCCTGTAGATATTTTCGCAACTATATTTTTATTCCTTCGAACTATTTTTTCCCTTTTTATGTACTGTTCAAAGGCTTCCTTTTTAGATACAGGGGCGAGCTGAAAATTTTTGTGTATTTTTTCGCGAAAGCCAGGGTAACTTGGTGAGTTTTCTTTCTTTAATTGGTACGCACTTTAATATTTTTCTTTTAGAAGTTTTTTTAATTGACAGAGTTAAAAGCAAAGTGAAATATATTTTCAAGGGGGACATGATGAGCTTTTGTTGGTTAGAACAATTTAATGTTACTTGAAAAGGAGAGACTTGCGCAGAATTCAAAATGACTGCGGCAAAAAATAACGAAGGTTTTTATTGTGACAGTAACAGTAATCAAGTTTTCTTCTGCTTGTCTTATAGACAGAATCACATATTTTTAAGCCTAATTCAACCATCTAAAAACAATGTTTTGTTATATAGCAAGGATGACGAGACGAATACATTTTTAACTGTGAGCAATCTTCCTTAGTTTAAAACAAGCCTACATTCTTGACCACATCTATATATTTCGTGTAGGAAACATGAATATCAACAACGGCTACACACGCAACACAACTGCGAGGCCCTTCTCAACAGTTTCACAAAAAAACTTTAATGCCTTCTAGTCACACCATTGCTGTGTAGACAGATACATCTCAATTTTCAGCGTAGGACAGAAAGTTTGCAACTTCGGCCATAGCTTCATTGTTGTATGTTGAGGCTGTGCTGAAAATTTCGAGGCTGCGAGGTCGTTTGGCCTCAACGGCCTCCGTCAGTCCTGCTTTCCCTTCCTCTTACGTTAGGGTGGCTATATGGTTGGTATCTTTAGCCACGGCAAACTTTGCTCGTCAACTCCCTTCAAGAGGGTAAACAGGCACATGTCGTCCTCCGTATGACCTCGAAAATCGAGGC
>JAAUYL010018961.1_pt1 | contig 14293 bp, 20 predicted proteins | sample 7278011 | NCBI WGS metagenome assembly JAAUYL01 (sample SAMN14350225, study PRJNA611818) | marine sediment metagenome | isolation source: surface marine sediment (1.8m) | place: French Polynesia: Moorea | collected 2018-08 | reverse complement strand
CGCGAATGTTTACACTACTGTCGTAAGCGCGCCATTCGCGTTACAAAACCAAGCGCGCTCCTTGCCACGCTTTTTTTAAAATCTTGTAATTGTTCGCAAGAAACGTACTTTTTAACCTATTTTTTCACCGCTTCTTTTAACTGAATGTTAATAATCAGCCTTTAAAAACCGCGTCGTTTATTTCGTTTTGTTTTTCACATGTTTTAAATCACCAGTTATTGTTTACTTATTGAAATTGACATCAACATAAGTAACATCACTTATTTTTCACACGATCACGTACAATGTTGACATAAATCTTTTTCCTTTAATGTTACATATACCGCGAATGTCTTTAAATCTGAAACTTAAACTCAAAAATATAAATCTTTCTTCATCGCTATCGTTATCAAAATTGTCTGTCTCTTTATCGTCGTTGCTAAATGGGATTTGCTTTGTCCAACACATGTTTGTAGAAATGGTTTAGTTTCAAAATGGTTATCAAAAGTGCCTTGTAGAAACATATTTGCTTTTTGCTAGTGGTAAATCGAAGTTTTCAAAATCGGCGTCAAAAAGTTTCGTTCATTAATACAATTTTTAGCGATTGTCGTTATACAAGTTTCTTGGGAATATCATTGAAGAATTTTGTCCATGTCACTACTTATTACACTAACAATTTCAAGTGACAAAGAAGACTACGACACATTTACATATTTTTCGCGTTTGTTTTAATTGTTGTCCTCTCACGTAATGGTCTTTTCGCTTTAAGCTCTGAATAGTACATAGAAATATATATTGGGAGGGACCAGTACAGGTGACATTACTTTGACATAATAAACTATCTTTCTTTCTGTTATTGATTTTAATTTGTCTTTCGCGTGTCTACTTCTTCACAGGAAATAGTTACTTTTTAGTTTTATCTCTCATATTGCATAGAAATTTGAAACAGGGACGACGGGTAAGTTATTTTAAGATTACTTTTTCCAAGCTTTGCTTGAAACATTCTCTAAACAAGCCACATGTCACGGGTGTAGACGATGACTGTGTCGTTGTTGAGGACTCCTTTTCCGCAGACCTTCTCCTTGTGCAACAGAGTTTCCTTGTCCCGACCTTGTTGGATTCCAGCCACTCGAAAGACACCCACCTTAGACCAGTCAGCCCTGAAGTGATTCGGCTCGTAGGCCTCCAAGATGAAGCGCTTCGTGCCCAAAGTTTCAAACAGTGAGCCGTACCGGTTGCCTTGAAACCTGAAAAGCGATTGTTTATTACATTTCACATTACAATCAGTCTACTACCAAAACAACGTACCTGTACACTTTCATGAAGCGATCAACAATGATCGCATTGTCCTTTGCGCTGTTGGTCCTGGGGTTGGTGTAGGAAAAAGCGTTGCGGCATTCGTGTCCTCGGAGGTACTCGGTGTTCCTGTTGTAATGCACCTGTCGGCCATAGTGCTTGTTGCGAACCTCCAAGCAACGCTTGTTTTGCCCGTAAAACGCCTCTCCAGGTTCACAGGAAAGAAGATGCAGGCGATAGCGGCGCCTCCAGTGCAACATGTGCGATAGCGCGTGCGTGTTGGCGGTCATACATTCGCGTCCCAAGAGACTCTCCAAGTCCCTCAGATGATCCTCGATCAGAGTTTCCAGTGGGACCACCTGCTCAACGCCGATGAGCCACTGGTCGGGAAGCAGTAAAGCCCTGATGAAGTAAGTGAATCGGGCCCACAACATGGCCAACTGCTTCAGCTCATGCGCTTCGAAAATGTCGGCGATTTTGTGCCCGCAGCACAGCAGCAGAACCTTGAACTCGTTGGCACACCAAGTTTTGTCATAGTCGCGCGGAGTGCGCTGAATCTCTTTTGGGGTGCGAATGTTGTTGTAATTGGCGTTGATGTCCCTTAGCAGGCTCTCCTTGACGTTCTTTCCCTGGTGGCACTTGTCACTAAGGACGAACTTCTTGATGAGAAAGTGAACGTGGCCCAGGAATATCTGGTGCATGGGGTCAGGGGGCAAACCCTCTGTAATGACAAATCCAGGGAGTTCGTGAAGAGCGGCAGGGCCTTTTCGGCCAAGGAAGGTCTTCCTGTCTTCGACAACTCTCTTCCAGGAGACTTCGTCGCGCATTGGCTCGCCAAAGGTTTCGGCGACTGTGTAGTGTCCAGCGTCTGTCTTGCACACGCACTGGTCACATCCAAACTCAGACAAGTGTGACGTCTTGTTGCAAAGGTATTGACGCTCGATCATATCGGCCAACACGAGTCGGACTTCCAACTTTGCTTTGCGCAGCTCGTACGCGATAGCAGCCAAGCGCTGAGTTTTCTCCATTTGGTAGCCAGCAGACCAGGTGATTGTGCAGGCGTTAAACTTTTGGCGACAATCGTAGTCTCGGTCCGGAGTGATGAATCGCACGACTTGACAAAGCAACTTCTGCTTTCCATTCCGGCAGTACTGCACCGGATCGCAGTAAATGTCGACTCGGATTTCACCTGCCAAGACAAACAAATACTTGGCATGATTACGACAAACGCATTACAAGGACAAATTGTTCTTACCCTTTCGGCGGTATTCGTTCAGCTTCCTCTTGATGTCGTCCCGGTGCCCGTCGATCCAAAACTGGCAAAGCTGGGTCATGTCCTGAACAACCTCCTTGTACAATTCCCTGAACTCGCACATTGGAAACTGCTTCGTCGGGAACCTGTCGCACACAAAGTCGTGGATAGTACCATCCTCCCTGTTCTCCATCACGACGTATTGATACGCGCATGGCAAGGTCGCGTGAAACTTTCGTCGTTCGTTTTCATAGCAGGTTGCATCCTTCGCCCAGCCATTCTGCATTTGCGAAATCATGAACTCCCAGTAGGCGCTCTTATTGTGAGGGAGGGTTGAAAACGCCTCAAAAGCATCGGCCACATTTGTAAACTTTGTCGTGTGGTAGTCAGGGACGCGACATTTGTTGATGGTCTGGAAATTTTCCTCCCAGTACAAGCCACGAAGACCTTCGTCCGCCATGTAACTTCGCTCGATTGGATTGTTGGTGTCGCCTTGCATTCCTGGAGGAGCGTAGTCAAACTGGAAACCAAAGAACATTGTTAGAACACTCGTGAAATATAATATTTACTTTTGAAAGAAATATTCTCGTCGTCTTACCTCCTCGTCAACGTCAATGCTGCTTTCACTGTACTCAGAGGTGTGTCCCATGCTTCCATCTGAAACGCGCATGTCGGGACGATCGAAGTCAGGCCGCATCAAAGGCTCCGTGTACTCGTGACCAATGCTGCCAGTTGCCTCGGCAAGTGTTGGCCAACCTTCGTTGATTGGCACGCATTGGAAGATCTGCTCCTCGAGCTCTTTCTGAGTGTACTGAACGAAATGCATCTCTTCGGCCCTGCTGGAAGTGTCGCTGTGGGAATCAATGTCTCGCGTGTGGGCTCCAGCCAAAAGATCTGAAGATTCTTGGCTGACGACAACAGTAGATGGGAGACTTTCTGACGAGGAGCTGGAGGTCTCGTCGCAGATACCATCAACTTGATGGAGATCGCCAGTCTTCTTTGGGAAACGATTCAACATGGGAGAACGACTGTGATTTGCGCTTGTCTTTCCCTGGCCTTTGCCTTTGCCCTTCACTGGAAGTGTGGCAGTTGTCTCTTTGTTGTCCTCCACAGCAGTATTTGCCTCTGCACGAGCTTTGGCGGCCGCAGCAGCTTTGGCACTTGTCTTGCCAATGCCTTTTCCTTTCCCCTGCTTCGACTTTCCTTTGCCATGAGATCCCGAAAGAGACGTAGACGGCTGCTGATCGTTCTTCACCTTGTGGCGAAGAATGTTTGTTGCGTTCTTGTCACGATGGCCATCTTGTTCTGCGCTTGTCTTGTCATCGCTTCTGTTGTCAAACAGTTTACGACGTTTCTTCTTAGGGATTCTCCCAGGGATGTCGAAGTCGTCCAGGCTGCTGTCGCTTCCCTCAATGAGGTACAGCTCAAACTCGGCCTTCCTCAGGTTCTCCTGCTCCTCGCGTTCACGAATTTCTGTAATGGAATTAGATATTCAAATTCATAAACAATCGCGTATCAAATAACTATTTACCAGAGTCAGACGTCTCCAGTGATTTTGAAGCCTGCGTCAGCATCGTGGGAGTAGCCTCGAATGAGCGATCGGTATTCTGATCACTTGCAAAGACACTGTTCTGCGAGTGCGCGACACAGTTACAATTTGGCAATGTGCAAGCAACCACTGGAGGTGGCAAATCTTGGTCGCTGTCGCTGCTCTCATTTAACATGACACGTTGAACAAAATCGGCCAGACGGTCCTCTCGCTCAGCTTCGACAGCAGCGATTCTTTCAGAAGAGCGAACTGAGCCAGGACGCAAAGCTCGTTCTGCCCTGCGGTCACCCTGATGAGAATCATGGTCGGAACAAAAGACGTCATCACAATCGGAGCCGCCATGCCAATTGTGTCGACAGCGTCCTTCTTGACAGGCGATGTCAATAGTTTCATCCTCTTCGTAGATCTTGATTGGCCTGCGAACCACAATTCTTTTGGGGCGACCGACGCCAAATCTTGGACGAGAAAGTGGCTGCGGGCGAACTGGTTCCTCAGTGACTTGCGCTTGTTCGTCAGGCAGAGTCATTTGCTCAGCGGCAACAGTTTCTGTCTCGTTGTCCTCGTCAGCCAAAACACGAACGCTGTTCATGTCACTCTAAATTGAAGGAATGAAATTAGCGTGAAAATGGAAACAAACAAAATCAAAACAAATCACGCAACCTACCTCGCTTGGTTCGCCAACAGCTCTTCGCTCGTTCCCGACTGCTCTCTGGCTCCTGACAAATTCGTAAGTCACTGCGTCGCGCATGTCTTCTGAATCGGTTGAAAAGTTCAGGCTGCTCTCGAAGAGATCGTCGCTTTCGTCCTCACGAAATATTTGCGTCGGCGTACCAAATCCTGGTGGCGGAGTTGCCGAAGCATTTGCAGCGCTTGTTGACGATTCCTCAGATGAGGATCGATCCAATTGCTCGTTCATGGCTTTCTGTAATTGTGGAGTGTGTAGCTTAGTTGCGAAAATGAGCTCAGTACAGGATTGGAAAACTTACCGACAACGCCGAGGAGTCTTTGACAAAATCTGGACGATCAACTTGCCTCTTTTCACTGCGTCAAGTTTGCACAACAACGTTCTAGACGCGAAACACTTATCGCCACGTTCAGGATTCAATCGCTGTTCAATTTGAACAGATCGAAAAACGAAAATTTCCCTCCGCGTCCTTTTCTTTCACAGGAAACGGAAATTGCATGTGAAGCACTAACAATTTTAAGCTAGGCCAATGCGTGCATGGACAACATTATGCGTGTAATCGGCTGCTCCAGGCACCAAGTGCCAACTTTGGGTTGCGCTTGTTTACTTTTGAAACGTTTGCTTTGCAAATGCGCTGTAGTGCTTTGCGCATGCGCGTCACGGCTAAAGCAGCATGCATTGGACGCGCATGCATGTGCGGCGCATGCGCATGGAATGTCCTTAAAAAAACGCTACTTGAATTCTTCCTTAAAAGATATTTTTTTAACTTTTTTCGCTAATTAAGAAAACTTACCCGAAGATAACAATCATAAATTAGGAAAAAAAATTTTTGTGACTGTTTCATTCCCAAACATGGCTTCTTTCTTTGATTAATTTGGACCGTTCCTTAAAATTTGAAATGCGTCTGTGACGCGCCTATGCTGCTTTAGATTTTTAAGGCAAAAGTTAAGTCTCCCTCATACAACTTCAATGAAATATAATCGTTTGAACATGGCGATGTTTATCGAGACAGTGAAGAGGTTGTTATGGAAATGTTTTTAGGTTGTTTCTTCATTGCAACAGACATAAATTGTTAATAACAAGATATTTACGATTCGAAGACGACCTTTTTCGAATCATCGATGAATTGGTAGAAACTGTTTCTTTGCGACGCGCCCGCGCGCAGATCGTATTTCTGAATTTGTTTCGCGCCTGTGCGCTATTTCTTTTAAGGCAATACATTAACCTAAATGAAGCGATTCTTTAATGTTAATCCAAATAAGTGGAATGAATGTACTTTCTGAAGTAAATCTATTGTTGGATCAGATTTCCCCAGTCATACAAATTTGGATTCATGTTCAAATTTTGGAAAAAGAACTAGAATAACTTTCAAGTTCGACTTTATTCGATCGTTGTTTATTTTCTGTTTTGAACGAAAAAATTCGCGAAAAAGCGCGGAACAACAAAAAATCAGAAATTCGAATTTTTCGAAGTGGAAGGACGTCAAAAACGTAATTTTTGGAATCCTCGACCAAAAAACCAGTGACTTTATCGCGGATTGACAAAGACAAGCGCCAAACATGGCCAGCCAAAGGTTCGTCGGCATGACCGACGACCAGATCGACGATGGCGAGTTTGCCGATCTCCAGCTTCAAGGAGCGATCGTGTTCACCAGCTTCGACAACAAGTTCGAGTATTTACCGGCGACCGGTTTTGGAAGTGGTCAGAGCATGTACGACATCATCCCGTTCAACATCAGGGAACGAAGAATCGCGATTCCAGACAGAAAGCGTCCCTTCAAGTTTCGATACATCGAAGGAGGAGAGGAGTATGAAGCTCGATTCTTCACTCGAGTTCAGCAAGGTAACATTCGCTAATCAATTGGTAATGAAGGAAACGAGGAAAATATTGACTTTGCAGGATGCGAGAACGAGTACCGCGATGGCCTGTTGTTCCATCTCAACAGAGAAATCGAGGGACTCCAAGGAGAGGAGCTGAGTCGACGTTACAATCAGCTTGTCGACGCTTACCGTTCCGTGATGTTTCGCGACTGGAAAATGCAAAATCGACGAAACCCCACCGCTCCTTGGACCTTCATTCAGCGACCAATCAGGGGTGACGAAATCAAGCACGAGTTTGTAAGTATCAGTTAATCGTTGTTTCGCGATTGCTTTTATACTTGTCATTTTCAAATTAGGACATTTTGAACCACGGAAGTGATCGTCGTGTTCGCCCCCATGGACCGGAATCAGTGAGGTCTCACAGCGTCGCGAGCAATCGTCAGACTGGTGTTCCGCGAATGCCCGGATTTGGAAACTTGCCAATGAGAGACCCTGTTCGAGGTTCCATCGGCGAGAGTGAACTGGCGAACTTGGGCTCGGCCGATTTGAGTTGGGCGATGACCCCCCGTCGTGGAGTTCCTCAAGCACGCGACATGCCGCCGCCAAGGGCTTCCAAGGGAAAGGCAGGGCCAAACACACCGGCCAAATCAAGCGGCAAACGAGGCCATGACGACGCCGGTCCGTCTGGATCGCGAGTGTCACCTACTGGACCTCCTCGAGACAAACGTCCAACTCCTGCCGCAGACAACCCAATGGATCGAAGCACCCTGGAGGACGTTGCTCCGTCGACCTTGTCGGCTGTTCTTTCTGCTCCCAATGTTACGCAGCAGTCAACGCAAGGTCCGCCCTCGACGCAGAGCGAGGACGTCGTCGGAAGCGAGCATGCCTCAATTGACGTGACCAACGCTTTGTCCGATATTCGTTCGCGTCCCATGACAGGCGCTGAACAAATTGTCCTCGGACCGGGCGAGATTGATCCCGAACGATTTCCGGCGCAAGCTGCTTTCGAAGCGTGGCTTCCTGACACTCCTGAGGAGGTTCCTAACCCTGTTTTGGAGCCTGACGTGTTCAATGACTTCTACAGAGAGTTCATGAGATACGTAAGTAAATTACGTTTTAATGTTAACATTGAAACATGTTGTTAACATTCCTTGCCTCATTTCAGGAGGGTCCCGCTTATCGTGAACGTTGCCTTGTCGAGCGTAAGGAGGCCAAGCCTGGACCTCTGTCTAACACTGCTGCCCAGAGGGAGGCAGGTCACATGCGCAAAGCTGTCGCTGACAGAAACAGGCGCATAACAAACGCGATCAAAGAGGCCAGCCAGCGCCGTAAAGCAGAGGAGCGTGCTCGACGTCAGCAAGAGGCCGCCGATGCCAAGCGTCGCGAAGAGGAGGAACGACAAAGGCTTAGGGAGGAGCAAGCACAAGCCTTACGTGGCACTCGCGAGTCACTCCCGCGTGCCGCATCAATCGCTTCTCGTAACCGCACCATCATCGAGACGACGCCAGAGGGAACTCCTCTGAACCCACGTCTTAGCAGTTCCAGTGTCGCGACTGGAAGTGAGCGTGAGCCAGACCCAGCAGCCGCTGAACAACGTGACGTTGAGGGTCCACCTGAGGATAGGCCTGTCACTATTGACGACATCGAAAACATTGTTCGCGGGGGCGTCCGACCACAGCCCAGACGCAATACAGGGCCTCCTCCAGCGTTCCAGAGTCTGATCGACGACATGATTTTTCCCGACGCCGACGTCGAGCCTGGCCGTTTGTTTGCCGCTCTGATTCATAATCAGCAGCAACTGGCCTATCAGAACGCCCTTGTCTTGAAGGCTGTACAGAACAAGAACGAGGTAAATTAATGGTTAATTTGTAACGCGACTGTTAACTAGTTTATATCACTCTGAAATAGGCCGCACGCCAGGAGAAGAGAAGGATTCAAGATCGACTTCTCGGGATCGAGACTGTGCAAGTGCAGCTTCGTGCCCTTTGCCTCAGGCGTGAAGTGCAGCTGCAGGTTGACCTGACTTTTGCGATCAACAAAATCTTGCAGTACTTCCCACTTGAGGAAAGCACCGTCCACGTCGACACGATATTCGAAACACCAGAAACTCAGCGTGTCGTTCTTGAAGAGGTGTTTCGCCATCTCAAGATGAAGGGCATTCGCGATCCAGACGAGGCGGAGCTCTGCAACATGACTTTGGACATTTGCTTCAGCCAGTACGCGAGGGCCCATATGGTTTGGGAACGTCATCCTGGTGATGTGTAAGTTTTAATTTTAGCCTTAGAAATACATTCGCTGAACAAATAATGTATTTTCAGGAACGATGGCTGGGATCGAATCGCCATGCGCCCATCCTTCTTGCGATTCTATCGTGACATGATCATGACGAATGTCGACCAGGTGGCTAGCACACCAAGAAAGGTCAGAACGAAGGAGCAAAGTCGCTACAGGTATCCCCCGCACCTGGCTCCTGAAGAGAATGCTCGACCAAAGTCTGGAGACAAACAAGCGCCAGCCACTAACTTGCACAACCAGCGAACTGCCCTTGCGCAATATTTTGCTGGTCAAGAGCATGTCAGGACAAATCGCCAGTTCATCGAGCGGCGTTACAATGACAAGATCGATTGGTACCAAAAGCATTACGTAAGTTTGATAACCTTTTGCCATTCGCGAAACAATAACAAGTGTCATGTTTTCACACTGAACAGGACAATGACTACGAGGCCGTGCGCATCCAGCCTCCGACTTTGGAGGAAGAGATCGACATTGTTTGCAGCGTGCGAGCCTCGATCAACAGGCAGAACCTGGATCACCCTCACAGGCAGAGAACGCAGGAAACGTTCCGCTGGAAGGCTCGCGAGAAACCAATTGATCCGGAAGTGTTGAAGGATGGCATTGACCGCCTCAGATCTCTTGGCTATGGTCAAGCTCCAGTCTTGCGAAGTGACATGTTTGAGCGAATGATCGAAGAGGTAATTAAAATGTATTAATCATTCGCGAAACAATTTCTAATTTCATATTTTTAGGGCAACATGCGCCAGGCCCACAGGCAATTGGTTGATGAGGCTGTTGCTGATCAACATTTGCCTCCTATTGAAGAGGCAAACACTCGCGATCCAGACGCTAACGTCGATGATCTTGAGAATCCTCATGCTGGCACAAGCGGCGCAGCTACTCAAAGACAAGGAGATACTCAAAATCAAACTGGATCGTTGAACAGGACCCGACGACAATTGTTTGTATGTAACAATATTGTTTGTTTATTGACAGTCACGAAACATTTAATTCTTTTCATGTTAGGATTCCGATGACGATTCGGAGGATCCACGAGCTGAGCAGATTCGAGCTGACGAGATGCTTGCTCAAGAGCTTGCCCGCCAACAGGAGCGAATGGGCAATCGCGATACAAGCGCTAGCCGCCATGACAGCACTCAAGATGGAGGTTCCTCTCGTCGCTGAAAAGAGAAACTGTTAAAGACTCGAGCAAGAAAGAATGTAATATGTGAGAATATTTTAAAGTAACAAGCATCCGCGAAACATGATAAAATATTTAAGAAAAGTTTAAGAAAACGAGAAAGAAAGTCACAAACGTCCTCCCAAATGAGAAGAATTGATCTGAGAAAGATAATTTCCCCCCCTGCTAGAAACTGATATGCGAATGTTTTTAAAAACGAAATAAGAAGAAATTCAAAAAAAGTAACATGTGATGACCTGGATATTTTTCGTAACATTAATTTTAAGGAGAAACCTGTCAGTAAAGACGAAAAAGTAATAAGAAAGAAGTGATATGCGAATGCCAAGTAAAAAACATGAAAAAAGCAATGCATGAATTGTAATTTCGGGTGAAACTTTTAAAGACAGTTAATTTGTTTCGAAAAAAAGGCAACGAAAGATAAGTCAAGGAAAATTGTAAGCAAGAATTGCTTTTATATGTGTTTATAAAATGCTTGATAAATAACATGCTAAAGACATTGCAAAACGAACGTTAAAGAGAAGATATGGATGTAAAGTTTATGACTAGAATTAAAAGTCATTGAAATAAATAACATCAGAATGTAATAAGACAAGCGTGTGACAATTCTGGTTTACGAGACCTTTTTATGAGTCGTATAGCTATGATGAATATTGCAATTTAGGACGTTTAATTTTAATTAATTTTTTGACGTTAGCATTTCATAAACAAGCGAAAAACAATGTCAAAAACATTAATTTTGCGTTCTCTAAGCGGAAAAATGGGTTTTAACAACGTCGTTACGTTTCTTCATTTTCATTTAACAGCGCACGCTTGACAACAGTACAAGCGCAACACAGGTGTCGACTTTTGTTTTGGTTGGTTTTGTGTTGCTATATAACATCCTAAGAAAAAAACGCGTTACATGCGCGAGCGCTCGCGCGCTACACAGTTGTACTGTAAACAATGTGACGCGAATGTCGGCCGAAAATTTATCTACTGGAGTAGGTCATGTCTCGAAACTCAAAACTTGTCAAGGCAAAAGTTACACCCCCCTCCTGTCTCCTATGCGATTTTTCGGGGGAAATTCTAAATATCAAGAGTATCTCGTTTTTGACATTTGTAAAAAAACTTGTGAAACGCCATACTTTCCTGCAAAGGAAAGCTCGATTCTAAATAGTTTAGATCAAAAGCTTTGAAAAAAATAAATTCCCAGGGGGCTAAATTATTCGTAAAAGAATGCTTCTACTTTCTCTTTTCTCTTTGGAACAAGCTTTGATTTTGTGAATACTGGTGCTGTGCCAGATTTAGCTTTTGGAATTGAATTGGTGCCCCATATTTGGCTTTTCAAACCTGTCAAGGTTGATTTTGGTCTGACAAGTCTGGCAGCTCTGAAACTTACCCTAAACTAAATTCACAGCAAAGCATCTATCATTTTCCAACAGTGACAAAGTTTAATCTAGCTTCCCTCAAGCCACCACCACCAGCCTCCTTTTGTCTACATCCAGTAAATTAAGCTAAGCTCAAATTCTGTGAACCGTTAAAATATCTGGCAGCAGCATTTCACCTAAATACGTAGGTCTAATCTTATCCCAGACATCCTCAATGCTGTGCAGAAAATAGGGTGTTTCGGGAAATGGTAGAACTTCTTTGGCTTATCTGTGCATCACTCACGGATATAGCCGGAATGGAATACAATACAGTGTTAGGTTTGTTTATAAATAGGCAAAACCAAGTCGTTGGATCAACCTGTCTTATTTAGGGATGCCCTGTACCGGAAACTGTTCTGCAAAGCATCCTGTCATTTAAGGGAAGGAGGGGACTAGAACATTGACATACTTAGAGAGTTGCATATCCTTGGTGGATAGAGCCAATTTTTGAGGCAATTTTGTGATTTTCCCAGGTCCTTTCAAAATTGAGGTGAAAATTGCCCCAATTGTCCTTGACGGCAAAATTACATTGAAATATTCTAAGTGGGTCATAGGTAAGAGAATTGGGCTGTAGTTAACTAAATTGGTCGATTTTTACACTTGTCTAAGGACACCAACAATACGATAAAAACCATGCCCTTTTTTATTGGAACGGCACAAAGAAAATGTCACATGAAATATTCATGCTCAGACCCTCCCTATTGACAGCTTTTGTAATTATTAAGTACACTTTTCATTGTTTACATAGATATATATGTACAGGGTTACTTTCTTAAAAACAAATAGGACTTCGGTTAACCAGTTTAACAAAGTCTCTTACCTTAAGTAGCACATTGCTCTAGCGTCAATTTAATGGGTGCAGACGATTCAAAACAAACTTTAATCCGTTAAGACCGAGTCAAATTTACATCTTTATTTTTAGATGCAGACACTTGTTTTAATGTTAATTGTCACGCAATTATGCTTTTTTTCACCAAAAAGATTCTTTGATAAGATTGGCAGTATCTAGGATAAAACACTTGTCAAAGAGGTAGAATTTCTATTGATTACTTGGGAAGATGATGTGTTCGTTCTTTTATTACTCAAAATGTATAAGCAACTTGTTGTTGCAGCGCCGGCAACTCAGACAAAACTGAGCTTTCACTTTGACTTCGACGGTTTTTCCAAGAGGAGAATCTACAGGCGTAAGAGCGCGCGCTCTCCGTTTAGAAAGCAGTTTGAATTTTCCCGCCAAAAATGAAAAGTTTCATAAGCAAACCTATTAAAGTATAAATAATTTATTCGATATAATCTTGCATTAATAAATGGCATATCTCTTAAGGCACCAAAGTTGCTAGTTTGTTTTGGTTTACATGGGGCAATAATAATTTTGTGAAATGCATGCAGATCACTTGTGTAATAATAAATGGCTTGACGAAAATCAAATCGATGAGATAATTTTCCAGAGAAGTCTTGAGAGGCTGAGAAGCTTTGTGATCACTGGAATTTTTCACCCGAGAGAAATATGAAAGAACAGGACGAGGATTGGAGCAGCTTTTTCATGTTGGTTGTTTTTCTTACTTCTTACTTCACAGAAGTTCGGGTCCCCTGCCGGTGAACTTGACACTCTTCCCGCCGATTTCGAAGCTCCATTTTGAACTGGAACGAAAAAAGTGTGAACAAACAGCCAGTAGCTAGATCCAGAACCAAGGAATCAACCTGTTCACTTGGCGATATCTGACGCGACCACCGTTAAAAGCAGGAAGTCCTCCCGGAGTAGGATCGTTCCGGACACCGAGCTGTCGACGAAATCCTCCGTTCAGGTTGCAAAATCCGTTCGCGCATCCTTCGCACCTGAAAGCGGCAACAACAATATTTGGTTGAGCATAAAAACCTCTAAACCCTGGGTATACCTGGTCGAATCATGAGGCGTCTGTCGAGCCCGAGCTCTAGAGTGACGTCCACAAATGGCGGAGTTGTTGTCGTCCTCGTTGTAGTCGAAATAAGCTCTATAAGAATAAAATCAAACGTGATCACAGATCATGAAAAAACGACTTACTTCAGGATGAAATCGACGAGAGCGTCCATCGCGATATCGGTGGCTTCGAGATCAAACCTCGGTTGGGCCCAGGTTTCGCAGTTGCGACACTTTTGTTGGTACTCCCGCTCCATCTTGATCGTACCTCGGCCACGAGGAGTCAGCCAGAACGTGAATAACGTCGACGATTTCGTCGAGGTCCAGGCAGGCTTCTTCGTCTTGCCACTGGGACTGAAATTTGGATAATTTTAGTCGTAGACTCACTGAATTTCTAATTGCTATCAACTGTCATAGTTTCTCACCAGGTTTCGCACTCGAATCGACCGAAAATACCCATCGCGAGGTACTTTTGCTTCTCGGGCTCGCCATCCAAAAGACGGACCCGGGCAGGAACCTTCAGTTCCTCGAGGAATCCGGCGCAGTTTTGAAACGATTCGATCCAGTTTTCGATATTGAAAGATGCAGCAGTAGCCATTTTGAAGCGCTCTTGTCTTGTCAAGAATGTCATCGAATTAATAGATCGGCGATTCAGTGGTTGATCTTAGACACTTGATCTGGCTGCTCGATTTAGGGTTGAGATCTACTGTTGCTTGCTATCGTCGACGTCCCTAGGATCCGAACTCAATGTCAGGTCTTTTTTGCCAGGATTTAACTTTAACTTTTTGCCTTGACTAAGTTTTTGTTTTATGTTTGCTTTTGTTTTGATTTGTTTTGATTGCTATTTCACAAGACACTTCCAAGGACACACTCTCAGCTCTCAGCTGATGGCTGCACTTTGTGTGGTGGGGGATTTTCAGCGCTACCAGACAAAAAT
>JAAUYL010019479.1_pt1 | contig 14300 bp, 11 predicted proteins | sample 7278011 | NCBI WGS metagenome assembly JAAUYL01 (sample SAMN14350225, study PRJNA611818) | marine sediment metagenome | isolation source: surface marine sediment (1.8m) | place: French Polynesia: Moorea | collected 2018-08 | reverse complement strand
GCACAATTTTAATAGAATTTAACTGTAATTTCAATTTGCTTTGCATAATTTTTAGTGTCGCTGCGCTCGGCATTTTTTGATTGCCCCCTGATTAGGCGTTTTTATGCAACTCGTAAAAAAGTCTCTCGGCTTTCAAATGGCCAAAATACTGAAATTGTGTAGCAAAAATGCAACAATAAAAGTGTTGGCAAAAAATCTTAACTGAAACTTGATGTTAATTTCAATCTCGTCACGGTTCGTTGTCAAATTTGGATTCCGTTTCATATTTTCCATCTTCAAGTTTTCTAGAGTGTCAGTCTCATAAATTGTTTTCCGTGAAATCAAGATTAATATTTCGATGAAAAACACTTCCTTTCTTTTTGTTTCCTGACAATCTTGAAAAATGCTTAAAATATTACGAACAAAGATTTTTTTAAATAGAAAAATGTAGAAAAATTCTGCTTGCACATATAAAGTAAGATTATGCAAAAATGTCATTAAAAATTCTTTATCGACATACTTCGTGATAATGGGCTTGATGTAAAAAAATTCTTAGAAAACTCTGGCCGCAAAAATTTGCATTGTATTTTGTTGAAAAACACCTGGACCTTCCTTTTCTTGCGGACGAGCATCTCTTTCAGCACGATTTTTTTCCCTCCCCAAATTGACTTTTTTGTCACGTTTCTCTTCGCGAAAACTTTATTTAGATTTTTCATTCTGCGTTGAAAAAATGAGTAAACAGTGGCGCCACCATTTTTGCTACAACAGTGAAGCAGAAAATGCAACTATTTTTTGCCCCTTAACGGAGCCAATTTTCACTTTTCACGAGATAATGACGGATCGAAAGCTTTTTTGCCGATATTTTTCCCCCTCTACTATACTGACTTTAATTAGCCTCGAGTGCGTTTATTTTGCATATTTATTTAGAAAACCGCCATAAAAACCTTCTCCAACCTCCGACCATTAAGCAGATAAATGCAAATTGCAATCTCTTGTAAGCTAAAATCCGCTATAAAACTAAAAGTAAATTGCTTGATATACGCAAGTTAGCAGCTGTAAGTGATGATAGCGTTTGTTTCAGGTTTATGTGCAATTAGACAGGAAAATGACAATTCAAGGATGCTTTAAAAATCTCAACACTTGTTCCAACTGTTATCAAGGTGCAGAGATTGCTGTAATGTTCTCCTGAAAGGTGATGCCTAATGCTTAATCCTATGATTACAGTTTTACACACTGTCATTTTACATTCACCTGTTTTTAAGCTGATCCTTCTTTTTAAGGGATTTACGTTGGAGTAATAACAATTTTACTTGATTATGCCATTATTATGTAGACAAGAACAGGTATAGGTTTTGGGATTTAATGTGAAAAATGTCAAAAAATGTGAGGGCTTCATAAATAACGAGTAATTAGGGCAGATGGCACACATCAGCCTAATCTAAAATCTAACCTGCTTTACGACATGCAAACTTCCGTTCACTTTTTGTTTTGAAGCAGCAAGCCGATTCTGACAAAACTTTGCAGGCAGTGCCTTCTATACAAGGTCGATTCATGAGGGGGCAGTAAAATGATGGAGAGCATTGCTGTACAACGCCTCCTATCCTTACTTTTTTCCTGTGTTTTTGCTTTTTGCTACTTCCCAAGTAAGAGATGAAAGCGCGAGCTCACTGTCAATCATTCGACAGCTCAAAAAACGGAGTGGCTTTTTGGTGTCACGAAAATACTACTCGAAAAAGCCAAATTGTGGATTTCTGATTCTGCCGAAGATCTTTATTTGGAACAAAAAAAAGAGACAACGGGACTCTACCATGTCCCTTTTCGAAGATCGGAGTCAGCATTGAGGGGTAAAAATTGAGCGAACGATCGCTTCCAATAATACACCAGCCTCGATAAAAAATGCGAGGCTGCGAGGTCAATTTTTTGCCTCCCCTTTATTCTCCCCAACCTCAAAAATATGACAAGCCCTTAAAGAACAAAATGTCAGAGTTTTCCGAAAATTCTGAAGATTTTTGGTGAAAGAAGAGAGGTTAGTAACCTGCTTAGAAACAGCTGCAGATTTAACTCGGTCTTGTTTACGTTTTCGTTGTATGGTCAAAATGAGCTCTCAAGAAATTGGATAGCTAAAAAATAAGGACCGAAAATACCTGGACGCAAATAAATAAGAGTTAAAACTTCGGGAGAGCTGAGAGGATTTATAATTGGCAGCCACTGTTCCAGGAATTTGTCAACCTGAGCTCAAGATTTTTATCAGCACGCCCAGATAGGTCTTACTCAAGTACACTTACTTATTTTTAGTGGATCTTAAAATTGTTTACAATATATATCTAACCAGAAACGGTTAGCGGTGTGAAACCAGAGCTTTATTTACTTTTCGAGCTAAAATTGCTTTAATCCTTTTGTGACATTAATGTTTCGTCAAGGTCCTGATTTCCGGAAATCGTTATGAAAGTAAAAAAATCCGGAATATTAGGTTGCATTTTCCTACCAAAAGTGGCAGCATATAGTCCTAATCCTTTCCTGATTAGGACAATTGAAGAGATTAGGAATCCCACAGAGCCATTTTACTTTTACTTACTTTTCGGACAATTTGCTTATGGACTAAAACCACTTACACCACATCTGTCATTTTGCAGTAACGCATCCTGCCCCCTATTATTCATTGAACATTTATTTTTTTTGGCAAATTCTCACAGAAATTGCAAAATCTTTTTTACAGTGTCCCATTTTGGAATTTATTTGTTTTTTCAATTTCATGGGTTTTCTGCAAACAAATGCAAAGTTTTGTTGGTTTTCTGTCTGACTTCCCAATGCATTTTTTTCTGTTTGCTAAAATCAGACAACATGATGGCATTTTTTAGGTTTTCATTTGCCCAGAAAAACAACCTCAAATTTCAATTTGAAAACAAACAAAACAGAAGAGAAGACAACTCTTTTTCCAGTTTCCTTCTCTGTTTGTAATTCCTCTGGTAACGTGAGAAGTCAAAGAACAATAACAAATGGCCAAAAAATACAGCAGCCACATTGATTCGTCGAAAATGCCACCCATGATATTCTATTTGAAATTGGGTTTTTGTTCTTCTCGTTCCGATTCCGACCCGAGAATCTGGCATGAGTCCTATGACAAGCAAAAACAGAAGTTCCTGTGAGCAAAAGCGCTGACATAAACAACTTGCAGCTTGGCTTTTCACCTCGACCCTCTTCATGTTTTGTGAGGTATTAAACAAAGTAAAACCATCTCATAAGATGACAACAGGCAAGAGAAATCTGCCTTTCTGGCAGGGTTTCAAATTCAATTCAAACTTCATTTCCTTCCTGTGTAATGTTATGGTTCATAGACCTTGGGGAGGCCTTGGGCTTTTTTGGAAAATGTCAATTCAAAGCCCCAAAAATGAAAGCATTCTTCCCCCATTTTTTGGGCGGGAAAGTCTTTGTGCTCAAACTGTAATTCCAATCCATGCAAAGTGTATGGAAAGTTCTTTTGGCGCGGAATAGATTTTACATTTTTCATTCGGCTGTGGGGCGCTTTTTGCTGCCGCTTGTCACGGGCCGCTACCCCACTTTTATTGGGTCATACAGGGTGTCCCTAAAAGATTTTTTCTCTTAAAAATAACGATTTTTTTTGAAACCCTGTAGTTTTGGTATATTTGTTACAAATCGTGACTTTTCCCCATGTCTTCTTTACTTCTTGGTTCACCCTCCTTTCCTGTTTGGTTCTTGAAAGAGAAAGTGCTCCAGTATCCAATGTTTGTTTTCAAGAAAACGGATAGGCGGGGTTGACTTACTTTTTTACTCCATAGAGAGAGCATGATATTTGAATATGAAAGCGAATCATGTGCGCTTCATATTTTTTCTCATTTCTCAGAAAAAAATATATCGTGAATAAAAAATTGTTCTGATATGGGGGAACTTCTTTGTGATTTAAAACAAGACATCATTTTGCTGAAAGCAAGATATGAATTTTGAAAGCTTGAAAAGAGCATCGTCCTTTGAAAGCCCAGCGCTGATTTCTTTAGCAGCCTTGACGTGAACCTGGACAGAGAAAGGTTAAAAAAGTCTCATTTACCCGTCTTTGCCATTTACAAACAATCCTAACATGAGGAAAATGGGTAAGCGGGGAGATTCCTTTCAAAACAAAAACACGCCAGCCGGGGATCCGGTTAATTTCAGCACTTTGTGTGTGAAAATGTCACGCTGTTTCTTTTCGTAAAAGAGACTTCCGAAAAATGAAAGAGTGTGAAGTGCTTTTTCAAAACAAATCTAAATCGCTGGGCTGCATTTTTTCACTCTTACAAAGATAAATGTTTTTCCTGCTCGCTCTTTGAGTTGTCACCTTTTGACGAAAGACGATTTAGTTGCTCTTAGCATGGGTCATTGATTCTCCTATGTAAAAAATATTAAAATAGTTTTAAAAGAATACTTTCAAAATTGGATAATTTTTCACGGGTCCTTTGTTGGTGTATACATGCATATCCTACCAAAAAATTCGTCCTTGAAGTCAAAATTGTGCTATGGGGAAAACTGGGGAAAATTCCTTTTGCAACCCACAATGATCCCATGGGTGCACTTCTAAGATCTTTCATATTTTTTTGGCAGAACATATAAAATAGCTGCGAATTTCTGGTTAAAATGCAGATCTTGTAAGTACTATCTCCAAAAGTTCGAGGCGAAAATCCTATGCGTAGTCATCCAGATCAAGGAAAACCGGAAGTGGACTGACATCAGATACAACATCATCAATCGTGCGTAAGGGGGCGCCTGTTTTTCCTACGATTTTCAGGGTTTTGCTGCTTGTAAAAGGTGAATCAGAGCCCATCCATTATATTGGGCGTCCCCAGAAGCAAAAGTGAAAGCAGCGGGAAATTTCGGAAAAAAACGAATGAAAACCAGTATGACTCAGATCAAGTTGTCTGCTTGATGCTTGCCAAAACTTGATAAATAGATAACGCTACTCTGATTTTGATGATGGGGGAATTTCCCCCATGGAGTGAAAAGCATTAGAACATGGTTGAATGACGTTGGATAAGATTTCAATCAGAAGTTTCGATCTCAAAAATGGCTTTCAATTGCCGCCGTGTTTTCTGGTATTACTTAAGTTCATAAATTCCCAACCCCCTTAAAAATGGGGGAATCTGAGAGCAGAAACCATATGGAACTGAAAGGAAGGAGATATAAAAACAGAGAAAGGCTTGTAGCTAGGGGGAAAAGGAGGAAAAGAGAACCTTAAAATAAATCAAGAGGAAATACTATATCATAATTTCCAGAGATTCCCCCTTCTCCCCCTACCAAAATGTAAGTAGCACAATTGATACTAATACACTGGCCATTTTTGTCCCGTTTTGGGTGAGTTTAAAGAAGAACCTCGTGCTCTCTATTGGTTTTTCGACAGGCAGGGACTGCTTTTTGATCGGATCTGTCTCTCGTTCGCGTGTGCCTTTTGTAACTCAGCCTCGAGCCTCTAAAACTCAGCCTCAGCCGAGGCTAGATATCCCTTTTGTGTAGAGGCCATAATTTTCAATTTGTGCTTCCTTCAGACTCCGAGGCTGCGAGGCTGAGCTCCTCTCTATAGTTTTGTTGTTGTTGGATGTTGGCATTTTATTGGAAAACTGTAGCGCTTTGCTTTTGCCTCTCCTCAGCCGTAGCCCTATTGCAATTTAAATGTAAGCAAGCCAAGCAAATGTATGTATTGTATTTCTTTATACACTTGTTTGTATCCTTATATAAAAGCAAAATGATGGGTCCATTTCCGATAGTTCGAGTATCGAAAACTGCATTGAAATTGTGTTTTGTGCATGGAATATGTCTCTACATAATGGCAGGATAGGAGAAGGGGAGGGAATTGATAGAATGATATCTTCCATTGAGAGACAGGAAAAAGATACAACAGATTTGTTGTCTATATTTCTTTTGTACGAGTAGCTGGCGAAGGGAGCAGCGACTGCTACCCCTTTATTTTTCGCAAGTTTCCCCAGAAAAAACTTTCATTTAGGTTATTGAAAATGTCCAATTGTATTTTGTCTAGTGAAACCTGCAATAATTTGTGTACAATCAAGAGCGGCTTTGGCAAAAACACATGCAAGATTCATATTAGATTCCTTTGTGACTGCGCATAAAAGCAACCCCCTCCTCTTCCCAACCCTTGAAGAAGATATGACCATTTTCTTGATATTTAAAAAACTAGATAATTATTGAAAATGACAAAAAATTACAGAGCTTGCATTAAAAATAGAATCTGAGCCGGCAAATCTTCATGGTTCACGCTACTTGACTTTAAGACCCCTTCTTCTCTTTCCCCAAAAGCAGCTCTCGCTTTTAAAAGAGACTTTTACATGTGTAAGTAAATAGACTACAGGGTGTTCGAAAAAAATATTGCAATTTGGATTTCATAGTGGTGTTGTAGAACGCCCTGTAGAAAATGAAAATCTTACAGAGCTACCCTTCTCTTATTCCATTTTTGTACAAGTTGACAGAAATTGTCTAGATGCCCGAGGGGGTGGAAATATAATATTGTCGTAGAACTGGAAATAAATGGAAAACTGTCCCAAAGATCTAAAAAGATTTGACCTCTTTTAGAATGGAAATACACGATTCTTTTGATTTTTAAATGAATTTGACATTTCAAACCTTGGACTTTTTGTGATACTGATGTTCTCACGGATAGACACGACAAAATTTATCTCTTTCAATTCTTTCTGCCTTAAGAGTCTCAGCTTGGAAACCCAAGACACATTCTTAAATTCCTCGCCATTAGAAAGCATAATTTGTTAAAAGAAGCTACAAAGGTCTGGCTTTCAAAATAACTTCTTCACTTTTATCTTTGAATTTTCTCAGGTCAGCCTTCTGGCCTTAATTGAGTTAACACTGTCGGAATCTGGAATATTTCACAATTGTATGAAGAATAACTTTTGACTGCTTTAACAACGGAAAAGAGTCTGAACAAAATTCTTATCAGTAGACCTGAATCAGCATTGCATTTAACAAATGTTCGCGATTTAATGCGTGTTAAAGGGTTTCGTTTTATTTGAAATGTAGCAAACTAATTCATTATTTACAGATTTCATTAAGGACAACAAGAACAAACAACAAAGTAATAAAAGTATCTAAGTGCAGCTCATTATTGAAAAATCCAGAAGCCACCCCTCAACTGTCCTAATGACCCAGCAAAAAATGGGGGAGTTTTTCAATTTCTTGGTCTTCATTCACTAATGGTTTATATCTGGTAGCCATATTGCCCTAATTTTCTCACAAAACCGCCTGAATAATGAATTAAAGCCAGTCCTACTTTGACCAAGAAACTGGAATAGGAGGGTGAGCAAAGCATATTTGGTATTGTACAGTGATGATTCTAAGCCACTCCTCACTCTTCCTCAAAGTCATTAAACGATTGGTGAACAAAGGAAAGATCTTTGGTTGAGCGTTGTTCTTATCAAAACCTATGTAGCAGAAGTAATCTGCGACATTACTATTACTTGGATCTGATGTCGCTTGAGTTTGACCAGACAAAAGCTGGGTCTTTTCATGTGAAATGAAAACAGGTTAAAAGGGTCTGCTCTGCACAATGCTAGTCTTTTCTCCTGAGTCATTCTCAGGATCGATCGTCTTTAACGTTGACCAAACATGGGATTGAAATATATTGATGGGGTCCATTTTGTTTTGGATCTCTACTGTTTCTGAGAATCATTGCGGCAGATTTTCCTCCTGCTTTTATGAGGGGCTTAAGACTTCAATTGACACAGATATTTTAAGAGAGAGTATAGCTAGCACCTGCGCAAAACATGTTCTCAACTCAAAATACCAAAATATTTTAGATACTGCAGCACTAAAGTCAGACCGGGGGTGGAAAAATTCTTGGCTCAACTTAGTGACAATTCGCGCAAGACAGAAGCTCCTGTGGTGCAGTAAATATTTTCGTGCTCTTCATCTGCCAATATACTTGCTTATATGATGGAGGAGACTGCTCTCCCATAAATATATGAGGACGGCTTTAAAGGTAAGTATACACGTCAGCGTTCGGGGAATAATAAACATTCCGTCTTGTCCCGCAAACTTCTTAAAACGGGGGTCGGTTCTAAGGATTAGACTTTGTTGTAAAATAGGGTGAATAGGGTGGTAAGTACCTCTGCGTTAAGCCTCAGTATTTTACCGGAAATTGAGCACTAGCGTAACCGGAAATGCCTGAGAAATCACCAACTTTTGCTTTGAGCTCTTCACCTTTGAAGCAGCTTAAAAGATAGTAGGTAAACCCCTTCAATAGACACAAGAATACAATGCCTTCTGAAAATATTTAAAAGGAACATGGCTTCGTTTTCTTACTGGAACACCCTGTACTGCTGCACAAAAATAATATATTCTGGTATGTCTAGCGCAATCTTTACATGTCCAACACTGCGGAAAATGATTTTTGCAAGCCCTATTCTATTTTGTTTTGCTTGTCATACTGGATTTTTCCATTAAGCTATCCACCTCTGAAAGATGTCATCAACCGTCTTGTTTGCTAACAAAAGCCCAACCACCCCCTAGTTTGGGGCAGTGGGCCAAAATTGAAGACTCCGTTTAACGACACATAGAGAAAAGGGAATGAAAGAGATTTTCTCTCCTCCATTTCGGTTCCAAATTACTTTTCCAATATATCGCGGTTGCTTCCAGAAAGCAGACAAATTGCTGCTGCTGCGTATGGTGTGATTCAAGTAAAGCCGTCGACGAAAGTACCATTGAAAGTATCTCACTGAAGACTTTCATCAACTGTTTCTCCTGCCCTATCATTTCTTTGAAGCTTTCACCCTGCAAGAATTTGATAGCCCAAGAACTTTCCATTGAAATAGCTTTTGCCATTAGGGGTGAAACGAAGAGGATAAATGCCACCAAAGTAATGCGATTATCGAGGGTAACTACTTAGTTTCTACCATTGTATTGTTGCTCAAGTCAAGGGGTAGGGGGTTCCTTTGTCCCCTCTAACTTTTGATAGGGGGAATTTCCCCAGGCTTCGACCAGAGGGACACCCCTAAAAATTGGGGGTGGATCAATTCCTAAGAGGGGGTCCCGTCTTCTCTCCAGTTGACACAACTTTTAGCTGGAAAAATTCTTCCTCCTCCTTTTGATTCAGCCCTGCTGCAAAACAGCAGCACTTTGGTCGATTAGACAGGGGAATAGTGCTACTTTCAAAAGGAAAGTTTTCAGAATTTTTTAAAAAATCTTGCAATACTAGAAAACAATCCTGATGTTGTTGCTTTTCTAAAATAGGCCAAAGTCAGTGAGCCTTCAAACAACCGAGAAAATCATCCCTCTCCCAGTTTTAAAATGTAAGAAGAAAATCCCATGAAAATTGCAGCATTTTTCAAGTGTTCAAAACAAAAGTCGACCCCAATTCTTGTTATGCTGTTATCAATTCCCATGTATACTTTAACAGAATAATTTCAGGCCAAAAATCTGACTCATTTTCAACAGAAGCACTTTTGCTTTTGTATGTGATTGATAACCTGCTGTTCTACATTTCATTGTATCATTTTGATTTTTCCACATTTTTTCCCAAAAAATCCGCTGAAAAGACACGCCCTCCAATCAGTCACAAAATAAAACTAAAAGTTGCTTTCAAAAATGATTTTGGAATCATATTAGAAGTCCACTTTTATTTTCTGTCGCGTGCCTTTAGATTTCCCCCACCCTGTTCTTAATGATTTGCAGGGTTTTCGTTTTCATGAAGAGCTTGGCTACACCCTCTCGTCTTAATTACTTAACGCTACTTTGCCAAGCACGAGCACAGTCTAGCCTCATACTAGTACTGACTTACGAGTCGCACAATAGCTAGCTGGACACTGGAGACACTGTGCTTATCGTCCAGAAAACAGGATGTATTGGCTGATTTCACGAGTTTTTAGAAAAAAAGGGGTGCAGTGAAATGATGCATGCTTCTGTTTCCTTGTTCTTAAATGCAACATGCAACGCTACATGAATTCGCTCCCCAACCTCAAATTTTTGAACAAGCTGCTTCTCAGATTTCAAAGAGTCATCACTTATTAACTCTCTTTAGTTCTGCAAATTGCCGCAGCTCTTTCAAACATAAATGTTCTTTAACCAGACCTCAATCAGCAAAACACCTATCATCTTTAAAGTGTCTTATTAAGTTTCCATTGCAAAAAAGTAACTCGTCTTCTCTTCAATTTGAAAACAAAGGCGTTGATTTTTGCCATTTGATTGATGTTCGACGGTCAAATACGTTTTAATAGACTTCGATTATGACGCCACAAATAAAAAACGTGTCCCTCAAAAATCTCTACGCCCACACACCATTATTGCAAAATGGGCTCAGCGACAGCCAGAAATTCAAACAAAATAAATATTTTTGAAAAATATGTGAAGTAGAGCTAATTTGAAAATATATCTTCTCTTCGGTTTTGATTTTTGTCTCTATGGGCAATCTCAAAAACTCTTTTTCTTTGACGACACAGGGGGTAAAATGACTGAAGGCTTTAAATATGTGTAACATCAGATCTTTACAATGCTGCACACCAAATAGCAAATGCTGCCCGGAGCAATGAGCTTTAAAATTGGTCCCCATAATAATAACAACAACTCCCAATTCTCCGAACCGACTGTGAACTCCACCCAAAGCAAAGATGGAGCTAAAAGTAAGTAAAAAGATAATGCTCGACCTTATCTCGTTATTGCATTAAGAAAATCAAGGAAATGACATTCTATTCTTTGTCAAGAAACAAACAAAAGTCCAAGTCCACATGTTTGTATTTTGTTTTCCCAAAAAAGCAAAATATAATTCCCACCATCTGTGAGGCAACTTTTTCACAAATCTTCCAATCTCAATCATGGGCGTTTTTCCAAAACCGTTTCCCAAACTTTTTCGCTCACCCTCCACCCGAAAGTAGGATAAGGTAAAGGTATACATTTTGACACTGGCAAAATACATTGGTTGAATTTGTTATCTATCTCTCTGTTTCATTTTGGTGGTTGTTGTTTGTTGTTGTTCGCAAAATAAACAATAACATGGTGTTTAGGATGATAGTGTGCATGATTGCAGGGCTGGTTTTATTGCAGGGAAAAACAGACGCGATTGTATACAAAAACAAAACAGATCACTCTCCATTTTTCGCATACATTCATGGTCAGAGTATTTACATTTGCAAAACAGGGAGGGGCAGCTAATTATTGAAGCATTTTTGTTTACAATTAACCTAAACTTTGACGAATATTCGCGTTGACGTCTCTGTCAATTTTCAATTGGCGAGCTGCTGTCAAAAGATGTCACATGTGTAAGAAATTGTTTTTGAAATTCCTGGATGGATGCAGCACCTGAGCATGATAGTAAAATGCTATAACAAACATATAAATGAAGAATGTTTACAAAGTTTGCAGCATTTGACCTGCGTCAATGTCTGTCCTCATGTTCATGATAGGTTCTTTTAAGGTAACCCTAGACCTATGTTTAGCACTCGTCTGGGCACAACCCTTTACCCGATTACTTTACCTCCCTACAAGTATGGCACCAGACATATTTTCTTCACTTTATCTCCCTCATTTTCTTTAGTTTCACGTAACGTAACATGTCTTTCTCTCCCGTATTGCCAATGTACACATCTGTGCGGGATGATGAACAGCTCATCGTAATGGTGCTGTGCGCGAACCCGTCCCTCGGGCAGAAAAAGAAGTACTTTTCTACCCTGGGGCTAGGGACATTAAGTACCTTTTTTGGTCAGTTAGGTCTTGATCTAGTACAGGCATCGGTAGGTTTCCAGCACCGCATTAAAGATAAGGGTCTAGCCAAAAAAGAGAGGGGGTGGCGGCAACCTACCCCTGGGTAAAAGTACTTCAGCAAGATGAATCAGCTGATAAGAACTTAACGCTAGAGCATCCATTACTCAGTTTACACAATGAATAAATGTCCATACAGGGGGAGTAAGAATTTGACGAAACAATTCATAGCTTCATATCAAAGCTTTTGCATTTTTTCTTGATATTATAGTGAGTGTTGACAGATGTGAGCGTAGCTTAATGAGAAACTTGCTCACATGCAATGCTAGCTAACGGAAAATCGTGCATTGTCCATTGGATAACGCCCTGTTACCCACATCATTCCGCCAAATTAAGAAGACCATGAGTATGTCTAGTTGTTCGAGCGAGGGCGAAGCCCGAGCGAGAACACTTTCTACAGCAGACGGAATAGTAGGGTGGTGAAAAATTGGAGTAGTAGGGGGGTGAAAAAGTGCAGCAAAATGCGTCATTCTCCCTAACCATTCAGCCGATTCTCAAAGTAAGCATACCGTTGGAAAGCTATTTAAAAATCATTGCCAGTTGTTTCTATACATTTTCCGGATATGCGGCTTAGATTTCCGGTTAACCGGGAAAACCGGAAAACCGGCCAAAAATGTGCAGCAAAACGCGTCATTCTCCATAACCGTTCAGCCGATTTTCAAAGTAAGTTTACCGTTGGAAAGCTATTTAAAAATAATTGCCAGTTGCTTTTATGCATTTTCTGGATATGCGACTTAGATTTCCGATTAACCATGAAAAACTGGAAAAATGGCAGAAATTGTGCAGCAAAATGCATCGTTCTCCAAACCGGCTATCTCATCACAAGTTTTCTTGCAAATTATGGGCTTCAACTGAGCGAGAACACGTTCCATGCTTTAGCATGGACGCCTATATACTAGTATTTTATAGTCTTGCCATGGCTGTTTCTCATAATTCTTACAATATTTTTTTGGATTTACTTACCACACCTGACGAAACGCGGGAAACAAATCAACCGTTTTATTGTAAAGTGCTAAATACTTAATACCCAAGGCACCTGCTATCTCCAGAAGGGTAGAAAGATGTATGTTAAAGCCAGTTTCAACTAAATACAATGAATAGGGCGAAGTATTGGTAAAACTTATGCGAACATGGGATTGCAAGGTAAAAGCTTGAGGATTTGAGCTGGGATTAAGCCCTTTATCGCCTATATGCCACAACTGCAAAGATATGCTTATTATGCATATGTGTGCGCAAAACAGCTGATCATTGGAAGAAAGAACCCTACCAAGCAAACATTGTAGTTAAAAAGCTCTCTGTAAGTTCAATGACATTGCTGGCAACCTCAACATTGACGGATCCAAAGCAACTCTAAGCCTTGCCAAATTTACTTGTTTTGCGTATGTTAGGATAAGAACTTACCCTGGAAAAAAAGCAAGCTTTGTTGTAGAAATTATGCAAGCCGTCACGTTCTGCTTCGAGGGTTTCCCATTTTTCAAAACGTCTCTCCGCTCGCGCGTTCGAAAAAGCCGGAAATTTGTGCTCCAATTAATCTTCGCCGCGGCTAGAGCATTTCAAAGGAGTGGGTGTAATGTTGGCATTTGGGTCCATTTTTTAACCCCCAAAACCTCCCACCCACCCCGTTCCAATGACCATAAATAAATGTTGCTGCATTAAAATTAAATGCGCACATTTACGAAAATGGAGCTAGTAGTCAGATTTTACCGCAGTGAAGCAAGTTTGTTCCTTCGTCTCACTCCTCGAGTTACTTTAGATAAGAAATCGGTCCACATAAATAAACGAGTTTTTCTGAAGGGGGTGTATTTAGGTATATTTTATAAAAGTGCCAATACTTAGTTAGTAAGCCTTTTAAAAGGTAAATTGCTTTATCAATTTGAGACAAAAACTGGAAAAAATGTGGATTTTTTGGACCTGAAGCTACTGATTTGAATCTCAAGACTGCTAGCTGCATGCTCTGTTCCATTCCCAAGTAAAGATCTGTTTCGGATGAAATGTCTTTGAAATGAACGAAATACCGGAGTGTCATCTCTAATATCAAGTGTCCAAAGTTACACAGAGTCCATGAAAGTGAACAGAAATTCAAAAATGCATTCAAAGCAACTTTTCTGATGTTTGGCTATATTTTTAGTACGAAAACTTGTCTTAAACTACCGTGACGATCGCAGTAGTTCCTCGGAAAGCAAGCGTTTCAAGTTCTTTAAAAAGTCAGGGAAAGATTGAAATCAAGAAAAAGTCATGAAAACCCGAAAAAAAAACATTTTATATGATTGGTATATAGGCAGAAGGAAATTGTTTGCCTTGTGATTTTTTGGAAATTCTGTCAGCTCGTCATTGCCCTCCCCCGCCAATATAGGAATGCTGTTAGCAGCACGGAATTAATGCGCAAACTTCTATCCGCATTGGGTAAGCATTGGCACTTGCTTTGCAAAGGTTACCACAATGCGTTGTTCAGTTCGGACGGTCCCGATCGGACGAGATTTTTTGTTCAATCTGAACAAAATCAGCTGAAACAGCATTGCAAGCAAGATTGCAAGAGACATTAATTTGCGCATTGAAACGGACCG
>JAAUYL010046886.1_pt1 | contig 14301 bp, 13 predicted proteins | sample 7278011 | NCBI WGS metagenome assembly JAAUYL01 (sample SAMN14350225, study PRJNA611818) | marine sediment metagenome | isolation source: surface marine sediment (1.8m) | place: French Polynesia: Moorea | collected 2018-08 | reverse complement strand
GTAGATAACTTTTGCTCTTGGTGTGGAAGTTTCTGGGCTTGGAATAGTTGTCACTTCACTTGTCTTATATCAACGTCCACGCTCGTCTGTTTTTTACCATGGACTTGCCCACCAACATAAATGTCTATTTACGTAGATTAAAAAAGCTTTTCTCTTTTTACTGTGATTGAACGAGTGTTCCATTTTGTATATGAGTTCAGTTTTAGCCGTGCTAATGATAGAGTTCAGTTTTAGCCGTGCTAATGATAACACGTGCCTAGAGCTGAAGCGCGCTTTTTCTCTGAATTTAATCAAGGTCAAGCACTTTGTCGAAATTGTGTTCGAAATTCTACTTTTTTCAACAAAAAACTCATCGCCAACATGACCAACGGTAGAGGCCGAGGCCGCGGAGGCCGCAAAACCAACACCAAAAAGCAAATTGGCCGCGAAATCGAGGCCGACTACAACTCCGACTCCGCGGAAAACTTCGACGATACGATCATCGACGACTACGAAGACGCCGAGGAATCCCCCGAAAAAAATATCAGCCTCAACGAGGCCATCACCGCTGTCAAGAACAGCGATGATATCTCTGACCCCCTCAAAACCGCGTTCACCGCAATCTTGCAGTTCCTCTCATCAGGGGAAAAATCCGAATTCAAAATGGCCACTCAGGTCACCCAAAACAAAAAAAACTTGGACACCCTCCAAAACCAAGTCATTCGTCTTGAACTCAAGATGACCGAGTCCTCGGTCATCGTCAAAAACCTCCCATTCAAAAACAACAAAACCGACAACCTCTACGAGAAGTACGAGGACACGCTAGTCCAAGCCAGCTACCTCCTTGGAGCACTCAAACTTGACTCCTCAGTCATCAAAATTCGCGACGCCAAACGATTCGCACCCCAAAAAAATCGCAAGGGCAACGCCCTAACCCCTTCTACGAGAATCACCCTCTCAAACAAATCGGAGGTTGACCTCCTACTCTCCAAACTTCCAAACCTCCGCAACTCCAAAAACTTCAAAAACGTCCAAGTCCAACGCGAACTTCCCCCAAGTCTCGTCCAACGCAAAGGCATCCTCGACGAGGAAGCCTACAAACTTCGTCGGGCCCACAAAGGCCGCAAAACCATCGTTTCCCTCAGAGGAATCGACCTAGTCCTACTCGTAAAAGAGCCCAACGGGACCAGATACGAAGAACACGAAGCATAAAAATCACTTCATAACGCTAGAAATCATACTCATTCACGAAACCTTGAACACACATCGAACACACTAAATAAATATTTATTACAAAAAATTCCTAAACACTCAGACAAATCGACCTACTTACTAATTAGTCTGCATAACTTCATACTCACTCGATAACAACTCCCTGCAATCATATCAAATTTCAAACTCTTGCAGTTTCTAAGTCGCAGAATCTCAGTCGCACTCGTCTTACCAGACTCAATTGACCTCCAAATCAATCCAAGCTCGACTAATTCTAAAAAATTACACAAAAATCGCTCTTACCTCCAATAAGAAAAACCAAACTCGAATCAGGTAAGCATGCACAAAATAACGATTCTGCTGCTCGCAGCAGCAACCACCATTAGCCTAACCACGGGCAGCGAGATTCTCTTCTCTGAAAACCACGTCAAAATCATTGCCAAGAAAAACCTTACCCCCATTTCCCTCGCCTACAAATCGACCGGCAACACTATCGCCATCCAAATCGCCAGAGCCAAGATCCAAAATCCAAACGACAACAAAATCATCATGCAATGCACAAAATCAGCGACAGACGATCTGCTCAAGGCTTACAAAAAAATCGCTCACATTTTCAAGCACCACGAACGCGACAAACGTCATATCCACACTCTTATCAGGGTCAAACGAGGGATAAACGTCCTGGGAGAACTTCTCAGCGACATCACTGGCAATCCCAGTCCTTCTGAATTCAAACACCTCAATGACCTCGTAAAAGACCTCGAAAGCGTGTCGAATGACGAAATCAACAGCATAAAAAATCTTCATGACATCCAAGAAGTCGACCACCAAATCTCTCAGCAAAACGTCCTGCTCATTAACAAAGTCAACTCAATGACCCTCAACAACAAAAACAAAATCGAAAATGATGAGAACGACCTCGTAGTCTGTGACATCATTGACAACCTCGTCGACGACGTCGACAACGAGGCCGAGATCCTCCTTGAGATCGAAAGCAAATCCACAAACTTTCTGCCCAGTCGAAACATGTTCCCACAAAAGCGAATCGAAAAAACCATCCATGACCTCGCTCAACAAGACAACCTCCTCAAACCATACTTTCTCACAGGCAATAAAATCGAAGAGTTTTATAGCCTGAAATCAACGGTCACCTCAATTCACGAAGATCAAATCATTTCGATCGCGATCATCCCAATGATCAATCCAACCAAAACCATGTCGACGAAACCTATGACATTCGCACTGAAAATCAACAAAAACATCCTCACAATCGAGGCTGTCGCAAAGTCCAGACTAACCAGAATCGCCACCGACCCAAACGAACGCTTCTTCAACCTCATCTCTGAACAGGATCTGGACAGATGCAACAAAATCGAGAACAAAAACAAGTACATCTGCGATCACAGGTTCATCGAAATTAGATCCAATCAACTCAACTCTCAAGATCCCTGCCTGGCCTACGAAACCGACACCAACAACTTCGTCCTCACTTGTGAGACGAGGTTCATCAAAAAATGCGACGAAACTTCAAATCACATGGCCAACTTCTCTCTGATCTCGCTTCCGGATTCATGCTCGCTGGACTCCGACAACATCTACATTCACAAGCACACAACCTCGAAAATAATGATCGAAACGTCCTTCCAAATCGTAAAAATCCCGCCACAACTCTTTCAAACTCAAGTTGACAAAGTTGTCGAACCTGCGACAAAGTCAAACTTGACCTCGGACGATCTGATCTTCAAAATCCACAACAAAGAGTTCCTTGATTCTTTCAACAAAACGATCATGGACAACCACAAACTCCAAAAAGACAAACTCAACGAAATCCACTCCACCAACTCCACTCACTCATACATAACATTCACACTCATTGCCCTCATCATCCTCGTCCTCGTTGTAGGATGCTGCTATCGAGTCCGCCCAAACATTCCATTCATTAACTAATCGCAAAAAATCACTCTTACATTTACAGAATGCCGCCGAAACTAAGCAAATTTCCACCACCTCATCCGGACTCAAGTCAAAAAGTCATCGAAGCTTGGTCTGCAAAGTACTTCTCTGCTTACGCAAAAAAACGCCAAAACGAAGACTCCGGCCAGGATCAAAAAACGCAAAAACAAGCCCGAATCGAGACCATGCCGGTCGAAGAACGCCATAAACTTGAGCTCATGGAGCGCGATCCTGGCCACTCTGGCTTCAAAAACAACGCAAAATTCCGCCTCGAATACACCGCCGACATGCCTGGAACAAGGCCGTTTCTCAAAGTCGCCGAGAGCTTCATCAACCCAATAAGAGAAGGACTAAAAACCAATGCATTCTTTATCAGTCTCATGGACCTCAAAGTCGAATCGGTCACCAATGCAGAAATGTGTAAAAACTACAATCTCAACAAATGCAATATTCCGACCAGCCACTATCCCCCTGGTAAAGGTCCAACTGGGCTTGGAACTAGCAGAATCCACGGCTGCGTGATCTGCTACGTCTCCACCGGGGTCATTTTTGGCCATCAAGCCATCAACTGCCGGCTCCTTCACTTCCTCGACAAAAAAACCAAACAACTCGCGAAACTTGCCGCACAGAAAAAACGCCAAGGGGAAGCAAAAAGAACGGCAGCGACCCCAGCCGCCAACCCCGAAAACGCCGGATTTTCCGGTCAAACCGGAACTTCCGGCTCCGGAATCGCAATAAATCCGAGCCCAGAATACAACGCGTCTCCTCTCACCAACGACGAAAATGACACCGAACAATTCGATGAAGAGACAACCAAACGCATGTCAGACAAACTTCTCAATGAAAGCTACAACAACATGGACACATCTGATTCCTAAGCATAGACGAAGCGCACACATCATTTCATCCTCCTTTAATTGGCTCTCATGCTCTCAAAATTCCCAAACGTTGCTTCTGACAAAAACATAAAAAATGACAAAAAAATCTTTCACCACCTTTCAACACCACAAACAAAACAGCTTATACAAGCTCACAAAGTCTCTATACTATCATTCAATGCACAATCTATCAACAAACGCATCGATGAAATAAATATTCTCGCTAAAGAAATCGACTATCCATCAGTCATAAATATTTGTGAAACCTGGCATCCGTTCGTAAATCTGTCCATACAAAACTATCATTGCCCAATTATCAAAACCAGACCTCACAAAAGAGGCGGAGGTGTCGCAATTTACTGTCACTCAAACAACAACTTCAATCGCAGAACTGACCTTGAAACTGACAACACTTCCGCTCTAGAAACAATAACTGCTGAAATCGTGACTAAATCCGGTTACAAATTTCTCTCTACGTCAGCCTACTTTCCACCCAATATAGACTACAAAATCTGTCTCGTCGAACTTGAAAAACTCGCTACCAAACTAAACAGCACCAAGCTGCCCTATGTCATTTCAGGTGACTTCAACATTGACACTCTCAAACCAAGCAAAAAATATGATGCTTATTCATCGAAATTGCAATCCCTTCAACTAACTCAACACATTCAATCGCCAACTCGCATAACCACTCGATCCGAAACTTTAATTGACCACATAATCTCGAACCCAAAAATCACTCCGACCTGTAAAGTACTTATCAACCAAATTGCTGATCATCAAATCACGCTAGCCGTTTTCAAAAAATCTCAACCTCAAAACAAACAAACAATTATTGAAAAGTACGTTACAAATACAACCGACCTAACCACACAAATCAATAACCACAACTGGAAAAAATGGATCGCTACCAATAAAAATAAAAATCCGGATCAAATCGCAACAAACTTTACTAAGGTCACAACTTCAATATTCAATGACAATACAAAACGGAAAAAAATATCACGCAACCTAACACCCAAAAAAAACTGGATAACTCTCACATCGCTTCAATTGCGCCAAACAGTACAACAACTTCGCAAAAAATTCCTTAAAACTAGAAAGCCCCAACACGAATCAAAATACAAAGCAACCAAAAAATCGTACGAAAAATCTCTCCGAAATGACAAACGCAATTACTATCTCTCAGAATTAGAAAAATGCAAAGGCGACTCAAAACGCATCTGGGAGATCATAAATGAGGTAACTGGCAGAAAAAGCAAAAAGACAATAACAATTCCAGAAAATACCTCACTCCAACAAACTGCCTGCGACCTCAACTTGTTCTTCCAAAATATTGCTATCAACATCCAAAAAAACATACCAGCGCCTGCTCACGATTTCAATCACTACCTAAAAAAATCAAATAAACAACCTCAATTAAAATTCTCACTTTCACCAATCTCACGAACGGAAGTCGAAGCCACAATTAAAAATCTATCCTGCAAAACATCGTCAGGATTTGACAATCTCTCAAACAAAATCGTAAAAACCTGCAAACAGGCCCTAGCCGAACCTATCTCGATTATCGTCAACAAAAGCTTCGAATCCGGAGAATTTCCGGACTCACTAAAAATATCCAAAATATTCCCCCTATTCAAATCCGGCGATAAAAACTCACTCAACAACTACAGACCAATCAGTCAACTATCTACAATCTCCAAGGTCATAGAAACAATTGCAATAAACCAGCTAACAGCCTTTCTCAATAAAAACAAAATTCTCTCCAAATTCCAATTTGGTTTTCGCGAAAAACACAGCACTGAACACGCACTACTTGCAATCAAACAGAATCTCGAACACAACAGAGCCCTAAATAACTTCACTGTGATGGTGTCAATTGACCTGTCAAAGGCATTTGACACTGTCAACAGCAGTGAAATCCTCATAGACAAACTTAAGTACTATGGCTGTGACGCAAAAACTCAAAGCTGGTTCAAATCCTTTTTCACTAACAGACGCCAATATGTTCAAATCGAGAACACCAAATCCAACACCATTCACAACCACGATATCTCAGTCGTACAAGGGTCAACATGTGGACCCAAAATGTTCTCGGTTTACATAAATGACCTTCCGGAAGTAACTAACCTAAAAACATACCTATTTGCAGACGATACAACACTTGCAATCTCAGGCCCCAATCTCGAAACAATAATGTCAACACTACAAACAGAACTAGATAAGATTGCAGACTACTTCAAAGCAAACAAACTCTCTCTAAATGCCCAAAAAAGCACTTACATAATAATACCACCTAAAAAGCGTTGCCTAACAACTACTACCACCAAACAAATAACTATAGGCAATCACTGTCTGGCAAGATCAAGGGAAGTAAAATTCCTTGGCATCCTGCTGGACGAAAACCTCACTTTCAATAACCACTTCCAACAAATCAAAAGCAAATCCAAAACAGGCATCGCTGCCCTATGCTCAGTAAAATACCTACTACCATACCAAGCAAAAAAACTAATCTACTATGGGCTATTCCACTCACATATATCGTACTGCCCCCTAGTCTGGGGATCCTCCATCACCAAACAGCAAACAAATGAACTCCAAAAAATGCAGAAAAAGGCAATACGACTGCTATTCAAAACAAATCCCGGAAGTCACACTTTCGACCTCTTCCGGAAAAGCAAAATTATTAAATTCGAGAATCAATTCCAACTAAATAGCAACATTCTCGTTAACAATCATATCAACAACTTAACACCAGATATCTTCGCCGATATTATCCCGCTAAATACCAGCTCATCAACCAGAACCAAAATCAAATATCCACATGAAAAATCTGAAACCATAATCCAGATTGTAAAACAATGGAAATCACTTGAATCAATTGTATTCACCGCAAAACCAAACATATTCAAAAACAGAATCAAACACAAAATTATATCTAAATATGTCAACGATTGTAACACCAAAAACTGTCAAAAATGTGAAAACTACAACGAAAACTTTGTGAAAGCTTATATGAAAACATAACTACACACGCTCGCTATCCTTCTCATCTTTAGTCAGAAGCATACGTTCTCAGAAGAAAAAACATTGGTCCTCTACTCTTCTAAATTGCTCTCTTCACCTCATCCAGTACTCATGGTACTCAAATCAAGTCATATCAACGCTCATGACCACGAACCATCCATCAGCGGGTCTGAACAATAATACCCTTTGCAAAAAGGTCGTTCCGGATCCGGCACATACATCCATATACACATAATACATGTCAAAACACGCTCGTTATCAAAATACTACACAAACCCAACAACTAAAAGAAAAACGGCGTAAAAATTATAATATTGATCATAAATGTGCGAATAAACATATACATACATACATACATACATATTTTTTGCTTCTCAGACGTAGATATACGTATACGTAGGGTACCTACGTAGTTATTTTCTATTTTTCCTTTATTAGAAATCAAAAAGTACGTATGACAATATTTCGTTTATGTCAAAATGTTACTGCCGCTGGATTTTCTACCCGCAACAAGATGTCTTATGAGTCTAAGTCTTTTTCATGACCATGTACCAAAGAAAATCATCTCTGACTTTGTAACTTGATGTGTTACAATCAAATCAACAACCGTACGCGAATAATTTATATCTAAATCCTTAATATGTGTATGTGTTTTCGTTGTAATCGGGATCAAGGCATTCGCACACATCGCAATAAGCATCTGCGATATTTTCAAGGCAACAGTCACCTCCATCAAAGGCACACACCGAAGTGTTTAGTTGGTCGTCACAATAGCCATCGCCATGAAAATATTCCCATTCAGGACAAGAGCCTAGAAGCGAGCAGAGAACCAATATGGCTCAATTTCATTAAATGAAAACAAAGGATAACATTCTCGCACCTGAAATGCTTAGGCAATGTACTAGTCCAGTTTTATGACAAATGCACTCCCTGTCATCAGTACCCTGACAATAAGTACAAATATCGTTATAGCTGTAACTGCAACAGTCTCCGTCATCAAAGTTACACTCTGGATTGTTATTCTTGCCGTCACACAACCCATCGTTGCCCCAAATGCAAGTAACTACAATTGAGGAGTAAAATTAAATTAAGAAATTGCCAGTTACAAGAGACAACCCTACCTCCGGCTGCTCCATAAAATGGTGAGTAATCAACAGATTCTGGCCGCTTTGCAGGAAGCACCAGTGTGACAGTACTTACCCTCCCAGATAAGAGTTCCTGATTTAGTTGAGACCATTTGCAGTAGCTTTGAACGCAAACCAGACTCAAAGTTTGGCTTGAAAACTGGCCATCTAAAACCTTCATCCCCCCTACTAGAAAGAGGATAGATTGATCCTCTGTTGTTGCAGCACCCGGTTCAGTCAGACTGAATGGTAGTGGAGGTCCTTCTTCCCATACACCAATACCAGAATTGTTTGGGCCAACGCTAAGGAACTCCACACGATTTAGTATATTTAAGCCGTCGCTGAATCCATTTTGTCCTCCTGCAGCGACAACGAACTTTTCAGCCAAGAGGCCATCAGCTCCAATATCTTGCTTGATCGTTCCACATCCGGCCATTTCACGAGCAACAGCCATTGGCGCTTCAGTTGTCCATTGAGGGCTTGTTTCTGACATATCAATTATCCAGCTACTCTTCAATATCTTGTTTGAATCCTCTGTTGCTGTATATCCGCCATATAAAATGGTCATATGATTGACCCTCTCTAAGCAGTGAAACGCTGTTGGTAGAGGGATATCGACTCCGTCAGCGACAGCTGACAAATTAATCAGCTCAGATGTTTTTACAGGATAAATGGAACCAAGACCCCCAGTCACCCATAATGTAGTTCCATGGTAGATGACAACGCTGGCCGCTCCACCTCTCCTCTGCTTCATTGAGGCGATGTGAGTTGTTGAAGCACCGAGTTGATAACACTTGTCCTGACTTTGTCCCGCTAATAATCCTCCGCAAACTAAGGGAGTGTTGCTGTTCAGTACCCCACCAGTGGCAGATCGGACCATGATAGGGAGTGACTGGAGATTCAGAGACACACACCTAGGGAGCGCTCTTTGTTGGATTTTCTCCACAGATATAGCAAATGCTTCTATGTCTTGTAACGAGTTCATAGGGTCGAATCCTGCGGCCAACAATAGCAATGACTCATCAGCTTCGAGGCCTGCCAATGTAAAAACAAGGTTAAACATGTTAACCATTAACCCGCGAGCATTGGGGGGATCAGAATTAGCTAAGCTACCTTCTACTTCAAGCCAATCTCTTGATACTAGGTAGGGCCCGTGTCGGGGGCGTCTGAATTTGTCGCAAAAACCTCATCCTCAACACAAATTATACCCAAATACAGTACCTAGATTTTTGTAACCAAATCCAGCTGTTTTCATTATACTAAAACACAGCTTCAGATTTTTCTAGCAAAGTACAGTTCTGTCAGAATATACCAAAAGTAGCACTCAAAATTATACGAAACAAATTCATACTCCCCATTAATAAGGCCCCTTTTTTGGAGATCTGCAAAGCTACCCTACCAGTATATTTATTTAATGTATTTTTAGTTACCCTCTTCGCAATCTCGGCTGTCAAGGTAACCACTACTTGCCATTGGCATCGAAGGCAAAATCAGGGCCACACCTCTAGTAGTAGGAATCTTCAGTTCATGATCCATCTTCTTCCACGAACATTGCAGGTCTTCCTGACCTGAGCATTGCAGTTTCAAAACAACTGATGTGTCTTGGCTGTGATCTTGAATGTTAGAGCCTCCAATTACAAAGAGAGCTTTTTGATCGGCCATTGTGGTGCTGGCAGCATTTATGAGAGGATAAGGCAAATCTGGTCCGGTTTCCCACATTTTGGAAAAATGGGCATCACCGTTACTGACAAGCAGAAACTCCACAGTTTTTGTGGCTGCACTCCAATGTGACTCACCTCCAGCAGCAACAATAATTTTCCTATCGTCACCATCATATGCAGGTACCAACAATGTTCCACATGCATGCCTCGATCTTTCGACACTCATGTAAGCCTCTTGTGTCCAGGCAAGGGGAGTCATTGCAGAGATATTGATAGACCATGATGACGGAGATACTAAAAATAAGGACAGCAGCTCTGAAGAAGGAAGTAAAATGTACGGAAACGCTATTTCGGTACAGCTAAAAGTAAGAAGAATTCTAAGTGAGCTGATGGACTAAGCAATTATTCAACAAGACGGAACATTCGTTCCATCATTAACCCGCTCGGCGATTGAGAAAAAGGCTCCGGCGGAAAAAGTCAATTTCAATAAATCGGCAAAAAATCTGAGGAACACGTCATGAATGAGCTGGCACTAACACTAACAAGACTGAAAATTCTTTCAGTCATAACCCGCGCGCCGATTAGACATCTAAACAAAAGAACATTCAGTTCATATATTTTGGCAAATTTCGACTTCAAATGATAAAATATTAGCACAGTTTTGTTAAACGCGGGTAAAAATCGTGGTGTGCAGAAAATTTGAAAAAAAAATTTGCTCTTTATTTGCTGCCCGTGCAGCCCATGAGTGAATGCACCAATCAGCATTTTTCTATTTTGTTTAAAAGAGCTGACCGAATTATAAAATGAAAGAAATAGCCATAGTTACAGTACTACTGGAGAGGTTTCGAGTTACTCTTTTTGCATTTTCTGTCGGAACCAAGCTCCCGGCTTGAAGGAAAAGGAAAAATATATCTTAGCTACAAATAGCTAAGCCGCAGGTCTTTTCTTATTGCAAGAATCAAATGCTCGCGGGTTAATGGTGGACATGTTCCACCTTGCTTGTTATGGTTCGTTTCGTACTTTAATAATAAAGTTATGCCGGGCGTATTGCGCTTAAAAGTTAACCAAAAAAGTGAATTCTTGATCCCACCTCAAAGAATCACGCGGGGTCAACAATTGTTCACCCCTTAGACATTTTATTCGGGCACTTCCTTTTTCTGCACGCCACGAATTTCAGTATTGTACCTAACCGAAAGCAAGCTTTAATTAGCAGCCGGAACAACCAGCGCAATGCGAGACGGCGCGGCGACGCTTCGCAAATCAAAACAACAGGCAAACGGAAAGTCGCAAGTAGGAAATGATGAAAATAGAAGAATCTAGACTCAATCGTGGACTCAATCAGGAAAATCAGGAGAAAATAGAACCAAATAATAGTACCATCAACTTCAAATGGTGTAATTTGTGCATGTCCTCCACTTAGATGGGCCACTTGGGGACCAACTCGGGTCAAGCACTGAGATTCACTAACTTCATGTAGCGAGATCCCTTGCTTATGTGTAAAATTTCCACCATAGCTGTAGGGTGGTGCAATTACATACTCTGTGCCAGTGATGGTGTCAGTAAATGGGCTTGTGCCTCCGATCACCCACATTCTGTTACCATTGTCAACCATCAGCGACGAGGCATCAATTCTGGCCAGACTTAGGGCAACATGAACTACATGCTTCATATTTGGACTCAGGATTGCGCATGCTGGGCTTTTCGCATTAGTGGTATGGTCTGAATCCTCAACTTCCCCTCCACAGACTACAATAAGACCACCTTCGTGGGCAGTAGTAAATACTCCCCCAACTGCACCAAGCAAGCCATTTTCAGGCGGAACAAGCGAGTGGGCGCATTCGACAACAGAGGCCATGTCGCGGCTTATTTGCATTACTTCGATCGAACTGCTGGTCTTTCCATTCACAGATATGATGAAACTTGGTTTTCCATCAGAATGACCTACCATGTGAGAGAAATAAAATTGAAAAAAATTACTTGATTTGAAATATTTGTGGTTTTTTTTTTGTAAAGCAAAGTCATCACATTTATAAATAAATACCTAATCCAGCTTCCATTTCAGGTTCTACAACTGGGCAAACAAAAACAATGTTATCATCTCCGCTTGGTGAAATAGCTAAAAAAGGAAAGGATGGCAATTTTTCATGGCTTGGACAAGGAGAGCGAAGTGCTTATACTAGCAAAGTGTCTTTTTAAATGGGTGCAATTTCTTGCAGAAGAGATCCAATCCATATTGTTTTCAAAAGCTGCCATGTAGGTGTCCTGATCTAATGCTTTCATCATTTTGCATTGGCCGCCGTCTTCTGTTATAAAAAGAAAGATTTTTATTAGCTTAGAAAGCTCTTTAAATATTTGGCTAGTATAATTATGAAGCTAAGTCTTTACTCTCTGATTCACGTTTTTTCCATGAGAACCAGAAACAATCACTATACTGGGTGCACAATCGCCTACAATGCCACAAGGTATCTGTTGGTGAGCAAGCCTCTGGGTGGTCCTCTTGCGCTTTGCGACTTTTTTCGATATGCAATGAAAAGCCAGGAGCTGCGCAATCTGTTTTTGTTCAACGTCACCAATATGTAAATATTTAGGTAGGATCCTTGTAAACCGGATTTTGAATTGCAGAATGGCATTCTTACCGCATGGCACACTTTTTTCTAGTTGGACAAAAGCATCCGGAGAATCATCTGACATCAAGCCATTCTTTTGAAAAGACCAGGATTGTAAGTCCGTATTAACCAGTCTCTCTGGGCAAAAGTTAGAATCAATCCATCCACACTTGCATAGCTGGGTGTGTTTGAGATAGTGCCAGGAGTTGATTTTGTCCTTCTCTTCAAGGCACAAAAATGCGCAGACCTCTCCTGTAAGCACTTTTTCAACGATCATAGTCCATCCGTTCTCCAAAGCATTTTCTAGATCTACAGGGTTCTTAAGGGGATAAATTTTTAATTCCTTGAAATTCTCTTTTAGCTTTTCTCTGTCAACATCGAGAATGCAAAAGCAGTCCTGGCAGAGACGTGTTTCCTTAAATTCCATGCAGCAGTCACCTCCATCAAACAAGCACTTTTCCGTGTTTGACGAATCATCACATACAGAGTCACGGAGTTGAAAGCTGTCAGCACCGCAAGTTTGATTCGTGGTTGCCAGGAGCCTGGAGCCAATTGTGAAATCTGTGGAAGAGAAAAAAGTGACATGGACGCGTATGTCTATGTGGTTATTGGAGATCTATCATATACCATTGGTCTCAATGGCTTGCCTTTTTGACACCTGCCATATGACGACCCCAAGCAAGGAATAAAAACCAAAGACAATTATGAGAAATCCTATGATTGTCTTCACATAGTCAGACGCTGTTAGTGGTTCGTCCTTATCCTGCTCATCTTTTTCACCATCATCATCAATGTCGGTGGTAGACTCACCTTTTCCTTCCTCGTTGTGTTCTTCTGCTTCTTGTTGGCGAGTGGGCTCATGGCTTTGCTTGTTGGTTTTGAAATCCAGTTGGTTTCGGATTCTTCTCAGCAACTTCCCCACAATGACGTTCGTGTTAAGGTATGCGTTCATGCCCTCTTCAAAGGACTTGTTGGCACAGTCCATTGCATCCTGTGAAGATTGTTTACCAGCAAAGGTGTCATTCAAGGCATCAATGGCAGCTTCATAGTTCTGCTTGAGGTCATTTAGGACTTCCAGCTCCGACTTGAGCTTTGTCCAATCCTCCTCTGTTGATTGTTGGTGGTCATAGGCGTCCTCGACTAAGTGCCTCAATGCTTTCAACTCGTTGATCTTGCGAGTGAGCTTGAATTTCAAATGTTGCAAGCTGCCCAAAGCTTCACGGAATCCATGCTCCTCCTTATTGCCCTGCATGGTGCTCTTCACTTGAACAGTGATGCTTCTCAAAGCAAATCCCACTGCTCTTGTCAGTCCTTCTCCGTCCTTCCTGGCAATATACAAAACTCTAAAATTTGTCTTTATCTTTTTTCCTTAACTCTAGCGTTTCTTTTTTTGACTTGATAAGGAGCATGCCCAGAGGTGTGCTGTAGTAAAACTCAATTCTGCCTACAGGGTTGCTCGAAATTTTGAGCGAGATGTCATGTTTTTGCGAGTAGACACTCTGTATTTCCAATTTTTCCCCTTTACAGAGTTGCACATCAAGAAGTATTTCAACTACTTACTTAGCGTAATTTTTCAGGCAACACTGTGGGCAGAATTGAGTTTTACTACAGCACACCTCTGGACATGCTCCTTATCAAGCCAAAAAAAGAAACGCTAGAGTATCAATTTCGAATGTCTTTGTTTTCTTATAATTGATTTTATCTGATTGAAAGGAATTGTCGTATCGTTGCCACTAGAAAATGCTTGCAATCAATTTTAAAAAGCAGAAATATTAGTTTTCAAATAAATTACTCATTTCCAATTTCACTTCCAACCCTTTTCACTTTTCGCCAGGTCTGACTGAAATAAAAATGAACATGT
>JAAUYL010008259.1_pt1 | contig 14315 bp, 8 predicted proteins | sample 7278011 | NCBI WGS metagenome assembly JAAUYL01 (sample SAMN14350225, study PRJNA611818) | marine sediment metagenome | isolation source: surface marine sediment (1.8m) | place: French Polynesia: Moorea | collected 2018-08 | reverse complement strand
TTCACTACCGTTCTGTTTTCTGCTATTCTGATCGCCATTGCTCTGCTCGACCTCGATCTCGTCATCTGGACCTGGATCTTCCGTGCTCTGGCTGAGGCCCTTCACATGCAAGGGAAGGTTATCTCTACTTCCTCGTTCGTGAAATAATAGCCATCGCAGATTCGGGCAGTCTGCAGATTTGGAAGCTTTTGTCTAAAAAATCAAGAGTATTCCTTTAGCAAATGAAGTAAATGAAAAAAATATATCTATGTACGAGTAATATGTAATACCTCAATTTCAGAAGTTCTTCAGAATTCTTGCTGATTCTCTCCATATTAGGATCAGGATTTTCATCACTGATATCTTCACAAGCTGGCAGCCATTCGAGCCGAGAAATATTCCGAGCCATTTTAAACACAAATCCGTGGTGCGCTTCGGGTATCTCATTGCAATAATGTGCAGCTTGAGCTCCTGTAACTTTTTGAAGGTTTTCCTGGGCTCGTTTTCTTCGATATTTCGGAAAGCATTGTAGTTGCATGTCCTAGGGGACAAGCAGCCCACCAGTCGAAGTCTTTCAAGTTCTGGAACAAATTATACACAATTAATATTTTGATGATTAACTAGGCTTATAATAGGCATACAACATGGTTTGGTTTTAAAAGAGTTTCCTTACTTTTTGGTCCCTTTGCTATGGCAGAAAGCAACCCTGGAACATCTTGGGGGAATGGGTTACACATGCTTGCGAAATGAAGATTTAGCTCCTCAAGCTGCAAAAATGATAAGGTAAGGTAAATAATCTCATTCCATTATTTTTTTATGTCAATCACAGATCTCTATACCTCTGTGAAACACTTCCAAATTTTGGCGAATTTGGGATTGGAAAAGTCGATCACCGTTGACAATGTCAAAGTTGTTAGCCAGTGAAACTTTAGCTGGCGCAAAGATCTGGCAATTCCTTTCCTGCTGTAAGGGAGTTGATAACACCATGCCTCTGAAAAGAAGACATGCGTTCGGTTTAACATAAATAACATAGATAATATTAATTTAAAAAATCCAATCACCTTTTGCAATTGATCTTATTTCAAGATGTTTCACAGTGGCCAAGTTGGAGGCCGGCAGAAAAATCTCCCCACTTTGCAATGGGGCGGTGAGGACATTGAGGTCGTGAAACCGATTCAGCGAATGGAAATCCAGCGGCTCAAAGTTGTCGTCATCGGCATAATCCCAGTTGTAGAGTCGGAGCTCCTAATTAAAAATATCTAGGTGAACAAAATCCTTGCTTAGGCCTTTTCAAGTGAAACACACTTACTCTAAGACCAGGTGGCGCTACAGCAAGTGCAGCATTCATAACTCTCTGATGGCAGTTGATTTCCAAGGTTTGCAACGACGTTTGGCTGGCCCTCAAAAGCTGCTCCATAGTTTCAACGGTTGGTGATATTCCAACCAGAGATAGGCTTGCCAAATTGTGAGCTTGGCGCAACTGCTCATCCTAAATTATAGGAAATCTGCTATAACAAGGTGGTTGCATGATGGCATACAATTTAAAACTTACGATAGGTCCTGGAGCGTCGACCGGCCTCTTGCTTAGCCATTTGAGTGTCAAGCTTTCGACATTTTGAGTCACCATGAACAGAATCGATGCAACCAAGCTTTTGCATCTTTTCAAGTTACATTCTCTAAACGTTGGAGAAAAAACCAAGTGCACCTGTTTTGGTCTGAGTGCCCTCTCCTTGACCAAGAAGCCCAGGAAGGAGTAAAGCCTTAGCACTTGGTACTCATCATTGAAAGCAACACTAATGCTGTGCAACTTGGTAGCCTAGTATATACAAGTCATTTAAGACTAAAGTTAAAAACATATTTTAGGTTTCCCTTAAATATTTACCTGAACGGCAAGGTAGAAAATTTTGCTCGTCAATGCCAGACTACCTGCTGCTCCCACCATTTTATCCACGTCATGAAGTTCATGATATCTGTCGAAACAACTCAACTGCTCTATTCTTTCGGGATGGAAGCTTTTTTCTGCAATGTTAACCAGCACCTCTAATGGTAAGTCCAAAATATGCGTCTCTTTGTTATTCTTCAAGGCCATCACGAGGCTAATTAATTAAAGAGTTATCTTAATTAAAGGTATAGGGTTACATCCTACTTAGTAGTGGCACCATTATTGTTCAAAAACAAAACACGACTGAAGTGAACAAGATTCCAGAGTGCAAATTTGTTTTTACCACAACTATTCTTTTTGTTGCCAGGAGAAAAACAGTATTCAGAGGTGAAGATCTTTGTCCCAAGGGGAGAGAATCGCGGCTAAACAATTCCGTACCTCAGTGAGCACCTGGACTAGCAACAAATTGGAAATTCACCTGGCACTTTCTCGAAGACGTTCATCAAACGTAATCACAATGATGTAGTTTTTTGTAGTCGTTTCTTTCTCTTTTATTTTTCCCAAAAAGTTAAGGTCTTGGAAAAAGCATGTGAGTACTTACACAAATGGTTGATGATATTTTCATTCTTTATAATTTTCGAACACTTTTCAAGTGACTAGGTAAGTAATATTGGGATCAAGTTATAGAGAATTGTGTAATCGAGATGATTTTGCGTTTATATGTATATTTGTCACAAAAATGGGAGAGGGCAGCAAAATTATTGGAGACTGTATGAATATGTTTGAAACTATCTAGCCATATTGTGATGTTTTTCGTCGTCTGGTACCAAATTGGTCAGTCTTGAACCATATGATATTTTCTCAAAAGTTAACAACGAGGGGTCTTAGATAATTGTATCAAAAGGTTGAATGAATTATTGATGATTGCGATTTGGGAGGCGTTTAGATCCTTAAGTTCATTACATGGCTGCCTTTAATTCTAATAGTACATAATAATTTGATTTCTGAACAGTGGCAAACAAAAATAATGAAAAGACTCGATTGGTAGGTTATCAAAAGTTTTTTCGTCTAGGCTGTGTTTTAGAAGATCGAACGATATGTTTTCATTAAAATCTCGGGGCAGATCTGTCGTTCATCACACTGGTTTTCTTGAGCGCAAAACCCTGCTGGATTTCTGCGTTCAAGAACGGCCTGCAATCGGCGACATTTGTCACCGTCTTCGACTCGATCCACCTCCGGACTCTCATGGCAGTTTGCGCGTCATAATTGGATGAGTGGTTGTTCGGGGTAGAAAAGCTCCTGTGAAACTGGGGATTGCCAGGTTGTTGTTGCTGTTGCTGCTGCTGAAGCTGCTGTTGATCTTGTAGTTGCTGTTGCCTCATTTTGGCGTCTAGATTTCTCATTAGCTGGAAATACAGAATTACATATCGTTAAGGTATCGCCATGGCAACGAAAGCTACAAAATCTTTGGATTACCTGCTCGTGATTGGCCGATCCGTACGATTGATTTGGATTAGAATCGGGAGGAGAGAGCATGGGAAGACCTGCGTCGACCATCTGTTGGTAATATTGACTTTGGCTCTGCTGAAATTGCATGCCGAAACCGTATTGCTCTCCTTCCGGACTTTGATGCTGTTGTTGATGTTGCTGGTGTAGGGGTGACGATTGGTGTTGCGGTGGTTGCATGGTAGTCGTGGGCTGCCTCTGTTGCATTTTCTGCTGGAAATGTGCTACCGGAGCATAAATCTGTTCCTGTGTCGGATGTGGCTGGTAGCTTTGCTTTCTGTTCATCTGGGGGAGCAATGAGTGGTGAGGCTGTTTTTGAGGCGGTTGCTGCTGTTGTTGTTGAGGACTCCCCGAGGCCACCGAGTGAGCTCGACGCAACGATTTCGGTGAGCAAGGCATATGTCCGGATTTCTGAAGTGCCTTCACGCTCTCGGCAACCGTTCGTCCGCGACCGGCGACAAGTTGCTGTTTAGGAATTGGATCCCCTCCGGGAGCCGGAGGGGGAGGGGGTGGCATGTCGTCGTCGTCTGAATGAAGTAAATGGGGAGGTGGTGGTGGCAAATGCTCCATCGAACCCCGGGGTGTCGTAGAGTTACTCCCAACCCCAACTCCGATCCCGCCAACGGCACCCCCTTCTTCGCCCTGACTCTTATCGATCGAGACTGTCGACGTCCTTCTTGCCGGAGGCGCAGGTTTGGCGTGATTTTGAGCCCTCCTCAGTGTCGCCACATTATTTGGATGAGATCCTGAAAGAAAACATCGAAAACATTAGGATCAAAGTCAAGGCCTGTCAGAAGGGGTCAAACATTCAGAGGATATTACGACTTTAAAGGCTAGAAATCTAGATATGTTTGTACAATACATAGGTATGACTGACCTAAGTCCGGCATGGTGCCATCAGTGTAGGAACACCGTCTATTAGTGTTCGTGTTTGTGCTGAAAGCTACTTGCATTCCAGCATGAAGCGGTAGCGCAGAAGTTGGAGGATGACAGTGAGAAGGTTGTACTAAGTGAAGAAGGGGATTGGTGCGATACTTTGAATCGTCCAATAATGGCATGGCCGCCAATCCTGGTAAGGGCAAAACGAAAAATAAGAAAGAAAAGGTCAAGCAAACAGAACATAAATAGGAATACACTCGAGAAACGTAGGAGTGGAAGAGAACGATAAATTATAGGCTGTACAGAGATGGTTCAAGCAATAAGCTAAACGCTTAACTATTTATGTACAATTGATGCCTTTCAATAACGGATAATATGAGGCTATAAAAGTGGCATCTTTGGGTGACATAAAAATACGAGGGGATACGATCTTCTCTAAGTACACTTGGGCATGGGATACCTTTGTGGAGGTTGACTAACAACCGAATCGGCGATAGAAATGGCACGTATCTAGCCATTAAGTTGCCTTTTTTGGCGGTTGAGGAAAAAGCAGTAGATATATTGGAATTTAATTATAATAGTCATTTTTAAAGTTCAGCGTGAAAGCGTTAGATAGCACTTTGAGCAATAGCACAGCACTCAAAAAGAGTCAAGTAAACTCGGTCCAAGAAAAGTTGTGAAATGGTTGTTTCTCTCTTTGGCTTGAAAAAACAGTTTTAAGCAGCAGCAGTTGAGTTGGCTCATTGGCAGAGAGAGAAAGTATAAGTCCTGAAGTTTTGAAAAAAGAGCAAACAAAACTCCATAAAAGACTTACCGTCTTGAACTGCAGCCATTGTTGGCTGGTGATGAGCATTGTGGATACTATTGTGAAGTTGCTGTTCTTCTGGCCTCACCGTACTCTGACTTCCGTATCCGCTAGACGATCCTAGAGAGCTTTCGCTCGTGCTGCTGCCTCCATCGCCAACAACCTATTTCAAAAAGAAAAGGAAAATCGAATCTTTTAGGACAAAACAAAAGGATTCTTTTCTCTTCATAATTAATTCACCAACTTCTTCTACTCTCGAACAGCCAGCCAAAGAAACACCTACCTTTTGCTGCTGCGGAACTGTCATTTCCTCCGCCGTGGGTGTTTTAAGCTCGGGGGAATCTTCTGCATTCTGAAAGTCCTGGTTTTGTTGTTGTCTCTGCTGAGCCTTCTCGGCTGCCAAGGCCGCGAGGTCATCCATATTCATGTAGACCGGCTGGGGCACAACTGCAAGCAACAAAACGTATAATTCTAATTGAAACAACTTTCATTTAACTTTTCCTACACACCCATGTCGTTTCTGTTAGCGTGAAAGTTTGGCAGGCCTCCTCCTCCGCCATTGGTGCCGGCTCCAGCTCCACCAGGTCCTCCCATTGAAGCAGGTTGCTTGGATGAAATTTGCATCTGAAGCTGCTGCTGTTTGGCGGCCGCCATCGTCGCTGCCAAAGTCTTGCCCGGAATCGACGGCCTCTCCGTTTGCAAAGGTCCGCACCGCTGAGGCACGGGCGGTTTCTGTGCCAAACTCGAATTGCTTCCGTTCATACCGTTGTTCATGCTATTCAGCTTCATCTCCTGAGGATGCTCGTCTATCGTCAAGGTCGATTCGGGAGGACTGAAGGTGTACGGCTGTAACTGCGGCCTCTGATGAAGACCGCCTTTCTCGTAGGCTGTCGATATGGTGTGAGGCCGATCCTCAGGACCCGGGGGCGGTCCGATCGATGGAGGTTGCGGAGGCTGTTGGCCTCCACCGTTTCTCCTCGGCGATCCCGGCCGGAGGAAGAGCGTGTCTTGTGATGTGAATCCAGAATCTTGCGATGATACAGACGACAATCGAACCCCTCCAGGAACTCCTCCACCCTGTTTATTTCTCAAGTGCATCGCGTTCATGGCGGCGTTGTGGCTGTTGGCGGCATGATGCGATGGCGACCCATTCGAGGATCCTGCCGACGAGATTGAACACATCGAGCTCTTTCGCGAGCCGAGAGACGACGGCGACGAAGGGGGCGTTTGGAAAGTGAAGCCCCCGCTCCCGTCCGACTTCATGTCGTTGATCACCTGCTCCGAGGCTGGCGGAAGCTTGAACGGATCGTCCGTGACTTTGACGAGCTTCTTGTTGATCTCCTCGAGCTGCTGAAAGTCTGACACCATGGCGGCCTCCTCCTCCAGGACGGGGCGGAGGCTGGCGACGAACGTGCAGTAGCGAGATCGCTCTTCGGTGAGCACTTTCCTGACGGCGGACTTCTCGGTGTCCTGGAGAATCTTGAGGTTCTTGGTGAGCTCGAGCATGCTGGAATCGAGCGCCTTCGACGACACTTCGTTGCCGCCCTTGCTCTTCTTCTGTTTCTTCTGCGCCCTCTGGACGGCCTCGGTCTTCTTCTTGATGTCCGACCGCAGCTTCTTGTACTCTTTGGCGTGGTCCTTGTCGAGGAGGGTAGCAGACTTTCGCCAGTCCTCGAGCTTGTCCTGCATCGGGAGGACCATGCAGTCGAGGAGCGCGTTGCACAACGTCTTCAACTTCGACTCCATCGTCTTGTGCTTGATCACGATGCGCGTCAGGCAGGACCCGATGTCTCTGGTAGCTCCTGCAAAAAATGAAAGAGAAGAAAAATCAAAACGGTGCCTTTTTGACCCAGAATGCAATGTAAGCCATCGGCAATCGGTATTCGTATTGCACGTTCGCGCGATAAGAAAGTCACAAGCAATGCCAGTGGAAATCAAGATGAATTGTCCGGAAAAGGCTAAAGGCTCTAGGATTACACTCTGCTTGTGTGACTTGAGATATGTGGGTTAGGAGAGGAGTGCTGGAATATATCTTACGCACGTCCTATCTTTCTGGCCAAGTTTTCTACCATCTATGTAGCAGAAGCAAATGTAAGTGGACATCTTTTGTAGCTAGAGGGAGAGGAGACTTTATAAAGCATGTCCACCACCATCGCCACATGTTTCTAAGATAGATGTTCCCGTAGATAGAAATGGCGAGTGTAGAGTTAGAGTATTGATTTCTGGAGAGTGTGGATCTGAGGACAATTTCTTACGCTCTTATATTCTCTCAGGGAGAGAGGCTATAAAACTTTTTAGTGCTCTTAGTCTTCTCCTAGGTTAGAGAGGCTGCTCACAACCCTGTGTAAAATGAGAATGAACGTACACCCTTTCACGATATTTTTTACCTCCAAGACTCCAAGACCGCACGCTCCGGTTGTCATCTTCCATAACCTTGTTAAGTGCTACACTACCTAAGATGGCACAGTTCTTTTTTGCTCGCGGATAATGGCTATTTTGTAGTGGTCGACCTTTTTTATCTAGGTTGGCATGAGTCTAGGAAGGGTGCGTGGGATCTCCTAGTCTCAGCAACGTTGCCCTTAGAGGGTTCTCTCTGCTTCTTAGAAAATAAATTGTACACTCCCCTGAACTATCTACAAAGAAAGGGTGGAGATCCCCCTGGAAAACAGCGAAAAATAGAAAAAATCTACCTTTACGAACAAAGTTGGCATTTAAGTGAAACAACACTACAATCTGGTCATAAGCATAAAACGGCTTTCAATTTGCAATTCCGTCTTCCCCTTCTTTTCCTATTCTTTTAAAGCTTTCAACTGAATAAACGAAGCTGACTTTCTTTCAACGGGTTATCTCTTGGAGGAGAGGGCATTTTAGGGTCGCGATTGCAAGCATTTGTGAGCACGAAGAATGCCGCCCTTCTTGTCGATTGTCGTGCGCACGCATAACTCGAAGTCGAACGAAGACAATTTTTCAACGATCCACGCCGCATATTTCCCCCATAGGGGGAAAATATTCCGGAAGATCCAAAAGAGACACTTTAGCGAAGCGAGCGAAGGGGTGCTAAAGCTCTACTAGCGAGAAAAAGGAGCAGAACTCTACTGGTGTAACGGATTTTTTGACAAAACGACTTGCGTCTCATTGGTCAAAGGCCAAGACCTTTTTCAGGATAATCAATTCAAAAAAACCTATGATTCATGCCAATTTGCATGATTCCACGGTGGACCACTTAAAAATACAGAAAAATATAATCTTGTCCAGTTACTGACCGGGACTCGAACTTCGGACCTCTAAAAAGAAAGATGGGCAGCATACCAGTTGCTCTACTATGATTATAACACAGGAAGAGTGAAAAACTATATATTTAAAACAAAAGTATAATGAATTCCAAAACTAAATATAGCCCACTGGTGCTTTGGAAACGAGTATTACAGACTATATAATTAATTTGAAAATGATAAAATTGCTCTAAAAAGAGTATATTCATGCATTGTTAAGATCAAGTTTGAATTTACCCGCGGATTTTTATCCAATAGCTAACAAGTCGTTTTGTCAAAAAATCCGTTACACCAGTAGAGTTCCGCTGCTTTTTCTCGCTAGTAGAGCTTTAGTGTTAGCGACAAATATTGTTGGACTTTTCAGCATCGTACTGAGCGAAAAGATTTGCTTCTTCCCCCTTGTTGTATTGCTTCATCAGCAAGGAATACTTGCTATGGAAAATGCCAAGTAAGCCATAAAGATAGACTACATAGACACACAGGGTCCGCTCTTAGCCTTTTACGTTCATTTCTCCATCCGTCGACCCGACCGAAGCTTGCTTTTCTTACAGGAGAGGACGAGAATAAAGGAAGGGGAAGCAGGAAGTAGATACAATCTTCTATGGCTTGTAGCATCTTAAGATGTCTGGCTCCCCCTGATGTTATCCTTCTAATTTCTTTTTTTCTCTTTCTCATACTGATGTAGTCTATCTGTTAGTATCTTTGTTTGAATCTCAAGGGACAGCTTCATTAAGAATTCCCTGGCAAAATGGAGGGACGGAGGGACGGAAACTGGTAGACGTTTAACGGCAAACTTCCATGCATTTCAAGAAGGGACATCACTGCCAGTGCTAACACAAGCTGAAGGGTTCAATGGACCGGAGAAAATGTCTAGTGTTTTAGTGACTAATATTACCAAAAGTACCTCTAACAGCCAAGGGAAGGGGGAGGGGAAGCCCTTCCAATTTTTGGAAGGGAACGCAGACTTTCGCAAAGCATTCACTAGAAGATAGTCTGCGAACAACAACACAAAGATGTCTTCAAGTGCTGTTTCCAAAAAGCGTTGCCGACAGCCTTTTCCTGTTGTCTATCTATGTATTTTTTGCACAATGCTGCCCTCTTTGACAATGCTTGTACCAAGCAAGGCATCATTAATAAAAGCTCTGGGCCGCTCTGTTCGCTTTCAGCATTAACTATTTACGAGGCTGTGGCCTTCAAAAATATATGGCCTTGAACGAGACCTCGTTAGAAATATGTATCTACGTCGAGCAAAAGCTAGCTAAATACCATTAAGGCCTCGCGGTTTATTGAACATAAACGGATAGCAAGCAGAAAAAACCTGAGTTGCGATATGTATTGCAGGCAAAAACTGGCCTCAAAATGTTTGGCCTCGAAAAAGGTCCTGCACACACACCACAATCTGTTTGTTGTGGCATGTGGACAGGATAACCTCCGGGAGAGGCCAGCAATGCAGATCCTCAGCTAAGTCTGTGGTGGCCTTTGTTGTCTTTTGAAGAAAAGGCCCTGCCGAAAGGCTAACATCAAAGAAAGGGGATACACTTTCAAGTCGTCCGATCCAGTGGAAAGGTAGAACTCGTTGGCCAGGCAGTCAAAGAAATTGGAAATATGTTTCTAAATTGGATCCACTCACTCTGCCATATGCCATGTCAGCACAATGTGATGATCATTTCTCGCGCCTTCAAAAATAAGGGGAGGACGACGGCATATAGGACGAGGGCTAAGCAGAGGATTTATGTGTCTGGAGGGGGGATTTTTCAAACGAGGTGAAAACTCGTTCCTCATGCGATTATAACTCTATGCTCTGACCACTTCGCCGTCATCTAATCTTACATGTTACACCATATATGACTTGGGTGGATTGATAGTTTCTGCCATTCCATTGTTAAAGGAAGAAAATCGGACCACCCAACAAACGACTGGTTGATGGTACATCGAGCATTGCTGACCCTTGAAAGTTGAATGCAGACACTGCAGTGCGTCGGATAATGGATAGTGGATAGCACAATAACGCATCCGATCTATCTAGCTAAGCTAGAGCTCTAGCCAAAATTGAATTTACAGCTTCCGATCCCCAGGCGCTGACGGACGTTACAATAACATTTGGGAGATCGAGCGAGCGAGTTGTCCATAATATGGCCCCCGCACTAAAAGTTAGTTCGTGGGAGGTCAATGGCAATAAAATGAAATGAATGCACATATTCAAAAGAAAGGTTTGTTTACTTTCTTTCCTTCGAGGTCTGTTTAGTTAGATTAGCTAAAATTGTAATTGAAGAGACACATTTATTGTCAATAGCATCGATTTTCAGGGAACTAAAGAAAGCCGATAATGCGCCTATCCTAAAGTAAGTAAGCAAGTATTTGACCGCACACGGCATTGACAACACGACTGTCGTTTCTTCGTCTTAACAAAGGAGAGCATTGATAGTGTCGTCATTGTTCCTTGAACGAGAATTGCTTAAATTCCCGAAATTTGACAGAGGCTAACTGGCCAAAACCTTTAAAAACGTAGGAGGGGGTGGAAAGAATTGGAGCGAGACCTTCATGCAAAATTTCTTGTCGTAAGAAGGTTATTGTACTCCTAGATTTTTTTGGGAAATGTGTTCTGTTTTCTGTGAATGTCGAGTTTTGATCCTGTGCTCTGTTTGAGGGAGAGAGCTTGTGCAAACATTTGCATAAATGCAACAAATTGGCCCCCAGATGTAAATGTGCGAGCGCGAATCACACGTCAATCCATCGGCCAGATTGCCTCCTGGAGAGGGGGAATTTTCTTAGAACATTGAAGTAAACCGCATCATTTTCTGTCGCCTACGACAGGTTGTGTAGATGTTCTACAGATTCTAAAGTCTAAATACACAAGGAAATGTTTCTTGTTTGTAGGTAAGTAGCCCTGGATTTGGATTATTTCGTCAGGCTCAGATTGCACACCTCCTCAGCCCAGGCATTTTACAGCTCAACATAAAGTCAGAAAGGAATTTGCTGTACGATTTGCAAGATGGCTGGCAAGTCTGAGATTACAATCATTTGGGGGTTTGCTAGATGGGAACACCTAAGAAACACGTAGCGCACTAAATTACAACAGGCTGAGTTGCAAATTTTCTGGCAGGTCTCTTATAAAGAAGCGAATTAGAATTGTCATCTTAAACTTTTTAGGGAGCATATAATTCTAGAAGTTAACTTAATGGCTCGGGCTCTGGCCGTGATGACTGACACGCCAGTCATAAACTTCATTGGAAAATTAGATGAAATGTCATTTGCGTACGAATGTTCCTCCTTCCCACTATTTGCTATCCAGAGTTGTCATTTTCTTAAATGCTCTTGGCCTTGACTCTAATCTTGGAGAGGAGAACTACCGTGAAACGAAGTTTGCACACAAAACGGCTTTGTATGTACAAGAGCAGCATAAATGGTGCTTCAAGAAATTCGCCATTGAAAGGAGTTTGATTCTAAAGTAAACTATGTAGCACACTGTTAGAAGGCAATATTTATTGTTGTTACAGCATGTAAGTAAGTAGTAGAAGTTTTAAGTTTTGGGGGAGAAGAGGGAAAATAACAACAAACTTGACGGCATGACAGCTTTGACTGTCGTGGAGCTCTTCGGGTGTTTCTGTTATATTTTGCTACAAAAAAAGGACTGACGGACTGAGTTCGCCACTGAGCTTCCAGTATCACATGCTTTTAAAAAAAACTTGCACATACTGTTCACAGCACAATGTTTAACAAAAAAGTAGCTCGTTCGTTCAACTTGATATGCCTTGTTGTACTTAACCGTCCCGTTACTTTTAGGTATAGAAAATTTGGGGTCTCTACAAGTACAGAGTCAGAGAAATTTACGCCTATAGAGAGAGCGATATATGAGACTGTTGAGGACAGAATAAAAGCTTTGAGCAGGCGGTGTCGCTTACATTTTTTTTGTATTTGATACAGAGCAAAAGAGAAGCACAACCAGGCTTATTTATATCGCGCGAATAGTTTAGTGACCGACTTTGCGTTTTTGTCTGCAAGCTTTGTACTTTTCTTTCTGAGCCGAAAGTTGGCCTATGGCCAAAAAAATGGAACCCCTTTGAAAGAAGGAGAAGCAAGCGACGAAAGCATTGCTTGTAGCAACTTTTCACAGTGAGCTGAGCGAGAGACTTGAATAGGGGGCTTGATTTTACAATAGAACTTCAGCGTGCAGGTCGTTGGCCATCAGATATGAAAGTTGAAGAGACTTTCCAAATGTTTCCTCAAAACATATTTTGTTTAACGTTGGTGTTAAAACATCATCAACACCTAACCAGAAAGACACCCAGACCCTCTTCCCTTAGGGAGGATGTTTTGTTGTTGTTTTACTGCATATTGGCAACGGAGTAAATGGAGTGTATGTGAAAGGGTCCCACAAGAGAAAGAAAGGTTTTCTCCACGCATGTTAGAAAACTCGAAACTTTTGCCATTTGAGACTGACGCCTTCTCTGTAAAAGCACCTCGTCACACGACCTCTATACATAAACCCATGCCGAGCTTAAAACTGGTGGTACCTAGCTTGAGCTCGAGAGTTTGCTTTTCTAACAGCAGGAGGGAGGAAGAAGAATGTTTATGAGCAAGAGGCACAATATTTGCCCTGCTCGCGAAAGCCTTCTGACTTTCTACTACACCCAACTAAGGAAAACTAAGAAGCTAGGGTTGCTAAAAAGTAAGACCTACTCCTCCACCAAATGCTTCCTCCTTTTCCTCCACTGCGTCATAAATAGCTCGCTTTTCACCTAATAAAAAGTGGTGGCAGTAAAAACAGAACGAATGTAGGCTGTTTCAGGTTGAGTGGGGCGGGGGCGTTCCAGGGATTCCGAAAAAAGGTCACAGCTTTTTTGCATTCCGGCTGGGTATTTTTGAAAGATCAATGCTTTCCACTCGACTAGGTACTTTCATTTGTTACGTCTGGTGACTGCTGCGAAGGAATGAACGGATTGTGCGATACTCAAAAACCCCAAAGAGAGACCTGTATTTTATCTGAGATTCATTAAAGGGCAGGGAATGTCTTTGGAAAGAAGTATTCTCATTGAATTTAGTACATCGTCCAGTCTTTTAGGGCTTGCCTGAGACAAGCAAAAGCACACCTAGGGGAGAGAATGAAATGTGCTGGCTCATAATTTTCAAACGGGAGCAATGAGCTTCATATGTCCGTGCTTAGAAGAAGAGCATTTTAGGGGTAGGGGAAAATGAGAGAACATCATGTTCAAAATGTGGGAGAGAGAGGGAGAGGGGATGAAGTTAACTAATTCTGAGGTTTTTGACACACAAAAGTGTGTTAAAGGCAAAGCGCCACCTTTTAAAAAGATACCCAGCCAGATTTAAGGTAAGGTAAGGTAAGGAGGTAGAGGCTTGCCCCAGTTTTCATCCCCGAAAACTTTTCAAAAAACTTTTATATTTCTCACAAGCACGAACATTAAACTCTCCGCTAGACTTTGCAGTCGTTTCTTTATTCAATGCGACTCAAGGTTGAACACTTTTTTTGCGCTGGCTCATAAAGCATACCTACATTTTTTGCATATTAAAAGTTAGCAAATATTTCGCGAAAGAACTCTGTAGCGTAAAACAGATACGAGCACACTTTGGGTGCGTATGTTTGAAGTACCTACTTCATAAAACATATACGGGTAGACGAGTTAATATGTAAATACTTTCTCCTATTGCAAAACACTTGAGGAGGGTGCTCCAAAAGCAAGCAAAAATATTTTGGCAATAAATGCAGTACAGGTGGTGCAATATGCACTGCAGATTCACGTTTTCAAATTGGATTTTTTGAATCTGCGAGCATAAAATTGCATGATCAGAGAAAATCGAAGATGTTGGAAAATAATTGGCCCTATCAAAGTTCAGGGGCACATGTCTTATGATGTGTAGTAACAGAAGGTTAAGTGCAAGAATACTGAAAATACAGGTAGCTTGCCAAAAACAATACGTGAATTTGAGTCTCGCGTGATCCTTTTTCTCTCCCTTCCTCGTGCTCCACATATCC